>Ga0070745_1001360_pt1 | contig 13611 bp, 20 predicted proteins | sample VirMetDEL_Mar_4_FD_77438 | JGI IMG/M metagenome (GOLD analysis project Ga0070745, IMG submission 77438) | Aqueous microbial communities from the Delaware River and Bay under freshwater to marine salinity gradient to study organic matter... | ecosystem: Environmental > Aquatic > Marine > Coastal ...
CGCATCCGGCATGAGCCTATGGGATGCGGCGGCGCTGGCTGCGATCCAAGGCAACTGCGCGTCGCTTACGGAAGGCGCTGGATGGCAACCTGAAAGTCTGGTTGAGAACGCCGCCGCAATGGCCGACGCCGCTCATCGCAGAGCGCCGCAAGCGGATGGAGGGCGCGTCCAATGACTGACCGCCCGCAATACGAGCCCGTGCCGCGATGGCTCAACTGGACGATGGCCGCGCTATTCGCCGCCCAGTGCGCGCCCGTATGGACGGCGGGCTGGCGATCCTGAACAGCATAAACGTGGGAGACGTGTGATGGATATCGTTGATAAATTGAGGTCGTCGGCTTCCCGCATGGGCGTCCGACACCCAGACGAATACATGGCGAACGTATCGGTCAGCAAAGCTCTGGCGATAGCCGACGAGATCAAGCGCCTGCGGGCCGAGAACGAGCGGCTGAATGCCGCCGTATCAACGGCTCCCGGAGAGAAGATAAAGGCAGTTCACGACGCCTATGCGCGCGGCAGGCAAGAGGGGCTTCGGGTGGCGAGGGACGCCGTCATAGTTTTGCTGCGTTCGGAAGGGCAGCCGGGGTACGCCGATCCGGTCTACTACGAAATCCAAGTCCTGATCGACGCCGAGCCGAAGACGGGCGAGGGAGACGTGTGATGCCAAACTATTATGAGTTGATTGTGGCGTGGAAGCGATGAGAGAGAGCGTATGCAAACGTACAAGAAAACCCTTGACTTTATAGAGTCGTTAAACCTACAATCAGGCCAAACGTACCGAGGCACATGCCCAGTATGTAGCCGCAAGAACACCTTTACAGTTGAAGTTAATATGGGCAAGGTTGTGTGGAATTGCTATTCAGCCAGTTGTTCTGCGAAAGGTGCGAAGGACGTAGGCTACACACGAGCCGACATTGGTAAAATCCTTCAAGAAAAGAGGCAGGCTATGAGTACGTCCCCTGAACGCGATACTACTTTTAGTATGCCCCCTTATTTTGCGCAGTATGAGAACGATGGGTGGGCTAAAGAGTGGCTTGCCAAGCATAATTTTTATCTAGATGACCAAGACCCGTTGTACAAATACCTTCGCGTAGATGTTCGTAACAATAGATTGGTGTTTCTGTGTCGTGACCCTTATAAAAATGAATGGGTTGACGCCGTGGGCCGATCTAACACGGATAAACCGAAGTGGCTGCGTTACGGCGAAAGCGGTAAGGGGTTCTTTTATTACGATGCATTCTACTTGCAGCCTACGGCTATAGTGGTTACGGAAGATGCCTTGTCTGCTGTATGTATTTCTCGTGCAACACCCAGTGTTGTCGGATACGCTCTTATGGGAACGTCTATGTCTGACGAACAACGTGCCTTCCTTTCTAAAAGTGACCTTCCTATCATAATTTGCCTTGATCGTGACGCACAAGACAAGGCCCTTAAGATGAAACGCGACATGCCTTCTGAAAGCACCACTATGGTGTATATGCCTACTGACGATTTGAAGTACGGCCATGAGGAAGACATAGCCAATCTCACTAAACTTATTAACAATTGTTAGGAATGTAAATGGAAACCGCACTACTTAAGGCTTTGATGGATAAGTCGTTCTACGATGAGCATAAGGGGGCAGCCTGCCCTACTAAAATCTTCTCATCAGACGGCCAAAAGATTAAAGCTGTTATCGACAAAGCTATGGAGTCTTACAAGCGCACCATGAGCGTGAGTGAGGTAGAAGCTTTGTTCATCGCTGCTAACCCTACGCTGACCTCTGCGCAACGCATTGCATGGAAGGGCCTATTCGATAAGATTGAGCGCGAGCCACCTATGGGAGGAGACGTAGCGCAAGATGTTCTGATGGCTCTGTTCCGAGAAAGCGTAGGCAATGACATTGCTACGTTGGGCCTTAGTTATATGAACGGTGACGGTTCAGACTTGTCAGCGTTGCGTCAATTGCTTGACAACTACAAAGACAACTTCATGCCTAATCTTATCGTTGACTGGGAAGATGTAGGCATTGATGCCATTCTTCAAGGTGCCGAAATGGAAACCAAATGGACTTTTAACGTTGAGACGCTGGCTAGAAAGTTGCCGGGTGTAGGCAGTGGTCAGCTTGTTGAGATTGGCGCTCGACCTAACACTGGCAAAACTAGCGCCCATGCTAGCCTCATTGCTAGCCCTAATGGCTTTGCCCACCAAGGCGCTAACTGCATGATCCTGTGCAATGAGGAAAGTGTGCGACGAGTTATAGCACGTTACCTTACTGCGTGCACGGGCATGAGCATGAAAGAGATCAGCGCCCACAAAGGCAAGGCTAACAAGTTGTGGGCCCCTATTAGCAGCAAGGTTAAATTCAAGGACGCCACCGGCAAAGATTTGGCTTGGGTTGAAAGCATCTGCAAAAGTTACAAACCCGATGTCATTGTCCTTGACATGGGTGATAAATTCAGTAAGGTAGGTGGATGGGCTCGTGAGGATCAACAGCTAAAGGCCAACGCCATCTACGCTCGACAGATTGCTAAAGAGTACGGCTGTGTAGTGTTTTACATGTCGCAGCTTAGTGCCGATGCTGAAGGCAAGATCATTCTTAACCAGTCCATGATGGAAGGTAGCCGTACAGGCAAGGCTGCTGAGGCTGACTTGATGTTGCTGATTGCTAAGAACCCAGCAGTGCAAGGGCAAGACGAAGAGGATCATCAACGCCATCTTAACATCGTTAAGAACAAGATTAATGGGTGGCATGGCATTGTGCATTGCGAACTTGACCCCATGACTGCGAGGTATTCGGTATGAGCAACATTGAGTTTTTCAACGCTTACTACGAAGGTAGAAACGGAGCGCTTAATGAAATACTAGGAGTGTTAACCCGAGAACTAGACAATAACAACGCAGACCCAAGTCTCAGTGAAGAGGCTATTGAGGTGCTTCAGTACATGTCTGACGTAGTTAGAAACCTCCTAAACATGAACCAATACGTAAACAAGGAGTAGCGCATGTCACAAATTCTAACACCCCGCACAAACGATTGGGATGTGTTGTTTCCCTTTGGTCCTCCTATCGGCTATAAGAAGCTTAAACCGGAAACCGTTAAGTTTCTAAACGATCACATTGACGAGAGCACTAAGGATTGGTCTGACTTCCTTGTAGGCAAGGTTAAGACTGAGACCCGTTTGACGCCAGAAATGGAAACTGTGGTTATGGACGACATCAAGGCTATGGTGTTTCAATTCTGTAACCGTGCGCAGATTCACTCCTCCGCTTTCACGTCACAGCTAGACACGTCACGCTACGACTTTGGCTTGAAGACTGAAAGTGGCTGGTTCGTTCGCCAGTATGAGGGCGAGTACAATCCTGTTCACCTTCATACTGGGTGCACTCTGTCTTGCGTCGGCTACCTTAGTTTGCCTGAAGGCATTGAGGCTGAATGGGAGGAGGACTACAAAGACCACCACCCTGCGAATGGGCACATTCAGTTTATTCACGGTACGCCAAGCAAGTGGAGCAGCACAAACTTTATGGTTAAGCCTGTCGTGGGTGACCTATGGCTGTTCCCTGCTGACGTGTTCCATTGTGTGTACCCATTTAAGACTAAAGGGGAACGCCGTAGTTTCTCTATGAATATGGAATTTGTGCAATCTGAGAAAGGTAAGTCGCAAGATGTTTCGTCTAAGCAAACGGTCCTTGAATAATCTTGTAGGTGTAAACTCTGGCCTCGTTAGAGTAGTTAAGCGTGCTATTGAGTTGACTACTGTAGACTTTGTAGTGATTGAGGGTGTACGTACTCTTGAGCGCCAGAAGGAACTGCTTAAAGCTGGCAAGACGCAGACGCTGGACTCTAACCACCTCACCGGTAACGCTGTAGACCTTCTAGCATTGACCTCTAAGGAGGGGAGTTGGGACTGGCACGACTACGGCCCTATTGCCCTTGCTATGGCGAAGGCTGCTGTTGAGTTTAACCTGCCTATTCGGTGGGGCGCTGCGTGGATTACAAAGGACATTCGCATCCTTACACTTGAGGATGAGCCTGACGTTCCACACAATACCCCGTTAGGGCTTGTGGAGAACTACATTGAATACAAACGGGCTAAGGGGCAAAAGCCCTTCATTGACGCCCCCCACTTTGAGGTGCATCTTAAATGAATAACTACAGTGAATACGTAGCTAAGATTGATCCCGAAGACGCGGACAATATTGCTGCTCAGGTGATGTACGAGTACCTTTACTTATTGACTACGGTCGAGCCAGAACTTAACGAAGAACTCATTTTGGCTATCGGCGTAGTCCTTAACTACATGACTGCTAAGAACTCGTTGCCTGAGGATGTTAACGCAATTCTTAAGGAGTACGGCAGTCCGGACGTTAATGAGGAACCTACTACAGTAGGAGAGTCCCCCTTTAAAGACATGTATCTTCACGGCACTGCTGTGTGGCAAGGGTCATCTGATGGCATAACTTGGAAACAGATTGATCTTGAGGATTTCCTTAAGGATCAAAAAGGATGAGTAGATACAACCCCAAGGTAGCTGTTCATAGCTACACGCAAATTAACGCGCCGTACCCTATGACTATTAAACAACTTATAGCGTACTATGCGCGTGTGTCTAATCCAGAAAACCGTGAAATGCCTCCTGAGGACGATAAACTAGTAGACTACCTAATGAAGCACGGGCACATTTCCCCATTTGAAATGGTAAGCTTTTGCTTATTCATTGATGGCACGGCACGAGATGTAAGTCACCAGTTCCTTAGACATTCAGAGTTACGTGTACAAGAGTTTTCACAACGTTACGCTATTGTGTATGATGATCCTATTGTACGAGAAGCACGCTGGGCTGATCCTAAGAACAGGCAGAACTCCTTCGACATTAAGGAGGGTAACGTTATTGCAGAGACGTGGGAGGCTCTCCAACGAAAGGGTAACAAGCAGGCACAAGATCATTACACGTGGGCTATTACGAACGGCATTGCTAAAGAGTGTGCTCGTGTAGTGCTGCCGGAAGGCAACACATCTACGTCTCTGTTTGCACATGGCTACCTTCGTAGCTGGATATTTTACATTCAAAACCGTACACACGAGAGCGCTCAGAAAGAACATCAGTACCTTGCATATTTGTGCGCTAAGGCTATATCCGATATCTACCCGGAGATTATGAACCATGTCAGCCCAAAATGCGCCGAACGATTTCAAGCTGGATTTTAACCTTGAAGGTTTAACGGCCGAGGAGATTTTGTCGCTGCTTTCAGGCAATGTTCTGTTCACATTAGCATGTGCAGGCAGCGACTTTGATGCACATCAAATGACTTGCTTGTGGGAGGCGTACTACAACCTTGAGCAGTTTTGGAGCATAGTCAATTCCGTAGGAGAAGGGAGTAAAGGGCATTGACTGAACTTGTACTAGACGTTGAAAACACTGTAACATTCAAAGAAGGGAAAACGTACCCCGATCCTTATGAGCCTACAAACGCACTAGTCATGGTCGGCGTACTGCCAGTCGGAGGTGACACGCCTACAACGTACACGTATAACCACAATGAGTACCCTACGCCAGACGATGCCGTGCTGCTACAAGCCAAATTGGACGCTACAACCCTGCTTATTGGGCATAATATCGTTCATGATATCACATGGCTGTGGGAGAGTGGCTTCAAGTATGATGGCCCTGTATGGGATACGATGATCGCTGCGTACCTATTGCAGAAGGGTAATGGAGGCTCTGGCCTAAGCCTCGACGCCGTAGCACAGAAGTATGAACTGCCTCATCAGAAGTCGTCATTCATGAAGGATCAATTGTCACTAGGCATCAATGTTGATGAGATGGACTTTTCAACCTTATGTACGTATTTAGATAGTGACCTTTACACGACTAAAGACGCCTATCGTGTGCTAAAGAAAAAGCTTGTTGATGAGAATTTGCTTGACACGATGGAATTTTCATGCGAAGTAGCACTTGTGCTGGCTGACATTAACCGTAACGGTATGAAGGTTGATTTACAAGTTCTTGAAGAGGTTCGTAAAGAGTTCCTACAAGAGAAAGGGCAGCTAGAAAAAGACATTGACACTTTCGTTAGAAAGTTTATGGGTGACTTACCTATAAACCTTAACTCTCCTAGAGATAAGTCAATGCTAATTTACTCTCGTGACATTATAGATCGCAGCACGTGGCTAACTTTATTTGATTACCATCGTATGAGCGATGCAGAGTACAAGGCTACAATACGTGATAACACCACTATAGTACGTAAGGCAACGGTAGCTAAGTGCCCTACGTGCCGCGGTAAGGGAAAGGTGTTTCCTTTAACTAAGAAGAACGTACCACATAAGAGAGGGCTAAACTGTACCAACTGTAACGCACAAGGCTATGTGTATAATCCTACTACACAGACAGCGGGTATGAAGTTCTTTCCTCCTTCTAAGTCGTGGGTTCGCCAAGACGGATTTGCTACTGACTCTGATACCCTTGACATCTTGCACGGTGTAGCGATCTCTAAAGGTATGGACGAAGAAGCCTCTATGATTGATAAGATGCAACGTCTTAATAAAGTAGAGACGTATCTTTCTACGTTTGTGGGGGGCATTAACAGAGGCACTAAGTGGCATAACGGTTTGTTGCATGTGAACCTTACTCAAGTCATTACAGCTACTGGACGTTTCAGTGGGCGTAATCCTAACATGCAAAACATGCCTCGTGGTGCAACGTTCCCTGTTAAGAAGTGCTTTGTGTCCCGTTGGGAAGGAGGTAAGATTATCGAGGCCGACTTCGCACAGCTAGAGTTCCGTGTTGCTGCTTTCCTCTCACAAGATCAAGTAGCTATGAAGGAAATCATTACCGGCTTCGATGTGCATAGCTACACGGCTAAGGTTATCACGGAGTCAGGTCAGCCTACAGCACGACAACAGGCTAAAGCCCATACGTTTGCACCGTTGTATGGGGCTACAGGGTTTGGCAGGACGCCAGCAGAGGCTGCGTATTACCAACAGTTCATTAAGAAGTACACAGGTATAGGTAAGTACCACGCTACGTTAGCGTCTGAAGTGCTACGGACTAAGCACATCGTCCTGCCCTCTGGACGTAAATATGAGTTCCCAGATGTGTACAGACGTAAGAACGGAGACCCTACGAGTTTTACTAAGATTAAGAACTACCCCGTGCAAGGCTTCGCTACTGGAGACATTGTTCCTTTAGCGTTGGTTATGCTGCGTAAAGCGTTTAAGGATGCAGGCGTGCAGTCTCTATTGGGCAACTCTGTGCACGACAGCATTGTCATCGACTGCCACCCTGATGAGATTGAGCAAGTTTTAACAATTATTAGAGACATCAGTGAGGCGCTTGTACCTACTATAAACGCCAAGTGGGGCATTAATTTCAATGTCCCCCTAGCCCTTGAATCTAAAATTGGCGATAATTGGCTTGACACAAAAGACGTTTAACGCTACTATACGCCTTCAAATTTACCTAACAGGAGAAACCACAACATGACTACCACTGAAATCGCTACTCTTGATAACGTCGCTGACCTTCTTGCCGCCTCTGGCTTTGAAGCCCCTGCTGAACAAACCTCTTCTACGCTTGTCCGCATTAAGATTCTTCAGGAACCCATCATGGGTGTGGAGGAGATTAAGGGCAAGGTTCGTAACGTCGAAGTAGTGCCTGCTGGATGGTTCAAGATTGAAGTGCCTAACGACGACGGGGCGTACTACACTGAAAGCATTACTGCTCAGATTTATCAGCAGCGTGTGTCTCACTACCGATACGACAAGTCCGCAGAAGGCAAGGACCAATACGTTAAAACAGTTTTGCACACTGACCTTAAGTCCGATCTTAAAGATACCAATGGTACGTTTAACTGTGGCAAGTCTAACGGCTTCATTGACAAAGTTCAGTGGGATGCTATGGACAAGGCACGTCAAGACTTCGTGAAGTCTATCAAGCGTGTCCGCACCGTTCTCGGCACTGCTGTTCTTACGGACCTTGTTGACAATAACGGCAACCCCGCGCCTGATCTTGGCAAGAGGCCGTTCCTTATGGAAATTCGAAATAACGACGCATTTAAGGCCGTAGGCGCTGAGTTGGCTAAGTATGCTAAGGCTAAGGTTCTCCCGTTGCAGCATCCTACGAAGCTGTGGTGTAGCAAGGAAGGCCCCCTTCCTACTGGTAAGTACTACTACGTGACGCAGGCTACGGCTGATCTTACGACGTCTTATGATGTAGGGCCTGATGAGGTTGCTACGTTTAACAGCTTCAATGAATGGATTGCTTACTACAACAATTGGGTTCTGTCGCAATGGAACGCTAAGCAAGTGGAGGACGATCTTAGTGACGAGGATGCGGCTACGGTAGATAACTTCGTAGATGTTACTCTTGACGATGAGATTCCTTTCTGATGGGCCCAACTAACCCCTCTGAAATTTCTCTCCTCGGGTGGCTTGCAAAAGCTACTCAGGGGGCAGCAGCAATGTCAACCGAGAACAAGGAGTACATTAAGGACGAAGTTGTTAAGGCGCTTGATCGCCAGTTCTCTGGTAAACCTCGTGATGCTTTCCGCCTCCGTATGTCCAACATTGGAAAAGCTTTCTGCCAATTGTGGTACGAGAAGAATAAGCCCGAAGCAGCCGCTGCCCGTTCAAACCATTTCATTATGCGTATGTTGTTGGGCGACATCTATGAAGCGGTGTTTAAGGGCGTGCTAAAAGAGATCGGCATTAAGTTCTCTGACAATGAAAAGGTTGAACTTGTACTTGACGACGGCACCGTAATCAACGGGGAGTTAGACCTTGCCATTGGTGATACGGTTGACGACGTTAAGACTGCATCAAACTGGTCGTACACAAATAAGTTTGGTAGCGTCGATGATTTGATTAAGGAGGACCCTTTTGGTTACATTGGGCAGCTAGTAGGATACGCCAAAGCGAAAGGAGTAAAGGTAGGCGGCTGGTGGGTGTCTAACACTGCTACGGGTGAAGTTAAGTACGTGCCCGCTGAAGGCATTGACGTTGACGCTGTTATGAAGCAGCTTAACGACACCAATGCTAAACTTAAGGCTAACGTCTTTGAGCGTTGCTTTGAGCCTGTGGAAGAGGTGTTTCGTAAAGTTCCTACTGGCAACTTGACGTTGGGAACTACGTGTGGCTTCTGCGATTTCAAGGAGGATTGTTGGAAGGGTAAATTGCAGACGCTGCCTTCTATTCCGTCTAGAGCCAAAGCACCTAAGATGGTTGATTACGTGCACATTGAGAAGGAGGCGTAACGTGGCACCTTACATGGAAGACATGCTAGACGTTGAGGATATGGAGTACTCTACACTTGTAGCTACAATGGACGATCTTGAAAGGCGTCTGCATAATACACTGCGAGAGTGTGCGAGACGGGATAACACTACCATCTCGCTAACTCTTATTGGGCACCCTGACGACACAGTTGAGCTGTCAAGGTTGCGTCAGATTACGAGGCACAAGATGTCTACGAACCACGAGTAAGAGTATGCCAAGACGTAACGCTAATGCGCGTACTCCCCGAGCTAAAAGAAAGCCGCCTAAAAAGCTCACTACTCGTCAGGTAGCCTTACGTAAAGGGTATTCGTCAGGCTTTGAGTTTACAGAAGCCACAAGGCTTAAAGCATTAGGCGTTACGGATTCTCGCTACGAAGCAGTCACAATTACGTGGCTAGATATGCAAGTAAGAACGTATCGGCCCGACTTTGTTTTGCCTAACAACATTATAGTTGAGACTAAAGGACGCTTTACTGCCATTGATAGACGTAAGCACAAGCGTATTAAAGAGCAACATCCAGAACTTGACATTCGTTTCGTGTTTTCTAACAGTAATTCAAAACTTTACAAAGGAGCTAAATCGTCGTATGGTGACTGGTGTGACAAGAATGGGTTCCCTTTTGCAAATGAGACCATACCGGAGGAATGGTTAGCCGAGCCAGATAAACCTACCGTGCCTAAACTCATCCCACTAAGTGAAAAAGAGGAAAAACTCGTTAATGAAAACGACTGATAAAAAAGGCTCCGTTACCGATGAACTTAAAGCGGAGGATGGCAGCATCTTCTTGCGTATCAAGCCAACTATGGAGAATGGCGTATGGGACACAGGAATTGATATTTCCTTGATTATTCCAGATGGAGGGCCTCTTAGTGAAAGCGACCAGAACGTACTGCTTAACATAGCTTTTTGCATCTGCGCCTCCGTTCCTTTGTACGAGCAGAATGACGGAGTGCTTGATATGGCTAAGGCTATTCTAGCTGACGCACGCGCTAACAATAAAGGAGAGTATTTGTTTGAGGACGTTGTAGGAGGGGGTGTTGAGAATGCACAACAGGCGGAAGGGTTTCCTAATAGAGTTGTGAAGCGTGAAGGGAATGTTGTGCAGGTATTGTTTAACCGGACGGAGGGCAAGTAGGTGAGTAAATACAAAACTCCGGAGATCGTGGAAGACCCCTTTGCCGAGGGCGGCGTTATTCCTACTTACATGTACGGCGGGGAGTTTGGCGGGGCAATGGTGGAGAACATGTTCCCTTCTTGGGAAGGAAACTTTTGTAGTACTCTTGGGGGTCTTCCTGATAAGCCACACGACCGCCCCAAGACTGCATCGGATGGAGGCAGCACTGACTATTACTTCCTGCCAGAACATGCTAAAGAATTGCGCCATCTTATCTCCCATAAAGGCATGTCTAAGGCTCGCGGTGACGTGTTTAAGGCGTGTTATAGATTGGGTGAGAAGGAAGGAGTTGATACTCTGTACGACTTGAACAAGATGAAGTTTTTCGTGGAAGACTTGATTGAAATGTATCACAGAGGAGAGAGGTTGTGACGATAGCGTTTCATGAATTGTGGGAAACGTATAATACGTACCTTATGGCTGGCTTCAATGGCGACTACGGCGCATATGACAATTACATAACTGCTCTGCCCGCCTACCAGTTGCTAGACGAACTTGCCCGTTATGAGAAGAATGTGCACCCCTACGTACAAGGAGAGGAGTCATGAAATACGATTACAAGGTAGAGGGAGGCTACATTAAAGTCAAACCTGAAGACTACTACGAACTACTGCGAGACGTTAAATTCCTTGATTGCCTATGCGGCATGGGCGTTGATAATTGGGAAGGCTACGAGGCCGCTGTAGAAGAGTACGAGAGCACAATGCCGGGGGGGTACTAATGTACGTAACAAAACCTAAAAGCTTTCAAGAGTTCGATGTGTATGATTACATAACGCCTAAACTATCCGTTACAGTGTTGGAAGAGGAACGGGAAACACATAAATTCTCTGGACTGTATAACGCCGAAGGCGTGCCCTTGTATAAGGTACAACAAAAGAACGTAATGGGGTTTAAACTTACTTAATTCCCTTGCCTTACTTCACTCAATAGCGTATAACCTTCGGCCTTGCCCCCATTAAGAAAGGTTACACATGTCGTCGGTATTGCCCACGGACTACCAGAACTTTATTGCTTTGTCACGCTACGCTCGCTGGCTTGAAAATGAGAATAGGCGTGAAAGTTGGGACGAGTCCGTTGGGCGATACGTCTCCTTCATCGTTAAGACGCTTAAGGCCAAACACAATTACACTGTTAAGCCTACACTAGTTAAGCGCATCACGGATCACATCACCGAACTTAAAACTATGGGCTCGATGAGGGCTCTCATGACTGCCGGCCCTGCGTTGGAGCGTTGTAGCGTTGCAGGATATAACTGCGCGTACATGCCAGTCGACAGCCTTCGTGCCTTCGACGAGACTATGTACATTTTGATGTGTGGTACTGGCGTAGGCTTTTCAGTTGAACGCCAATTTGTGGAGAAACTACCAATTGTTAATGAATCTTTTGAGCCTACTAGCACTACTATTGTCGTAGACGACAGCAAGATGGGCTGGGCTAAAGCTTTACGAGAACTCGTGGCCAGCCTGTTCATTGGTGTTGTTCCCTCTGTAGACTACAGCCTGTTGCGTCCTGCTGGGGCGCGCCTTAAGACGTTTGGCGGTAGGGCGTCTGGTCCTGAGCCTTTGGAAGAGTTGTTTAACTTCGTAGTGTCTGTTATTAAGAAAGCTGCCGGCCGTCGCCTTACCGCTCTTGAGTGTCACGACTTGATGTGTAAGATTGGCGAGGTTGTGGTTGTGGGCGGAGTACGTCGCTCCGCACTCATTAGCTTGTCCAACCTTGACGACGATCAAATGCGTCATGCTAAGACGGGCGAATGGTGGACTACCACTGCCCATAGGGCCTTAGCTAACAACTCTACAGCATACGACAGTAAGCCGGATATGGGAGCCTTCATGCGTGAATGGCTCGCTTTGTATGAGAGCAAGAGCGGCGAGCGTGGCATTGTTAATCGCCAAGCTATGAAAGCACAAGTATCTAAGAATGGTCGACGCTCTCTTGAACAGCACGGTAAGCCTATTCAGTTTGGCGTTAACCCGTGCGGGGAAATCATTCTACGCCCCAATCAGTTTTGTAACCTTTCAGAGATTATCGTGCGTTCTGACGACACTGCTGAACAACTTGAAGATAAGGTTGAAGTAGCTACTATTTTAGGAACCTTTCAGTCGTGCCTTACTGACTTTAAGTATCTTCGCAAGGTGTGGAAAACCAATACTGAGGAAGAGCGCTTGTTGGGCGTCAGCCTTACTGGCATTATGGATCACCCTATTCTGAATGGTTCTAAAACTACAGGGCTTGAACTGCAAGGACTTCTTACACGCCTTAGAGAGGTAGCTGTTAAAACCAATGCCACATACGCTAAAGACATTGGCATTCCTGTGTCCGCTGCCATTACCTGCATTAAGCCGAGCGGAACCGTTAGCCAGCTAGTCGATTCAGCTAGTGGCATTCACTCTCGGCATAGCCCATACTACATTCGAACGGTTAGAGGGGACGCCAAAGACCCTATCACGAAGTTCATGCAATCGGTAGGCATTCCCAATGAGCCCGACTTCACTAAGCCAGACAGCACCGTAGTGTTCTCCTTTCCTATGAAATCTCCGGAGGGTGCTATTTGCCGTAATGATAAAACGGCCATTGAGCAACTTGCTATGTGGCTCACGTATAAGCGCTATTGGTGTGAGCATAACCCGTCCATTACCGTCTCAGTTAAGGAAGACGAGTGGGCTAAAGTAGGAGCGTTTGTCTATGAGCATTTTGACGAACTTTCAGGCGTATCGTTTCTGCCTTTTAGTGACCATACTTACGTACAAGCTCCATATCAAGATTGCACTAAAGAGGAGTATGAACAACTTCTTAAACAGATGCCCGCAAGCATTGACTGGGCTACTCTTTCCGAGTATGAAAAGGAGGATGGAACAACAGGCTCTCAAGAACTGGCATGCACAGGCGGAGTCTGTGAGGTCGTCGACATCGGTAGTCGCTAAGGTTAACGGAACAACTAAGAGGGTAGAGTGATGCTTAGGCGCGACTTAGTTGAGTGGCTGACGCCAGAACAGCGCGTAGCCGCCTCACAAATAGCTACCTACAATCTGCATAGCATCTTTAAGAAGAACGATTGGGCGTGGTTTAACCGTCTGCTTTGCTTGTACTACTGCACTGCGGATGTTGAGGTGCCAGCTAAATGGCTTCCTGTCATACTGCGTGACCTCAATCGAGTGGCTGCTACATTTGGGGC
>Ga0070745_1001364_pt1 | contig 13604 bp, 28 predicted proteins | sample VirMetDEL_Mar_4_FD_77438 | JGI IMG/M metagenome (GOLD analysis project Ga0070745, IMG submission 77438) | Aqueous microbial communities from the Delaware River and Bay under freshwater to marine salinity gradient to study organic matter... | ecosystem: Environmental > Aquatic > Marine > Coastal ...
TGCCCAACAGTTGGAAGCAGGTAACCCTCAAGAAGCACATATCCAGTTTGAGCGTCCACGTGGTGGAGGTTTGGATAATGAGAAGTTCACGTTGATTTTGAACACTCGCAAGTATGGAAATTGTATTCTGAGTGATTGGAACCAGTATGTTGCAAATGTTGAGTTGATGAGGAATGGTAAAGGAATGGTTGCCACAACGTATTTCTTTGGTACCAAGATTACCAAAACGCTCTATTTTGAGGATTTGAAGTGTGTGAAGGTTACCTATGTGGATGAGTGGGTACCTGAGAACATGAAGGAAAAAGAAACTGAAGTTGAAACCGAAAACCTGCCGTTCTAATGGATAAGTTAATGTTTAATTTGGTTTGTGAGATTGATATTGACCAAGCTGTGGAAATGCTCCGTGAGTTACGTGAGTTAAGTGAAATGAGTGAGAGTGAACGTGAAATATACGGATTGCTTGAGGGTGATGAGTTGATTGGTTTGATGCCTACGGAGGCGTTCGTTCAATCAAAGGAGGAAATTTTAAGTGTTTTGAACTGATGATGTATCTTTTTCTATTTATTTGTGTGTCACTAATTTACCAGTGGGTTACTGGAGAAAGTTAAAAAATGAAAAGAGTATTATATTTGCATGGCTTGGAAAGCAAGCCCGGAGGTTCTAAGGTTAAGTACCTCAACGATCGTTTTATGTGTTATGCTCCTGCTATGGATTATGATAACAATGAGTTGTTTGAGGAAATGATTGACTTGTGTGCTGCTGAGGAGTTTGATTTGATTATTGGCTCTAGTATGGGTGGATATTTTGCCCACCAGTTGGCAACTCACTTTGAGGACACTGAAGTTATGTTGTTTAATCCAGCTGTTCATTCTCGTAGTTTTGAACCTTATGGTGTTACGAATGGTGAATTTAGTGTTAATGGTCATGTAGTGCTTGGGTTGGAGGATGATGTTATCAACCCTACAGAAACGTATAACATGGTTGCTTCTGATGCCTTTTACGATGGTTTGAGTGTGATTCCTGTTGAGAAAATGGGACACAGAACCCCACTTGATGTTTTTGTTGATATTATGGAACGTTTCGTGGAGGACTGATATTTATTAGCATGATTAAGCTAATAGATTTACTCCTGGAGAGAGACTACCCTAAAGGAGAGTATGTTCCTTTAAGTGGGGAGGAGCTTGAACAGGCAAAAGGAGAGCTATTTGATTTAGTACAAACCGCTTATGCTCCAATTGGGGGACATTTAAATATTAATTCCCCTGAAGATGTTATGGCTCCTGATATAAGTTTTTGGATGGCTGCTGATATTGATGATGATCCTGAGTTAGATGTTACTTACTTTGGTAAGAATACATCTTTTGGTGTTAAGCACACTGGAATGGGTCACGATGGTAAGAAACCTCATATTAAGCACGTTTTAACTAGAAAAACTAGTGAGTTAAAATCTCCTGGTAACTATGTTGAGGTAAGTGGTGATGCTTATAGAGTATTTCACGAGAGAGGTGGGGTACCTGTAATTGATGATGAGGAGAAAGTAAGGGCAATATTAGGCGGTAAAGATATTACTTGGTATGGAGCCCACCCCCAAAATAAAAAACCTGGCAACGGGTGGTACTCACGTAAGATTGGAGGGAAAGAAGTTTTAAAAACAATGATTGGAAATATTTAATAATATTTATAATAAAAATAACATGAGCTTTAGCTGGAATAAATGGAGGCAATACATAATTGAAGAAGCCTCAGGTAACAAAGAAACAGATAGGGAAATTATTAATGCCGCTGTTAATATTTTAGGTAAGACAGGACAAGAAACCCATTATCTACATAGAAAATTTAGAGAAGAGGGAAGCGATGATATTGATGGAGTTGATTTATCTAATGCCCGCGCTATTATTAGGAAAGGAGGAAAAATAATGGAGGAAAAATCCCTTATCAACCCCGAAGCTGAAGAAATTTCCCCTGAAGATTTAGATGCTGCTGCTGATTACTTTGATAGCTTAGAGGAAGACAAATTCGATAAACCAGGTTGGGACCTTAGAGCTATTATGGATTCGTTTAAAGAGGACTTTGAAGAAGCCACTAGGGATACAGATGATATTCCATACGCTCAATCAAGAGTAGTAGATGCTTATAAAGATGTATTTGCTAAATCACATCCCCAATTAGCAGGTGAAATTGAAGCCTATTTAAATGATAGAGACAGATCAGAAAGAAGAAGTATGTTCCAAAATGTATCTGATGATCCTGAAGTAGTAGGTAGAGATATGATGAGAGAGTTTAGGGATGATGGTGGTGAAGAGGATTTTGGTGGGGACCCCCAAGATTTCGGGAATGATCTCGAGTCAAGATTCCAATTTATTGCCCCTAGATTATATAGATTTCCTGGTAAGAAGGAGCAACTTAAGCCTCTTTTCATACAAATGACAGACGCTATGGAAGAGGATGATAAAGTAGCATTTGATGATGCTTTTGTACCAGCTATGCAAATAATGGGGTATGAAGATATGCTAAAGGAAAACGATAAAGAACCCACTAATGAGATATTTGGGTTTGGTTCACCCGTTGATTGGCGTGAAATGAACTTCGGAAGTGATCCTAATTACGCCCCCGGTCTTGAAACTTTCAAGAAAAGTCCTACATATAAAGCATTAAATAAAGCGGTAAAAACAGCCAAAAAATCAGGAAAAAGTGAAGGGTTCGACGTACCTAAGGATCTAGTCGGAGCAGTAACCACAACTTTTTACCCAATGAAGGAAGCCCCTGAGGATGGTCCTCTTCATTCCATTACCCTTTATGTTTCCCAGAAAGAGGCAAACGATGCCAAGGATATGGGTAAAGATTTTAAAGAGTTTTTCCGTGTTCTTGGAGTGCTTACTACAGGTTCTCCATTTAAACAATTTGAACCATCATTTAGTGTACAAGGTCGTAACGGGAAAAGCATGGGGGATTTTGGTGCAGACTTTGATTTTAAAATACCTAGAAATTTACGTGGGCAGTATAAGGACGCTATTGCAAAATACTTCGAAAAAGAAGGTATTAAAATGAGAGAAATGATTGAGTTAGAGGAAAACGATAAAGTACTAGACGAAGTAATTAATACTACAGTTTTAGACAAAATAATTGATATGCACGCTGATGAAATGTCAGATGAGCTACTTTCCTCTTTAGAAGACCTAAGACAGGACTTTATGGATAAAGAAGTAAGAAATAAATAAACGAGGGGGTTCCCATCACTTTACAAAAGGTAGAGGCTTTTTTTGGGTCTCTACCTTTTTTATTGTATTTATTTACATGATAATACCATGTGAATCCCCTGGAGATTGGGCAAGTTTTTTAAAAAGGCATGATAATAAAAATTTGCCTATATCTGAAGTAAAGAAAAAATATCTTACTGAGAAGTTAAACTACGAAACATTTATTACTACTACTTTAAATAACTTTGCTGTAGCCTCCTCAGCGGCTTCTGGGGGTCCTTCACCATCTACTGATCCTTATAACCCTACTATATATTATAATGCTCGTCTCTCTTCTCCCCCTGAGGGATCTTTTACTAATTTCTCAGGATCCAAAACATTATTTGCCCATTTCCCTGCATCAACATGAAATTTAAAGATATAAAGCACCATTTACCTAATATATTTAAAAATACCCCAGATGGAGTGGGAGTAGGATATGGGGAAAAAGTAGTAGAAGGACAACCTACAGGAGAAAAAGCTATAATATTTACAGTTACTAAAAAGCTTCCTCTTAGTTCACTATCAAGTGATCAAATATTACCCTCTACTATTAACTTAAAAGGCAAGGTATTTAAAACTGATGTAGTAGAAGTAGGAGTAATTGAAGCAACGTCCGATTGCGCTACTTGTACAGATACTGGGGCCAATTTCCCCCCTACGGATTACAGTAGTCCTATGAAAGGAGGAGTAGCAGCACAATTTGTAAGTAGTAAAGGAACTTATGGTACTATAGGAGGTTTTGCAGTAGATGCAAATACAGGGTGTTTAGTAGGGGTAACAAATGCACACGTAGGGCTTCTTAGAATATACTCCACTGGAGAAATGTCAAGTGATTTAATTGAGTCCCATAGGTATAATACACTTGAAGAAATTGAGGCTAGTAACCCACTTAGAAGTGCTGATCCCAAAACTTTATTAGGGGGTACTAGAAATTATGTTCCTATTTTTAGAAAAGGAAATACTGCTGGTACTGGTGGAATAGAGGTATACAATTATGTAGATGTAGCTACTTTTTATATAACCTCTTCAGCCCAAAGTGTAATAGATGTAAATGAAAGTTGGAAACAGTATGGTTATGATGGCATAACATCTCCCCCACCTTTTGCTACATCAGATGAAATTGATGAAGTTATAGAAAATCCTTCTTCGTACCCTATATTAATGTGTGGAAGTAGATTGGGGGCAAGATACCCTGGGTATTGTGAATTAACAGTAGAAGCAGGAGGCCTTACTATAGAGATGACTTATACAAGCCAGAACAGAAGATGGGATAGTTTTGCAACAAACCAAAATTGTATTTTCACAGACCAAATCTCCTTAAAGAGAGTAGACCCTGAATGCGATAGACCTTCTGCCGGTGGGGATTCGGGATCATGGGTTTTAGTACAAATAAATGGAGTGTGGAAAGTATTAGGGATAGAATTTGCAGGTAGTTTAACTAGGGCATATATAGGTAGAATAGATAATGCAGCAAGGGAATTAGATTTAAGAGCGTGGGATGGGTCCACTCCTAAATTTGAGGATTTGGATAATATTGAATTATTTTATGCTGAGGAATTTACTACTGCTTCTTCTTTTGAATATAATGGTAAAATCTACTATCAAGTAGGGACAACTGAGGATATTAGTTAAAGTCATTTTGACGTCATGTGAGAGAGTGGCAATGCCACCCTCCCTTCGTATATTCATGGCATGATGAAAGTTACGATCCGCAAGGGAGAAACGTTTAAGGCCTACGGCCGTTGTTATGTGCCTGTTAACGCTCTGAGCGTTGTGTTTAACAAGCGTGGACTGGTTAAGCAGTTTGATAAGACCGAAATGGTGGTTCACCCCACCAAAGGTAATCTTTACCCGCTGACTGAGGGTATTAGTGAGTACATTAAAATCGTTGATTAATGGTAATTTACCTCAAATTTGATGAGATGGGCCCTCATAAAAAGCCCGGAATTATTTATTGTGACAAGATCGTATCAATACGTGAATGTCCAATTGACCCCGAAAAAACAGTTATTGATACTGTTGATGGGGGTAATGTATTAGTTAATAAAAAAATGAATGAAATTTTAAATTATTTATACCCTAACGCTAATTACGATGTTTGAAGATATTAATGAGCTAAGTGATGCTCTATATGGACTAATTGAAAAAGGATTTGTTGAAATAGCTGGGATTAATGAGGATGGTGAATTAACTTATCGCCTAACTGATCTTGGGAAAAAATTTGCTGAAAATTACGAAGGATAATGGGATATATTATTATTGCAGGAGTTATAGCAGTTGCTATATTTTTTGAACTCTTTATTGTAGGTAGGGAATGAATAGGGGACGACCTCCAATTGAAGACCCTAAACCACTTACTAAGTACACTAGGGAGTTTATAGATACCGATGGTAGCGTGATTACCTGGTACTATGATGTAGATAAGTTTGCTAACGGGCCATGGAAGGTTGATGTAGAGGAGGCGGTGATCCAAGAAAGTTTCGAGGAAAAAAACGCTAAATTACCTAAAACCCAACGCAAATACTTTAACCCTGAAAATCAGAAATGGGTGGGTTATGGTAGAGCTAAACAGTTAAAACTTATTTAAAATGGGTAGGCGATACACAGATAGTGCTAAATTTGTAAGTTTAGGACTTATAGGAATATTGATAACAATACTATGCAAAATATTTCTAGGTTAATACAAGGAACTTTATTATTCCTATTAGGACAAACATTAGTTTGGTACCAGATAAACGGACAATTTATTAGTGATTGGATTAAGGAACGTCCCTTAGTTATGTCTTTAATGGGCGTTCCTATATCTTTTGTCTATATTTATGCCACACAGTATTTGGTGGAGGCATTCGACGGGGAAATGTGGCCCCAACGACTAATAGGATTCGCAATGGGTATGATAGCATTTGCTTTTCTTACCTGGTTACATTTAAACCAAGGTATAACACTTAAAACCGGTGTTACTTTAATTTTAGCTATTGCAATTGTATTAATTCAAATACTATGGAAATAAAGGAATGACTACAGTAAAACCAAATTATCATGTACGTAAATCCAACCTGGGAGTTAAAATTATTAGGAGAAGAAGGTACAGGCGTGTTAGTAGAAACACCAGAAGGTGAGCAATTAACTTTAGAAACAAGTCAACTAGAAAATTACGCTAGAGTAGGTAACAAATTGATACCTAAAAATAAAGTAAATTGGCTTTAAAGTCATATTAAAGTCATACGAAAAATGTGAGATCGCTAATCTCACAGCGTATATTTAACGCGAAGAAAAAAAAGCAACATGAGTATTAATTACGTTTCAAAGTTCGATGAGTACAGAATGAGTGCTAGCTATTACGCTTACGACGTTGAGCAATTTGATGAAGCTAAGCCGTTCATAGTTTGGAATCCTAATCATAAGACATACTTGTCGTTTACTCTACTTAATGATATGATGTATGAAGTTCGAGAAGACTTCATTGATGACGTTCATAAAGTTTATGTCTACAGATATGCTCGTTATATTAAATCAATTAATGATTTTAAAAGTTATAAGCAACAAGTGCAAGTAGTAGATGAAAATCTTAAAGCAGAGATTTTGAATCTTAAGCGTTATTATTACAGAAAAATTAAGTAAGTCATTTCAAAGTCATACGAAAATGAGGATCTTCGGATCCTCTTTCGTATATTCACATTGTAAAGCAAAAAGGAAACACATGACTATTTTTGATGTATTCGTAGGGTTGGTTGCCATTGTTTGTATTGCAAGCGTAATTGCTTCGTTTTTTATGGGTATTTTTCTTGTGGTTACCCATTATAACCTTGATAGGGCAGTTGTTAAGTTTTTCGACCCTGAGTACTATAACCGGAAATCTCACGAGATGTTTTACGGAGATGAAAGTTATGAGGAGTACAAGCGGATGATGGATACCGCCCGCAAGTTTAAGAATCAGTAATCTAAATAAGTTTTAATAATTATGGCAACACGAGCAAGCATAGCCATCACTAATATGATGGACGAACCAGTAGCATGTATTTACCACCACTATGATGGTAACCCAGATTGTTTGGGAGTAACCATTAAGGAGTTCCTTGAAGGTGGTAAGTTTGTTAATGGACTAAAAGCAGAAGCAAAGTTGGGTACCCAGTTTAATGGTATTGAGGACTTTGCAACACAACTTATTGTGCATCTTAAAGGTGATGCTCCAGGTATGGTTTACTTAGAAACACCATCAAATTTTGGTGAGTTGGGTGAAGATTGGTTGTATAGAGTATGCGCTCATAGTGGGGGTGCTACACTTGAGTGTTTAGCTAATCACCCAATGATGGATTTTGAAAACGACTGGGAAGAGCTCAGTGAAGTATTAGAACGAGAAGCACTTAAAAACAAGTAATATGCACGAGAATATTTATTTTATTGTAAACATCCTTTATTTTGTGGGTGTGGCTGCAGCATGTGGATTTGCCCTGTATTGTTTAGTTGATTACTTGCGTAAATTGTTTTAATATGGATAACCAACAAGGTCCCCTCGATAAGTTCCTACAGGAAAACTCAATAATGTATAAAGGTGTTGATGGAAATGCCTTCAACACCCAATTAGATGAGTACTATATTGATAGGGAAGGGTACTCAGTACAAGCTATGGATCCTAATTTAGGGTGTGCTGCTTGTCAAACTAATAATCCACCCAATTGGTGTTTTAACCCTAGTGATCCCTGTTATGATTCATCAATACCCATTGATGGAGCTTTACCTATTCTAATGGTGGCAGGTTTTCTACTTGCAACATTTAATTTAAAGTATAGAATTTATGTTTCCTAAACAAAGTGGGGTATATTATTGGTACATAACTGAAAGGGGGGCAAAACAAATGGGGGTTGATATAAGTGAGTGTTTAGAGAAAGATCACAAATACCTTGTTTATATAGGGTTAGCTAAGAATTTAAACGAAAGATTAGATTGGCACTATAATGATAAACATGCTCCTTCTTCTATTAAATCGGGATTTGTATCTACTTTAAGACAAACTTTATCTGCTTTGTTAGTAGGAGAAATGGTTACTGCTAAAACAATAGTTGATAAATTTATAAGGGAAGAAATGAGGGTGGAATATGAATTATACTCAAACTATAAAGAAAAAGAACTCCAATTGATAAAATCCCATAACCTCCCTTTAAATTTAAAGAATAATACTAAGCACCCTTTTTATAAAACACTAAAGCAAGCCAGAAAACTAAGTAAACAAAAATCTTTAGTCATGTTGACGTCATCTTAAATTTTGGGATTGCGGAGAACCTTTCGTATATTCATGGAGTAAGGTTGCAGCAGCAGCAAGAACAAAAAAACAAAAACCCCAATATTATGAGTAAAGAGCAAATCGCCGAGTACGAAGTGACAGCTAAAGTACAACTTTCTGGAGTGAGCCAAGAGCATCTGGAGGAAGAAAAGACAGCCCACCTTGATTATTGGAAGTACGATTTGGATAAAGGTCATATGAGTGCTGAAGAGTATAACTCGTGGGAGTGTTTGACCCCTGAGCAATTTGCAGGCAGGTTGTTGTGTGATGGGGTGTTGTCAGCGAGTGATTTTACGGGTGAGTTTTAATTTAAAGTCATCTTAAAGTCATCTGAAAATTTGTGGAACCCAGAATCCTTTCGTATATTCACGGAGTAAAGTTACAGCGACATGACAAAAACGCAGAAAAAACAAGAAGTGACTCGGATGTTCCACGAGTTTATTGACAGCAAAGGATTTATTGCTCATGATGAGGGACACGGTTATTGGTATGTTCATCCTAAGAACAATGGTTTCAGCACTACGATGTTCCAAGTGACTCGGAAGTTTGAAGTAGATACTTTTGGGTGTGAGAGTGAGCATGTTTTGGAGTTTGCCGACATTTTGAAGGAAAAGCTCAATGAGTATATGGCAACGGTTAATCTTTAATTAGAGGAATCATGGAGAAAGTCACACACAAAACCCAAACGTTGGTTGGTAAGGGCCTGAGAGCTAGGTGGGCAGAGCGGGAGATGATTTTGGATAATAAGTTCCAAGACTCCCATAAGATTGCAGTGAGTCAAAGCAACTTGGCCACAAGAGAGGACAATGATTGCGTAGTTAGAGCGTTTATGGCTGTACTAGATGTTAGTTATGATGTTGCTCATGGGTGGGTGAAGAAGCATATGAATCGAAAATTTAAGCGCGGTACTTACACTGCTGTTAATATTGTGAATGTGTTGGGTAAGGTGAAAAATGGTTATAAGCTGAGTGCTTATGGTTGTCATCCCGATAAGAAGTGGATTATGGGACCTAGAGGATTCAAAACGATCACTAACCCACGTTACAAGAACAAAAAAGTAGGTTACACGTTGAAGTCATTTATGGAAACACATCCTAAAGGACGGTTTTTTGTGATTGTAGAAAGGCACGCAGTTGCAGTTGTTGATGGTGTGTTATATGGAAATACTCAGGAAAAGTATTGGGGGTTGTACCGCCGAGTGAATTGGGTTGTTGAATGTAAATAAGAAAATATAGGAAAAATGGATAGAAATAGAATTGAAAACCAGATTAAGTACATCGAGGAGGTAGTTGCCGAATTGGATAGTGCTTACGATAATAGAGAAGATGACTTCCTGCTCCATAGTTTGTTTGGACAGGCACTTGGTGCACTGAAGGGAGTACACGATACACTTGAAAATATTGTTAAAGATGCCTAATATGTGCTATTGCAGGTTTGAGAACACCTATCAAGATCTCATTGATTGTTTGGAGAACATTCACGTTGGTGCTAGTAATGAAAGAGATGAACAGTATAGGCAGAAAATGATTCAACTGTTTACTGAAGTTGGTGAGGATTGGGGGGGTGATATTGTGTCATACGCTCAAAGCTTTTAATAATGAGTAAATTTAATATTGAAGAAGTCAAGGCGATGAGTCTTGAGGAACAGATCGTTGAGTTGGAGAAGCAAATTCAACGTGTTAAGGATACTAGAGAGCAAAACACTACTAATATCAAACGCTTGGAGGAAATGACTGAAAACTGTAACCAACAGCTGGAAACCCTCATTGAACTGAAATGGAGCTGTAAATTTCAACAGCGGATGAATGAAATGATGGATAAGGTGGATGAGGTGATGAATCCAGATCGGTATGATCCGTGGAAGAATGAAGCGTGGGGGGATAAAATAATTAATAGTAAATGAATATCACAATGGAACAAGATACTATCTACATGTCGCTGTATGATTACCTCGGTAGAGCAGCTGGACAACAATTGGGAGCGGAGGTAAATAAATCCGCCGTGGAGAAAAAAATTGAATTTCAACAACGGTTTATCTCCAATCCTGCGTATCATGGGAACGTTCATCTGTATCCTGTGGAGTTTTTAAATGAGTATTTCAAGGGTGACATGTCAAGGGTAAAGGGTGACACAAGGGTGAGTGAGGATGTTGGGTGAATAAGGGTTATGTGTGGTATGTGACAGACCGGGGGAGTGTTATCTAACACGGAGTGTTTTGATGTAAAACCCCCTCCCCCGGGGCCCCAACCTAAATAGGTCGAAGGATATATCTTTTTTTCGTCATTTCAAAGTCATACGAAAATTTGGGGGCCCGGGCCCCATTTCGTATATTCATGGGGTAAAGTTACAGCGACATGGAAAACAACGTTCAATCCCCCATCACGATTAAGGAAGCAGCATTCAATTACCACAAAGGTGATTTTAAAGCATTTGAAATGTGGATCGAAACCCATAAGCGTGATCATGGTCGTTTCACCCAACTTGATGCTGTGATGCTGAAGTGGGAGGTGGAGCAGTGCATCATGAGGGAAAATGCAGTTATGCTTAATGCACTGGATTTCCAGCTGGATGGAAAGATCGACAAGTACGAGACCTTCGAGATGGCGTCATTTTGACGTCATCTGAAATTGTGGATTTGCGGACAATCGTTCGTATATTCATGGAGTAAGGTTACGGCCGAAACGAGAAAAGTAAAAAAACCCAAAAACCCAAACCCAAAATGGCAATTAAAGTCACCACCACCAAGATGAATAGCCTGAATTTCGAGGCTAACCTGTTCAATCCGTTGAAGACGGGTCGGAAGGTCGATGAGTTTTTCAGCGGAGACAATGGTCTCATGCCTGGAACTAATGTTGTTATTACCGGTGATCCCGGTGTTGGAAAAACCACCGTGTTGCTTGATGTGCTCGGTGATCTGAATAAGGCAGGCAAGAAGTGTCTGTTCATTTCAGGTGAGATGAACGCAATCGACATGGTCGGTTACGTGAAGCGTTTCCCCAAGTTCGGTGATTTGCCGATCCTGTTTATGGGTGATTACGCTGATGAGTGTCCGATGGAGGTGCTCGAGACGGTCCTTGCGGATGGTTACGATTGTGTGTTGATTGACAGCCTCCAGGAGGTTGCAGTTGCGGTTCAGGATAAGTTCGGTGGCACGTTTAAGGGTGCGACAACGAAAATCCTCAACCTGCTTGAGGACCATAACCTTGGTCGTAATAAGGGTAAGGTGAATACGTGTTTCATGATGATTAATCAGGTCACTAAGAGTGGTTCGTTTGCTGGTTCAAACCGGATCAAGCACATGGCCACTGCCATGGGTCACTTGAAGCATGATAGCGAAACCGGTGGTCGGTATTTGTACTTTAGCAAGAACCGTCGTGGTGGTAACATGAACAAGTTGTTCTTTAACCTCAACCTCCACAACCGTGTGAATTACCTCTATGAGGCTCCAATGAATGGATAAAAAAAGTTTGGGTGATGACCTTTGTGGTGAGGGTTATCAATGGGTGGGTGCCCGGCTATGGCCGGGTGCCCTATCCCGGCGGGCGTACGCCGTACGTACCGGCCACGTACCCCACCGGCGCTGATGTCCATCGACGGGCCATATACCGGTATAGTAGTGTAGGGTGATTTTTAGAGCGTAAATAACTATAGGCCCAGAGCAAAAGTATATACAAATATCTCATACCTCTCCACCATGACCCTACCATGACCCGCGCCATTTTCTTTGGATACCTTCACTCTCCTCATTATATTTATCATCATGAAGCATTTGCAAGAAGCTAAAATGAATTATTTTCAGCATTGGTGGCACGCAACAACATGTGGTGTAGCGCTTTTAATTCACGCTTGGCTTCCAAACGTATTAGAAAACTACACATCAAACAAAATTTGTAAAAAATGAAAGAATTAAACGCATTCAGAAAATTCCTCGCAGAAGATAGAGGAGAATTTGGTCAAGAGTCACTCGATAAGCTCTTCGATACCGTTGAAGCTATGGGCAGCAGCCCAGCACATCAAAAAGCAATGGACATGATGGAGGATGGTGCTTTCTTCCCAGAAGAAGGAACATATCCCGCAACTAACCAAACTCAAGAGGCCGTTGAAGAGCTCAACGCCATTAGAAACAGTACAGATGATGAGGAAGAGATAGAAGAAGCACAATTGGACCTTGATGCTATAATCATCATTAAAAATGCCGTTAAGAAAACAGGACCAGTTTCTTACGGGGAAATGGGGCAATCATATAACTACTACGTTGAAGGAGATGATTTGTTTACCCAATCCAGAGAAACATTTGAAGTACCAACCAACGAAGGTGAAGAGGTAAACGAGTATATGGACATTAGTAAGCCAGGCAACCCCCTTTACGACTTAAATAACGACTCAAAAGCTATGGCAGAACTTGACCGTATTGCAGACAAATATGGACTCTTAGCACTTCAACTTTGGGTTACTAGTGGTGAATACCCTCAAAGTTACTAATAAAATGAAATTACTAATAAAATGAAAGAATTACACGCATTTAGAAAATTCCTCGCAGAAGGACAAATCAACGAAGCCTCACTTGATGATTTAGAGAAGGCCGTAAAAGGGGAACACGCCAAAGATGTTATTGAAAGTGGTGAATTTACCCGCGTAGCACAATTTGGAAGTGGAGATGATGTATCCCCACCAGTAAATGTAATGGATGAACTCAAAGATGAGCTTTCATACTTTGAAACAGAAGAAGATAAAGATAGTGATGACTACGACGACCTTATGAGAGATTTAGAAGCAGCAAAAGAAATTGCAGCCGCTGTTAAAAGCTTAGGGGGTGAAGTATCATACGTAAGTAAAGGTGACGGTGTACCAGACCTTACTTTTGTTTACTCAGTAAACGGGCAAGGAGATTTGATTGGACAAGCTATCTAATATGAAAGAATTAAACGCCTTTAGAAAGTTTCTAGCCGAAAACATTGCTCCGGACCAAACCATTTATAGCGTCAAATACCAAGACGAAAGGGAGGGATTAGAGGTAACTCTTTACGTTGCAGCAAACAGCAATGAGGAAGCAGAAACAATGGCCGACCAGTATATGAAAGACA
>Ga0070745_1001365_pt1 | contig 13604 bp, 29 predicted proteins | sample VirMetDEL_Mar_4_FD_77438 | JGI IMG/M metagenome (GOLD analysis project Ga0070745, IMG submission 77438) | Aqueous microbial communities from the Delaware River and Bay under freshwater to marine salinity gradient to study organic matter... | ecosystem: Environmental > Aquatic > Marine > Coastal ...
GAGAGGAAAGCAGCTACTATTATAAATTTAAAGCGTGATCCAGAAGAAAAGCGTAAGTCAATAGTAATCAACGAGAGAGGTAGGGATGCTGAGTTTGATGATTTTGAGGTGGAGATTGTTAATGGCTTATTAAGAAAGGTAAATACAATGGATTGTCCTTATTAAATGTTAAATAAATGTTAAAATTGTTAATCGTATTATAAAAATTATTAACTTGCAATCAAAACAATAAGAGATGTACGAATTAGACGAAGATTATTTCAACAGTGCTTATGATGCTTATGAGAGATGGGCAGACTATGCAGATATGTGTAACGAGATGGGTATTAATCCCTTCACTGGTGAGAGGGTAGAGGATGAGTGATAACTACTTATATCAAAACAAAATATTTTGTATATTAGCAAAAATAACGTGATAACAACTTAAATTTAATAAATATGGAAATTACAGGTAAAATTAAACAAATTGGAGAAACACAAACATTCGGGGCTAACGGATTTCGTAAAAGAGAGTTCGTAATTACCACAGATGAAAAATACCCACAGCACATTCCTTTAGAGTGCGTCCAGGATAAGGTTGATTTATTAAATAACTTCAAAGTAGGTCAAGTGGTTAAGGCTACTGTTAACGTACAAGGTAGAGAGTGGACTAACCCACAAGGCGAGGTTAAGCACTTCCTTAGCTTACAAGCATGGTCAATCAATTTATTAGAGGGGGGTACACCTGTTGATGGTGGGTCAGATATAAATTCTTTTAAAGATACTAACGATGATCTTCCTTTCTGATGAATGATTTAATAGGCAAGTTACAAGACTTAAACAGGATAGACAAAGAGTTTAATTACACAATTCAGATATTAAGCACAGGTGAGTTTATCCTACATGGATTATCAAGATCAGACGAGAAGCATATTAGATGTTGTGATTCCCAATGTTTAAGGGAAAAGATGTACGATATTATATTGAAACAATAAAGACCTGGGAGCAGGCTATGGGGAAGCCGTAAAGCTCCTGGGCATTTTAAACCAACTAAAAGATGATTGATGTGGAAGAATTAGAATACTGGAAAAAAAGATGTGAATTAGCTGAAATGTACATAGATGAAGTCCCTTGTGACTCTGATATAACTATGAATCAATTAGCAGCTTATAGTGCTTGGAATCATTTTAAAAACTTAACTACATCTTTTGTTATAGAGCAAAACGAACAGTTGGTTTGCGAGCATAAATACCAAAATAATGTTTGTGATTCCAGAGGTGTTATGAAATGTATAATGTGTGGGCGAATGAAGCCAACTAAAAGATAATTAAGATGAAAAGCAAAGTTGAGGAACGAATACCAATAGTTAGAATTATATTTAAGTCAAAACCTGATTTAATTTTATTAAGAAGTGAGTATGATAAATATAAAAACTTATTTGGATTTTCTAAAGAATATAATGTATCTCTTAAAGATATTTATAGAGCGAAGAGTGAATTAATAAACCCTAAAGACTTTCCTAAAACGGCATGGGAGGGGTAATAAGTTAAACCAACTAAAACATAAATAAGATGAATACAGAACAATTTTATACAATAAGGAACTATCCAAGATTAGACCCATTTGATAAGAAGGTAGCTAAGTTTACATATTATGATATGTTAGATTTTGCAGAATATTACGCTAAATATAAGTTAAATAACAATGATATAACAGCAGAAGAAATAATTAAAAAATATCCAAGCGTTAAAATTGGATTAGATGATCATTACGGCAGACAAACAGTTTTAAATATGATTAATGAAGCGTTAAACCAACTAAAAGATAATTAAGATGAGACACACACTATGGGAGAGACTACTCCCACAAGCAAGAGAGTTGATAGAGGGTTCTTTAAACAGATACCCAGCAACAACAGAGGTTATAATGAACTCTTTAAAAGACAATAAATACCATATGTGGTCAGAGCTACCTTACTATGTAGTTAGGCTATTGAGCGAGGCTATATTCGGCATAGGAGGTATAGAGGAAGATGAGATAAACACATTATTTGAAAAGTATTATGAACAGTAAAGATAAAGCATGGCAGTTATTACAGACCATTGAATCTGTTTATATAATGGATGTTAACTATGATCCAAACAAGACTAAACAATGTGCCTTAATATGTGTTGATGAGTTGATTAAAGAAATAAACAAGTATCAACACGAAAATTTAGCAGATATTCAATATTGGCAAGAAGTTCAACAAGAAATAGAGAAGCTATGAGTAATCGGCATTTAGAGAAGAACGAGACAATAGTAATAGACTATGGCCCAGGAAAGCAGAGATGGGTAGGGTCGTGGGATCAATTCAAAGTTACTAATCCAAAGTCAAAGGTACATAGGGTTGAAACGCTACATGATTATAAGAAAAGGATTAAGCCATTGAATGGGTAACTTAATAAATATAGAAATGACACCAGAAGAATACTTTAAAAAATGGGCTGAAAATTGTAGAATATTTATAGACTATAAACCAATACATAGCCATGAAGATATGATGAAGTTTGCAAAAGATTACCATACTGAGCAATTACGTAGAGGTGTTGTTAGCCAACAACGTGAACTGTTAATTGCGTTTGCTAAATATATGGAAGAAGATAAAAGACTATCAATTCAAGGAAGAAGAGAATTTGATGACTTTTTAGAAAAGTACAGCAATTAATTGTGGCTAACGGTTTGTGTATGTGCAGTAAGGCTATGCACGTACATTGAATCGAAGAACTAAAGTTAATTAGCCTTATTACATATACACTTTGTTAGCGTTTCGTTTTTTGAGCGTTGGCATTAAATAACTAAATTATGGCAAAACTACCGTGGTATTTAAAAGAAGATGGAAAACCAGAATTAGAAAACGGCAAATACATACACAACATAAAAGTGCATTGGATTTATAGATTATATACTAAAATTAGATATGTAATAAATGTGTGCGTTGGCAAATGAACGCTAACTACTTATATCAAAACAATCAACACAGCATATCAGATAATTTAAAGGGATAACAATGGAAAGAGACATAAATAAACTAATGACAAAGTTAAGGAAGCGTAGAAAGGCTGCTGAAAAGAAAGCAGAGGCTTCAAGGGAGGAGACAGAGAGGTTATTGTTAGAACTAAGAAATGAGTACGAAAGAACTAGATACCATAGCAACCCAGAGGTAAGGAGAAAGAAGATGGAGACAGCTAACAAGTGGAAAGCAGATAATAAAGATAAGTATAATGCCTTAATGGCTAGGTACAGAGAGAACAACAGAGAAAAGATAAATGAGTATGCTAAGGAATGGATGAGGAATAAGAGAGCCTCAATTACTGATGAGGAGAGAGAAAAAAGAAATGCTTATCAACGTGAATATATGAGAAGAAAAAAAAATAAAAAGTAAACTCAAAAATAATTTTTAATTTATTAAAGGGGGGTCGGAAAAATCTGATCCTCTTTTTTTTTGTGCTGAATTTATTAAAGGGGGGTTCTAAAATTTTTCTCCATTTCATAAAGGGGGGGGTCAATTTAATAAAGGGGGGGGTGATCCTAGCTAATCAAAACTTTAACAAAATATTAACATAATTACAATTTATTTTTTGTATATGTACGCACGCTATTCTATTATAAAGGCAATGATCCATAAGTGTTAATGAAATGTTAAAGAAATGTTAAAATGCAATAAAAGTTTTTTTATTCGGTTTATGGTTGTATCTTTACTAAGAATTTAAAAACAAAAATTATGTATAACATGGATTCAAATTTAGTAGCAAACGTATTAAGCCACCCAGCAACGATAATCTTTTTAATGGTAGTGGCCATTGCAGTTCTTCAAGGATTGCACAAGGAATTTAAAAATTATATTAACAAATAAAACTTATTAAGATGAAAACAAGAATAAGCGACAAGGAAATCCAATGGCTTAAAAGTGTTACTAAAGAGCAACTTTATTTGATGTATAGGGATAATAAATATTGTTCTTGTGATATACCTAGCACTGATTTTAATCGAGCATTTTGCTTTAAATGTAAGAAAGAGTTAAACCAACTAGAACTATAACATGGAAGATACAATTGAAAACGAAATTATCAGACTGATTGGCACTGTACCAGAGTCAATTGAAAAGAGCCTGGAGGGGGACTCAATTGAAAAGATTTCCGGAACGGTCTCAATTAAAAAGAAAAATAATAATAATTATAAAAAAGGAAATATGATAGATAGAAATGAAATATTAGAAATAGTTATGGAGAATGTTATTAATAATAGCACTCCTATAAAAGGTGGTACAGATAGAGTTATATCATTTGATAGTTTTATTGATAATATGACTAATAACTTAGTTAAAAAATTAAAAAAATGTGAATAACATTTGGTAGTGTAAGAATCTTTGCATACATTTGCTGAACTAAATAACTATAACATGAAAACTACAATAAAAGAAGAATTAACAGCTTACATTAATAACTTAATTAATGACAGAGTATTAACTGAAGAAAATAAAGATGAATGGCATTATTTAGCCTTTAACCAAGATTATTATATGATTTATTACTACGAGGCAAGCGAATGGTTAAAGAGGCATGAAATTGATCCATTTGAAGCTATTGAAATAGTTATTAATTATAACCAGGATAACTTTGGAGAAAACAACACCGATATAAATAGTGTTTCTATTGTTAATATGTTAGTTTATATCTATGGTGAAGAATTAATTTATTCCTGTGAAACTATTGAAGAACTTAAAAACCTATAACCATGAAGAAAGAAGAAAAAATATACAATCCCGATGTTGAACAAACCTACTTTCAAAATATAGTAATTGAAGTTAATAAACATAACTTTGAGAACGCTGCAAAGATATATAATGAAGCTGGCTTTTGTGGAATAGACTTAATAGCAATAAATGACTACGCAAAAGAATATGGTAATTTGTATTACAATGTAGACAAAAAAGAAAATGATCACGTGAGATACTTAGAAAATCCTAATCACTTAGTATTAATCGTAGAAAAGGCAAACGAACTTAAAAAACAAATAAGATGAAAACAATAAATGATAAGCCAATAGGTACCTGTAATAGATGCAAATCTTTAGTTTATAAATCTAATAATAAAGAATACTCGGCACAATGTTTTGAACATGATGAGGATTTATTTGATTTTGAATGGACACCATTAAATTAATAACAATTTAAAAACAAATAAGATGAAATACACAAGCGGAAAAAATTGGAAATTTTGGATAAATAAAGATAACTTTAAAGGTAATTTAAAATTTGTGAAATGTACTAAAACTAATTACGGGTATAAAGTTAATTTGATGACTAATTATATAACACTTTACACAAAGTATATATATGTAAATGAAGATAATTCTGCAAAAATTGTAACTAAGGTAGATCAAAACTATAGGGCAAAATACCAATATACTTTATATCATGATTTGAAAGGTAATAGAATAGATTGCGAAAATAACACAAGGAAAGAATTAAAAATATATAAAGAACTAAGAAAATGAATGAAATAAAAATAGCCTGGGTTAAATTTATAATCCTTACAGTAATAACAATAATATTAATCACTTTAAAAATAACATTATGAAATATACAGAATTTTACAAATTAAGTACAGGATATAAAGCAGGATCAATACCTCCTATTTTTGATGTCAAATATATTAAGCCGATACCAGCCGTTGGAAGTGATTCAATAATGTATCATGACGGAAGATATTGTATAGAAACAATTATAAACAAATCCTATGAAAGATTAGCTAAATTAGGAAAACACTATATAGGATTTAAAATAATTGAATCAAATAGCATATTAAATAAAGGTAGAACACTATACTCAAATATAAATCCTATGATATAAACACCATTAACATACTTAAACAGTATATAAGCCTCTAATTAAACGTTAGGGGCTTTCTCTTTATATATACCTTTGCCTATATACGTTTATATACCATGAGCAAACAAGATACAATACATACCTTATACAGCCAATATAGCATCTCCATTATATTAGGCAATAAGGATCAAGCTGTAAGATACTACCAAGAATACCTAATAGAATGTAGCAACACAATACAAGTACTTAACCTACCTATATACAACAACTAACTATATAAGCATACATATACGTATAAGCTCATATAAGACGTTCTAAGCATAGCTATATACATAGTGAGTAGATAAGACCTAAATGTAAAGAAAGTGTAAGAGAATGGAAGAAAAGGATGTTAGGAGCGAAGTTAAGCCAATATTATATACTACAAATGTAATCAAACTAAGTGACGGTAGGATATTGATTGAAGTAGTTAGAGTAAAAAAATAAACAATTCTTCCACTCTAAAAATATAACAAATTGTTATAAATTTAAACAATTATTTGTTCATCTTATTGGATTACAGAGTTGGACAATAACCTACCTAATTACTTAACTACTTGATAATCAGTTATAGCATTTGTTCTATAATTACTATTATGTTAAGTAGACCCCCCCCGTCATATTTTTGCGTGAAATAGGATGCTTAAGCAAGTAGGGTACTACCCTCGACAAAAAGGGGATTTTCACCAATCCATAACCTCCTCATTATCAGCACATGAGTCTACTTTCCTCACCGTATGGAGACGACTGTATGGTATGTGCAAATTTTGCATATATTTGTAAGGTTATGTTCTTATAATTCGTTTCTGATATAAGGCAATAGTCTTACTTCGTGATTCGCGAACTGCAAATGTTTGTAACAGAGTAGGGGTTATTTTGCATATTGCTAAATAATAACCATGTATAAAACGTTACTATATTAGTAACTAAAAGGATATACTATGAAAGATAGTCCAGGGAGGGGTCAACCTCCGAAGTATAAAGATGTAGAGAGTTTCCAAAAGAAGATAGACGAGTATTTCGACAGTATTTATGATAAGGCTAGTGGTAAGTGGTTACGGCCTCCTACTGTTAGTGGTATGGCTATATTCTTAGGTTTTTGTGATCGTAAGAGTATGTATCATTATAGGGATAAGGATGATTTTTACAGGCCTGTTAAGCGTGCTATTGGTATGGTTGAGGCTTATAATGAGGAGAAGGCTGCGTTGGGTCGTGGTGCTGCTGGTAATATCTTTATATTGAAGAATTTTGGATGGACAGACAGGCAGGAGGTAACGAATGTTGGTGATGTTGGTATTACTTGGAACGAGGAACGAACTTATAAAAAAGAGGATGAGAAAGGGCAGGATTCAGATTAGCAATGAGCTTTACGTTAATGAGTATGATGTTGTTAAGGCTATATTCAAGTGGGTTCGGCCCACACATATTGAGTTTGAGCAATGGAATGGTGTCAAATGGATTATATGGGGTGAGTCTGATAAGTTTGATGATGTAGTAGAGGGTTCTGAGATTCCTTTGTATGATGTTGAAATTGCAACCTCAGATGGAATTGATAGGATTTATACATTTGTTAAGATATGAAGCTGACGATAAAGCAGAGTAAAGCCTTAGATGTTTTAGAGGACAATGAGACTACTGAATTGTTATTTGGTGGTGGTGCTGGTGGTGGCAAGAGTGCGTTAGGTTGTTATTGGGCGATTAAGATGTGTTTGAAGTTCCCTGGTATTCGTGGTTTGATAGGTCGTGCTAAGTTTAAGACTTTGAAGGATACTACATTAAAGACGTTCTTTGATATATGTCGTTTACAGGGTATTGAGAAGGGTGTTCACTATCGTATTACTGGGCCTAATGACACTGAGAATCCTAACTCTATTGTTTTCACTAACAGGAGTGTTATCTACTTAAGGGATTTATTCACTTACCCATCCGATCCTGACCATGATGAGCTTGGTTCGCTTGAGATTTCATTTGTATTTATTGATGAGGCTAATCAGATTACTGAGAAGGCTAAGGGTGTCGTAAAGAGTAGGGTTCGTTACCGTTTGGATGATTTCGGTATTATGCCTAAAATCTTAATGACTTGTAACCCTGCTAAGAATTGGACATACAGGCAGTTTTATATTCCTAATAGGGATAATACTATTCCTGTTTATCGCAAGTTCATACAGAGTTTATTAAAGGACAATGAGTTTGTTAGCAAGCATTATGGTGAGAGTTTATTAACGTTAGATTCTAGTAGTAAGGAGAGGTTGCTTCATGGTAACTGGGAGTATGACGATGATCCATCTGCTCTTATTAGTTTTGAGGCTATCACTGATTATTTCAAGTCTGCTCACTTAAATAGCACTGGAAAGATGTATATGACCATTGATGTTGCTCGTAAGGGTAAGGACAACACTATTTTTCGTGTTTGGGATGGTTGGATATGTATTTACAGGTTTAAGATAGATGTTAGTGGGTTGGATGTTGTTGTTGAGAAGGCGAGGCAATTACAAAAGGAATTTAACATACCTTTATCTAGGATTATAGCTGATGAGGATGGTGTTGGTGGTGGTGTTGTTGACTTCTTGAGGTGTAAGGGATTTGTAAACAATAGTAGACCGTTGAGGGAGATTGTTGGCGAGAGCTATGTTGTACCAAATTATGCTAACTTACGTTCTCAATGTGGGTTTAAGATGGCAGAGATGATTGAGCGTAGGCAAGTTGGTGAGATATGTCGTGATCAGTCTGTTGTTGACTTAGTTTCTGAGGAAATGGAGCAGATTAAACAAAAGAATATAGATAAAGAGGGGAAAATTGCTATTATAGGAAAAGACGTTATAAAGACGAATATAGGGCGTTCACCTGACGAGTGGGATTCGATTATGATGCGTTATTGGTTCGCACTTCAACCAAAAGTATTTACATTTTAAGATAATGTTATGGGATTAATAGGAAATTTAAGAGAATCAATAGCTAAGATGTTTGGTACTAATAGCCGAACAATGTATAATGCTTTCAATGATGCTTTTATGGAGATTGGTGGTGGTTATGCACCTTACGATGTAAGTATGAAAACATATTTGGAGGAGGGTTATAATACTAATGCTATGGTGTTTAGTGTTATCAATGCTATGGCTAACAAAAGTTCTACTGTTCCGATATATGTACGAGAGATAAAGAATGAGGAGGCTTATGATGGATTAAAGAAGCTACGAAATGCCACAGGTTACGATATGGCACTCACACAGAAGTTAAAACACTTATCACTGGAAAGTAAGGCTTTTGCCGACCAGGTAGCACCATTGCCTCTTAAAAAACCTAACCCTTACCAAACATGGACTGAGCTTGGTCAGCTTTACAAGACTTTTATACGTATGACTGGTAATGCTTACTTTCTTATTGAGTCTGCCGATGATGGTATGAATAAGGATGAGCCAAAGGCGCTGTATATACTTCCTAGCCACTTAATGAAGATAGTTGTTAAGGATGGCGTTTCTATGGTTGGCATGGAGAACCCAGTTAAGGAGTATATGCTTATTGAGGGTAATCAGTCAATAACGTTCCCATCTGATAAGGTCATCCATGTTAAGTATGGCAACCCTAACTACTCAGAGGATGGAGAGCATCTTTATGGGTTTAGCCCACTTAGACCACTACTTAAGAATATTCAGTCGTCTAACGATGCTATGGAACTTAATGCTAAGACATTAAAGAGTGGTGGTGCATTTGGATTCATTCATGGCAAGAATGTTCCTATTACGGAGGAGCAAGCACAGCAACTTAAGCAAAGACTTATTGAGATGAACAATGACCCTGGCGACTTGGCTAGGATCGCTGGTTCAAGTGCTGAGATGGGCTTTACAAGGATTTCGCTTACTGCTGATGAGTTGAAGCCTTTTGACTACTTAAAATTCGACATGAAGCAGATATGTAATGCTTTAGGGTGGTCTGACAACTTAATGAACAATGATGATGGAGGTAAGCATGATAAACAGCAAGAGGAGAGAAAGAGGGTGGTCACTGACAATATAGTACCAGACCTTAAGCTACTTATAGAGGCACTCAATGATGAGTTCTTACCACGATTTAAAAAGTACAAAAACTATTGCTTAGAGTTCGATATTATGGAACTCCCTGAGATGCAAGATGATGCTAAGGAGCTTAGTGAGATTATGTTTGAGGGTGTCAGGATGGCAGTGTTCAATCGTAATGAGGCTCGTAAGGCTCTTAATTGGCCAGAGAAAGAAGATGAGGCTATGGAGAGACATACACTATCGTCTGACGTTATTAGTTTAGATGAAGCGATAGACAACGATTTTAACGGTAATCAGGGTAATCATGGGTTTGAACAAGAGGAGAGGCCGACTGGAGATTCAGAGCGGATGGATTCAGTCAATGGAGACTGATATTTTAGTAGCTTTGTTTGGTGATTTTTATCCTTTATGGATAGATTATGCAGGCGAAGGTTATTTAGAATATCATGGGCTGTCAGAGCATTTTAGAGAGATTGAAGATGATGATGACGTTCCACTCTATTGTGCAACTGTAATTCTAGGCGATGAATATAACTTTATTGAATTTGAGGAAATTGTCGAAGCAAGATAAATATAGAGAGAAGTATCTCAGGTGGCATAAGACCTATGAGAAGCGTGCTACCACTGAACTACTAAAAGTATTTAAGGGTTGGACAAAAGGTATGATGATTACTGGTCAGCCTAATCAATGGGTACACCAATTAGACGATCAGTTTGATGAGGAGGACTTGATTAAGGCTTATGTTAAGATATATACAGAGATTGGCTTAAAGCATGGTCAGAGGATAGGTAGGGCTGCTAATATGCAGAAGAAAGACTTTAATCCTGACTTCTTTAAGGAGTTCTACGAAAGATATGTTGCTTTATACTTGCAACAGAGTGGTATGGCTAGGATTTATGATGTTAGGAATACATTTATATCTTTTATAGCTGAGATGCTCACTAGCAGACAAGTTAACAGTATGTTTGGTGATGCACCAGACGCTTCTCGTGTCGCCACTTGGATACAGAATCAAGCACGTAAGCGTAATTTTTTCCGTTGGCAAGCGTTACGTATAGCGAGGACAGAAAGTACAGCAGCGAGCAACTTAGGTGGTTTAAATGCTATAAAAGACTCTGGTTACGTTATGGATAAGATATGGGTATCTGCTCAAGATTCAAGGACTAGGAAAAACCCTGATGATTGGTTTGACCATTACCACATGAACGGTAAAAGTGTTCGTGCTGATAGTAAGTTTGAGATGTCGTCTATGAAAGGTCACGTTGACCATTTAGAGTACCCAGGCGACCCAAAAGGACATCCATCAAATATTATAAATTGCAGATGTACGTTAATATATAAACCAAGGAAAGTTGATGGTAGGTTAGTACGTCAATAAAATTAGAATTATGTACGAGAAAAAATCAATAGTAGGAGAAGTAAAAGATTTAGACCTAAACAAAAGGATAGTAACAGGTTATTTATCAGCATTTGATAATAAAGACCATGTAGGAGATATTATCATTAAAGGGGCTTTTACTAAATCATTAGCAGAGAGAAAAGACCAAATATTCTTTCTTAATCAACATAATTGGGATCAGCCACATGGTAAGTTCAACATACTCCAGGAGGATGTGAAGGGACTCTATTTCGAGAGCAACCCACTCGTTGACACTACCTATTCATCTGATCTCTTAAAATTATATGATGCTGGTATCATAAATGAACATTCAATAGGGTTTCAAACTATAAAGGATGAGGTCAAGTCTGATGCTAGGATATTAAAGGAACTAAAACTATACGAGGGTTCTAATGTTACGTTAGGTGCTAATCCAGAAACTCCATTCATGGGTATGAAGGCAGGCACTAAGCGAGCATCTGACCAAGTAAAGAGAATATTAAAAATGCTAAGGAGTGGTGACGTAACAGATGATACATTCGTTTTGTTAGAGATCGCTTTAAAGCAATATGAAACAGAATTAATACAGTTAGGTAAGAAAACCGTTGAGCCGCCAACAAGCACTCAACAAGAGCCGTCACAGAACACTCAGTTTGAAGATACCTTACGCAAATATTTAAATTTATAACGATGAACGAAGAAATTAAAGGTTTGTTAGATGAGCTTCAAGCAAATATTGAGGGTAAGTCAAAAGAACAAATCGAAAACGAGATTAAATCTTTGGAAGTAAAGTACGAGGAATTGGTCGAAACTAAGGCTGCTGAGCTTAACAAGAGTGTTGAGGAAATTAGAGCTGAGAATAGTGAACTGAAAGCTAACTTGAACCTTGTTGCAGAACAAGCGGATAAATTAGACATTAAAATGCAAGAAAATAAGAAAGTTGTAGAGAATAAAAGTGTCGATCCTTTAAAGGAAATGATTACTAAGAATTATGATGCTATCAAGGATGTTAGAAAAGGTAAAGCTGTTGAGATTAAAGCTGTTGGGAATATGACCCTTACTGCTTCTCTTACTGGTGATCAACCAAGAGACTATAACTTCGATGTTGTATTGCATCCTAACCAAAAGGTGAATGTAGCTGATTTAGTTCCATCTATTTCTATCTCTGGAGGTACTTATACTTTCGTTAGAGAAGGAACAGTAGAAGGCTCTATTGCAACTCAAACTGAAGGGGCTGACAAATCACAAATTGATACTGCATACAGTATGATTGACGTGAATACAGACTTCCTTGCTGGTTACGCTGTTTACTCAAGAAAAATGAAGAATAACCTTCCTTTCTTGGAATCAGCACTTCCACAAACTCTACGTAGAGAATACTGGAAAGCTGAAAATGCTGCGTTCAATACTGTACTTGCCGCAGGAGCAACTGCTTCTACTGAGGTGATTACAAATCAGAACAAAGTTGAGATGTTGATTGCTGAGATTGCTCGTTTAGAAGGTGGGGATTATTCACCTAATGCAATCGTAGTTCCTACTGCTGATTTCTATGACATTCTTGTTACAGAAAAATCAACTGGAGCTGGATATGGCTTGCCTGGTGTTGTTACTTATGCTGGTGGACAATTAGCTATCAATGGTATTCCTGTTGTTAAAGCAAACTGGCTAACTGCTAACAAATATTTCGTAGGTGATTGGTCAAGAGTTCGTAAAGTTGTTACTGAGGGATTAGGTCTTGAATTTAGCGAAAGCGATGAAGATAACTTCAGAAAAAATAACATTACTGCAAGAATCGAAGCCCAAGTAGCTTTAGCTATTGAGCAACCTCTTGCTGTTATTTATGGTGACTTTACTGCGGTATAATGGATGGTGATCTGATTTAGTTCAGAATATGTTTGACCCTCATCGTAAATGGTGGGGGTTTTTTATATATTATTTTTCCGTAAATTGCGTTATAATAATAACTTCAACAAAATATTATGGCTAAGGTAAAAAAGCAATTCTTCTGTGTCAAAGAGAAAAAGACTTACTTCGTAGGTGATGATTACAAGGGAGAGAGAAAAGACCTTTCTCATGTACTAGAAATGGAAGATAAAGGACTTGTTCCTAAAACAAGCACCAAGAAGAGACCTGCTAAACGCAAAACTAAAAGATAATGGCATTTATAGACGTAGTAACATTAGCTGAGGCTAAATCATATTTAAGGGTAGACGATAGCTTCACAGCAGATGATGCAATGATAACAATACTTATTAATGCTGCTGGGGATATGATAGAGAAATACACTAACCACTTACTGTACGCAAGGGAAAAGACGTA
>Ga0070745_1001368_pt1 | contig 13577 bp, 13 predicted proteins | sample VirMetDEL_Mar_4_FD_77438 | JGI IMG/M metagenome (GOLD analysis project Ga0070745, IMG submission 77438) | Aqueous microbial communities from the Delaware River and Bay under freshwater to marine salinity gradient to study organic matter... | ecosystem: Environmental > Aquatic > Marine > Coastal ...
CCCTAATTTTAAATCACTTACAAACATATATCTATATATATATTATATAAAATAATTATAAATTATATATTTACCATAAAAAATTAATAGAAAAATAACTTGGTGAATAGTAGCCAGGACGTAAAAAAACATTATGCCTTTTGTGGAATAATTCACGTCTTTTATTGTTTTTGTGGTCTTTGTGTGCCCATAACCCCAGTCCAGTGCTGTCTTTATAGTGTTCCATAGTACTATCGCCAAAGGGAATACGCACATCTCTACCATTCTTATTATTTCGGATAACTGCGTTATACTTCTTTTCTTTTTTATGACTGTCTTCGAATCTTACGAAACTATAATTTTTTTTATCATAATAGACCATTGTATATTATATTATATATATATATTAATTATTTTTAGTTGCAATATGCGCACTATCATTTATAGGGGGTGCAGTGTCATCTATAAGGCTTAATTTATGAGATATATCAGATAGGAGTTGTTGGAGGTCTGTAGCAGATAAATGGTTACGCATCATTATAATCTTTGATTCACGTGATAATTCATTGAGATTTAAATATGTAGTCTTACACGCTTCAAATTTATCCTTAACTTTATATGCATTTTTAACAGTCCCGCTAATTGTAGAAAGTATTCCGCTAACTGTACCAATAAGCATTAGTATGGGGTTGGCTGTAGATAGACCAACCAATAATAGACTACTTGATGTAACACCGCAAAAACTTATAATTGTTTCACTGATATCATCTATTCGTTTTAAACGATACATACGTTTCTCATATATCTTTTTACGCCTATCTATATCTTTGATAAGGTTGAGTATAAGCGCCTTTCTTTCCATATAATATATAATATTATATTATTGACGTGGTATACAAAATGTACCACATCTATTTTTATTTAGTATTACCTTTATTTTTTTACGACTTATATCTACAATGCCATCAATAGTTATTGATATGAATGGTTCATATCTTTCATATGCCTCATCTGTTAATATTTTTTTAATCTCATTCATTACATAGGCCTTTTTTTCCTTACCTCCCATATCGAGAATTATATCAACAGTATTCATTAAATCAATGATTGTATTAAATATAGTTTTTTCCATATATTATATATTTATATATTTATATATTTAATATAACTTAGTTAATGATACCTGTGATACAGTCAATGTTATAGAATTATCTATAGTTCCAAAAAGTACATCTAATTCATTATCAACTGTTGTATCAAGAATAACGACATTATCGATTCCTACACCTTTAGAAACGTTACTAGAATTATAATATGAATAGTGTCCGTTTGTAGTAACTTTTCCAGCGCTTCCGATAGCTCTTATAATAAATTCTGTTTCTATTTCAAACCAACCATTATTTTGTGCTCCATCTGATATTATATTTATTTGTGCAAAAACCGTCTGAGTTGGTAATTGATAGTTTGTTAAAATATTTATTTCGAATGAATCGTTATTATCACAAGTGATTCTACCACCAATTTTAAAACTATATGTATCCCCAACTACAAAGCCATTTGCGGGAATATTTAGAGAGCCTGATGCTGTAGAATCTTGATTAACAATAGATTGCACTCCACCACCTGCACCGCCTATATATGATGTTTCACTAGATTCACTAAATAGACCCCCAGAAGGTCTTATGTTATTAATAGTTTCTATATTTAGTAATTTGTATGTATTTTGAAAATCTATATCTGAACCTATCACAATCGTTCCCGTTGAACTACTTAAATTATTAGTATCAACATTATTGATAAACAGGCTATTAAACCGTTTCAAAGCTGTACCTATACTACCGACTCCATTCGTAAAAGGTTCTAACCCATTACTAAAAATATGTTTAATCTGGGATATAATTCCAGTAATACTAACTTTGAAGAATAATAATGATAAAGGAGAACTATCATCTCCGACTGTAAAGCTTTTAGTTCCATTCAACCTATGGATAACATTCCCGATAGTTGTGATTAAAGAGCCCATTGTTCCTATTCCAGTCATATATAAGTTTTCAAATTGTTTAGTTGGACTCCCCAGGCTACTATTTGATAGGGAACTACTTAGTATGTCCCCTATAAATTCCGTGCTAGTATCATTCACAACATTACTGATATTATAAGTTTTTTCCTTCAAAGCAAATATATCACTACCATAAATTCCTACAGTAGTATTTAAACTTTGTAATGTCTGAGTACCGCCAATACCGAAACCAGTTATGTTATTATTATTAAGGTTGATATTTCCATATAATTCAATATTTCCATCATGTAATAGAGTCCCAGACATATCGTTTTGTCCTACAGGATTCGTAACTGATAAACCTTGATTTATCATTTTACCCGTAGATTTTAAAACATTATTAAATACTGTTTCTACGCTTGGGACAGATGACTGGATATTTTGCGTATCTAATGCTATTTCTCTTAATGAAGTAATTCCATTATATTGCGGTATATTTGTAATATCATAAGCACCAATTGATAAATCTTGTGTTAATTCAGAACCAGCTCCGCCAGACGTAAGTGGTACGCCATTTAATAATAATTCTGTACATTGAATATTAATATCTTCAGGGTCTGTAAAATCAATTCTTGTTGTACCTATTTGATTTTTTACATCTGAACATCTTATATCATTAGTATATAGATTACTTGATATAGTTGTTTCCCCTAATGTTTTAGATATATATTCTGTCCTTGCTATTTCATCATTAATTGAAAAGTAATTATTTGTTTCTAAATCATCACAATTAATTTCACCATTCACGATAAACTGTTGTCCTATAGGTGGCGTAAAAGGATTAGATATTACATTGTCTAGTACACTTTGTAAGTTATTAACATCTGCAATATCTAAGTCTGTTGTTTGTAATCTTCCCTGACTATCTGTTTTTATTGCCCTTGACGGGTCTAAGTTTTTCGCTCCTATTTTAGACCCATATATACTAATTGTTCCGTTAGATATATTTCCCCCTTCTGCAGAACCTAAAAATTTATCTGTCATTATATTATATATATATATATTAAATTAAATTAATTTAGCATAACCTTCACCTAAATCGTTAAACACTAATAACCAAGCTATACATCTCGCTCCGCAATTAGTTTCTTTAATAGTTTGTTCTACATCTTTCTTATCACTATCTACTATTTTGCCATTTCCGCTAAATCTTAAATTATTAATAATCATTGTATCATCTCTACCATATGAATCATATAACATAGCTCCATCTTTACATTTAGCTAGAGCAACCCAATGAGACCCAGGTTCTCCAGTTCTATCAAGGTTTAAAATACAATACGGTGATACAGATGATAAACGGGGTATTTTATCAGATGCAAAAACACCCTTAAACATTACACCAAATAATTCCCTACATACTTTTTCAAGTTCATCGGAGTATGTTGTTTTTTTACCTACCTTATGATTTTCAATGTATTTTAAAACTTTATGGTAATATTGTTCTGCCTTTTTTTCTTCTTTTGATTTATTCATATATTATATATTAATAAATTAAATTTTAATTAGGCATCTTCAATTTTAATTAGGCATCTTCAATAGCGACATCTGTCACCATACCGTCCTGAACTGTAATTTTACCTACCTGCTTCGAATGAGCAAACAACAGGCAATTAGCATTATCAACATCAGTAAATTGCGTGGCATCAAAACCAGCATGGACTGCTACCCTCGTACTTCTGTCAGTCCCATCTTTCGCCCAAGAAAAATAATAATAACTTCCACGATCATGATACTCTTGAATAGTCTCAGCCCCACCAGAATCATAATAAGCACCGTTCTCAATCATTGTATCTACGTATCTCTGTACAGTTCTGTCGACACCTGTATTAAACGATGGGTCTGCATCGGGAGAAGGTCGTTGCATGCCTGCATATGAGATATACATACGATTCAGGTCGAGCTCTTTATTCGGTGCATAATTATTAGTATAACACTTAAATATACTTGATGGGATACGGGTGTCATTAAAACAACGTCCATCTTGAAAAGCCACAGTAAGCGCGTATGTCGATGGAGATATATCATAATTACGTTGGCTAAAAGATGCGTTTTTAACTGTTTCTTGTTGGCAACTAGTTTGATTCAAATCCAAAAGGTAACTCATGTTATCAGCCCGTGGTCCATCTACAGTATTACAATAAAGATACATATCAATAACATTAAATCTAACTTTTTTATCATCATTATTTGAGACAATAGCTGGGTCATTAACTGATGATTTAAAATCGGCTACATTCCTTGATTCAATTGCCTGTAACTGATATACAGATTGCGGGAACGGGTTTAATACTAATTCGTATTTTCCTGAAGGCATTGCGTGATTTAGTTTAAACAATGATAAACAAGGTGTCCATGTTAGTTCAAAATCCTGGATGTTTCTTGCTGTAGTTACTTTTCTCAAAAGTGAAAATGTGTTTATATTTTTTGCTCCAATATCAGCCGACTCGTTAATCTTGCAGTTAAGTGTAAGAGCAGTAGCCCCCCCGAGAACTTCGATAAGCACATTACCCTCCTTAATAATATCACCAGCCTTAAAAATTTGTCTTACATCCGCACCACTAGCAACAACAAATGTCACTACCCCAGTAGCAGAAGCATATGCAATAGTGTCGCCAACCGCCAATTGATTACCAGCATTATCAGCAAGTCCCACCAATGATACGGAATCCCTTGAACTTAATTTAGAATTCAAAAGTTCGCCATCGCTACATATTTGTGCTTGTCGTTCTCCGAATGAACTTTGCATAAAATTTGTAGAAGCATATAAACCGTTCATCTGTGCGGAACTCTTAGATAGACGTTGTTCAAGTGCCTCGATTTGAGATACATAGTTAGGGATACGGCTAACAGTTTTGTCATTAATTCTAAGTTCAGCATTTTGGAAAAGATTGGCCATAAGATTCATAGAAGGCGCAACATTATCAGCTACCGTAAATGGATTTCCGTCACCTCTTGTAAGTCTACAACGCATTCTTAGATACGAACGTGCAGGAATCCACCATTTTTCACCAGATACTTGCCATTTTATATATATTGCACCGTTTGGAAAGTTTCCAGAAGTAACATCACGAGTAGGTGCAATTTGGTCGTATGTAAGACGAGATGTACCTTGATTAGCGCTAGACAATTCATTGACACTTGTTTTCAAATCAAAAATACTGGTCATTTGTTATATATATATATATATAATATATAAAATTTTCTATATTATAATGAATTTTCTATATTATTAAATTAAATTAACATTTTACCAGGTAGCAATTTCCCAATTTCTTTACCACTTTCTACGGCTGGCATAAGTTCAGGAGCTAATGCCATTATAGGAATTGTAATTATTTCTAAGGTTTTTACAAATCCAGTCTTAAATCCATTAGCAAAGTCAGACCAAAAATCACCCCCTGCAATTATCACACCACTACCAAACATTTTTTTATATTTTTGTCCCGCTTCTCCAGATAGCACAAGACTCTTTAACATAGACCATATAACAGAGCCTAATCCTTCCACGGCTTTATCTTTTGCATTACCCATTATATTTGCTATACTATCCATTATACCACTACCATACATACCCTTACCAGCCAATTTTAGTCCTTTGCCTTTCATTGCTTCTTTTAGAATACCTTCCTTTTGCAATTTAGTAGGGTCTAACTTTACTTTTTTTAATTTATACATCATCAATTTAGGAATTAGTTCAGTAACCATATTTTTAGTGGATGAATGTAGGTCTTTTAGAGTTTTGACAGAGTTAAAATATTTATCTACAATTCTTGTTGTCTCTTCTATAGGTAATTTTACACCTATAACATCATCTAATTTCGGTAATATTCTATTTTTTAATTCATTCGTTACTAGACCTATATTAATACCTTTACCCGCAAGTGTCAAACCTTTACCAGAACATAGTGTTTTCTTCCCTTTACCCGCAAGTGTCAAACCCTTGCCTTCAATCGGTTTACCTCTTAATATATGTCCTTCCTTTTGTCCAACAAGTCCCTTACTTGCACTTGGATAACTTCCACATCCACTACCAGCGAGATAACTATCCATAGATGGGTCTGTTCTTGGTTTTTTAGGTCCAGACAATTTTTTATTAAGTAACGACAATTTTAATTTTTGTCCAGGTAATAACTTACCATTATCTCCATAACCAGATTGTTGTAATTTATTTCTTTCTTTTTCCAATAGTATCAATTCATTTTTAGGTATTGTACCAATATCTCCCGCGAACTTAGATTTGGATAACACACCTAACTCTTCACCTATTGTTTTCGCTTGCATCAATCTCATTCCTAGTTGCACATTACGGTTAGAATCTGAACCATCTTCACGTATTTTCTGTAAGCTTTTTATCATACGTAAATCTGCCTCTCTGACCTTTTGTAATTGTGCTTCTTTTGTTTTTTCCTTCTTAGAAAGTGCATAATCAATATCATGCCTTTTAGCTACCTTATCACTTAGTGTTCTACCAGGGTCGCCTCGTTTTAATCGTGCGACTACATTTGTACCAGGACCCATATAATTAGCAACTCCATTTTTACCGTTTGGTAATTCTAGGATAGCATGTTTTTCTCCAGGGTAACCAGGCCTAGCGTTTTCATCTGAACTTGGTACTAAATTTCTCAATGCCGTTCCAAGCTCACCAGAATATAAATCTGATGCTTTAGAGGCATATTTTGGTAGTTGTTTCAATTTAGCCTTTAATGTATCTATGAACCCATTGCCCTCCATCATAATGGGTTGTTTTTCATCAATAGATATATATTTGGTAGGCATTTTATCATACTTCACAATAAAACCGATTTCTCTTGTATTGTGTGGTGTTGCTATGTCAGAGGGGTCTTGTTTTTTGTCATACATTCCCCATTCGTTACGTCTTGTAGATATTAGCATATATATATATATTATATATTATATATTATATATTTTATTTTGGTAATTTAGCAATACTTTTAACAGTATTTTCATGTAAAAAATGGGGATGATACCATCTAATAACAATTCTCGCCGTAAAATATTCATTATTTGTATTTACTTCTCTTTGTTTATCATCTGTAAGCCATACATTAAATCTGTCAATCTTTGAACCAGCAAGACGATTGCAGTTTGATTTTGCGGGATTGAATGGCTTACTTACAATCTGTGAGCCTGGTGCAACATCTATCAATACTTGTGCTATGGTCTGATTATAGTTGTTATTAAATCTTATACCCTGTTGAACTAAATCACTATGTATAAGAAAGTAATTTACAGTATTAAATCCAGCAACCTGGGGCGCAGGTATGTTTTGTGGTGCTAACGGATACGGTCCATATACTAGAGATTCAAAACCTAATATGTCCTTTGGTGTGTCATTTTGTGTAAAATCGATTTGTACAGTAGGATATTCAAACCTAAGAATAATACGTGATGTTGCTTCATCTGTTGTTATTGTAAATATAGGCTTAGATATCGCAGGAATACCGTCAGTTGTTTTAAAACCAGCATTTTCTAAAAGTTGTTGAACTGTTTCATTTAATCCCGATGCATCATATAATCCTAGTGGAATTGTAAGAATTGATGTCTGTATTATTGCGGGATTTAATTGTGTTGGTCCAGTTACATATAGTTTGTCATTTTCCCCAGTAATAATATTTGGGACTGTCCACCATACTGTTGCTTCTTCTACGCTCAATGTAACATTCAAAGCGTCTTCAGGTATTTCAATAGGTTCTTCTAATTTTACGGTAAAACGACTTCCATTAGTAGATACATTTAGAGCGCCTTGTGTTGGGTCTGATGTTACTAGAAAATTAATCTCTTCAGGAACTAACATTTTAATTATATTATATATAAGTAAAAAAAATTATAATTTATCAATATTCTTCATAATCTTAATCTTCTTCATCTTCTTCATCATCTTCTTCATCTTCTTCATCTTCTTCATAAACTTCATCGTTTATATTTATTAGACTTATTTCACTATCATTGTCACTATCAATTTGTTTAGACTGTTTGAATTGTTCTTTTAACTTATACTTAGGCGTATTAATATTTGTTGTTCCTTCAATATAACCGCTCTTTAGTAGTTCCTTATACACACGGCCACCGATTTTAATAGGTCGTTGCGTCAATGGGTTTATAACAAAACCGTTTTTTTTATTCATCTTATATTATAGTAATATATAATAATTATATGTTGTCTAGACATATGTTGTCTAGACATATGTTGTCTAGACATATGTTGTCTAGACATATGTTGTCTAGACATATGTTGTCTAGACATATGTTGTCTAGACATATGTTGTCTAGACATTATATTTTTATATGAATATATAATATAGTATGTCGTCGAAACATAAACCAAAATATAAAAATAAACTACCTAAGGAGTTATTAGCACTACCTAACGCAGACAAGCAATTTCATGAAGAATGGGATGATGAGAGGGATATGTTAAATATACCGCATCCATTTCGTGCGGTATTTTTAGGACCTCCTAATACAGGAAAAAGCACAGCAGTCAAGAATATGTTAATACGACAAGAACCGCCTTTTGAGGAAGTGATTGTTATTCATTGTGATGCGGAATATACAAAGGAATATAATGATATCGGTGAAGATGTTCAAATGCTTTCACATATTCCATCACCTGATGAATGGGAAGGTATTAAGAAGACACTTGTTATATTAGATGATTTGGAATTAAAGACATTACCTAAAGACCAAAAGAAAAACCTTGATAGATTATTTGGATATGTATCAACTCATAAGCATTGTAGTGTTTGTTTGTGCAGTCAAGACCCTTTTAATGTACCGCCTATAGTAAGAAGATGTAGCAATTTATGGGTACTATGGCGTTGTAGTGATTTAGATTCAATGAGTATATGCGCTAGGAAAACAGGGTTAAAGTCTGATGCCTTTAATAGTATATTCAATGATTTGCTATTGGAAAAACGTGATTCGCTATGGATTGATATGACTAATAAAACGCCTTATCCTATGCGTAAGAATGGTTATACACTAATAGAGAAACAAGAGGGAGAAGATACAAGAAAACAAAAATTAAAACAGGATAAATATCATGAAAATTAAATGAAAAATAAATAATTTTTATATATCGTTATATATATAAGAATGATTAACAAACTTACAGGCAATAAAATGGAAAATACTTATCTTGAGTCTAAGGACAAAAAGGGTTATATTTTTGATATTTGTAGACCTTCAATGATATCTAATACTGAAACATATGAAGGTGAAGATGCGTCATTTAAAGGATTAGAAACAAGGACAGGACTCGGCAACCGCGTACTTAGAAGGGTGAATTTTATCAAACCAGAAATTCAACCAAGAAAGGTTATGGAAGGTAAATTAACAGTAACCAAAGACAAAACTTTGGAGGATATGATTAAAGAAGGTTTTAAAATAAAGTACGAAGAACCTGACCCGTGGGATTTACAGTGGTTAGAAGAAAGGAATAAAATTATTAACAGATTAACAAATGTCAATCGTATGAATAAGAAAGAGATTGATGACTATTTACAAAAGTATCCACCCCTTGGACGAACTCAAAGAACTCGCCCAGTTAATAGAAATCCTTTTGAAGACGCAAATAAGTCTATTAAGGAACAATTAAAAAATGTTGGTACTGCGGTTCAACAAGTATCTACAGACGTGAAAAATAATACATTAAATGCTAATAATATAAATACTCAACAGATGACGAATAAAGTAGCTATGGATAATTGGATAAAACAACAATATGCACAATTAGAAGGTATACAGCGACAGACAAATATCGATACTGTTAACGGACAAAATATGTTAGGTGCTAAACTCCAAGAAGTGGTTAATAAAATAGGTATGCAAAACGCTTTAACTCAGCAACTATTAATGAATTCATTACAGTCGTTGAATATTGACGTTGATGCGATTGATACTATAAATATTGATAGTTTAAATGACACTGATGTTCAATTAGCTGTTTTAAAACTGATTAATAATTATTATCCAGGTAAAAATATACAGGATTTGAAATTTGATTTTAAAAATGAGAATGGTGCTATAATTGATGTTGATTTTAGTGATATGTATAGTCGAATGAGGGAAAGCAGATACATTTATCTTAATAATGATAAAATTAATAAAAAGGTAACTTTTGAATATGATGTAAAGGATGTTTTAGGTAAAGAACCAACAAAAAGCGTTACTGAACCAAAAATTAGTTTTTTGCCATCCCTACCAGAAGAGGAATATATTGAGGGAAATATAATCCCAGAAGATGAAACACGAATAGAACGTAAATATAGTGATGATGATGAAAAACTATTTGAAGATAACATTGATAAAATTAATGAAACTATAAAGAAGGCACTTGAATTAGTAGCAGATACAGACTATAAAGAGGCATATGAAAATATGCTAAAATTGGGTGATGTTCCAAAAGCATTCAAACGTATTCTTAAAATAAATGTTGATTATGAGGATGACAAATTTCTAGATACATCATTGATACAATCTAACAATTTAACAAAAGACTACAAAGATAAAGATGTATTCGATTATACTTATAAAAAGGGCGATAAGTATGCTTATTTTGTATGGTATTCGAAATTTGGCTCACATCAAAGCACTGGTAAAAATTGGATAGCCCTCAAACAATTTATATATGATGAGATTATTAAAGAAAGGAAAATACAATCAAAAGAGTATGAAACAAAAGCAGTGGAGTCTTCAACAGAAGCAGAAAAGTCTGCAACAGAAGCAGAAAAGTCTGCAAAACGAGCAAAAGAAGAAGCAGAAAAGACTGCAAAACGAGCAAAAGAAGCAGTAGAAAAAGCAAAAGAAGAAGCAGAAAAAGAAGCAGAATCGTCTTCAACACTAAAAGATTTAGCTGATGCGGTAAGCGAAGTAAATAATAATTCATTCCCTGGTATCATGCAGGATGAGAAAAATGATAATGAAAAGAGGGTTTATATACTTAATGAAATTGATAATAGTGGTCAATATAAACTTAAATATTATAGTACATATGGGGGCTATAACAAAGGCAAAAATGTCAGAGCAGATATTCCAGATAAAACAGATTTACCAAATAATGTAGGTAATATAAAGAAAATAGGCAATGATATCGTATTAATATTGAGTAGCATATCTACAAATAGGAATCACCCTAATATACTTAATAATATTAATAAAGAAATTCAAGAAAAAAGATTAACAAAGGGTAGCGGTATTAGAGCTTTTCATAAAAAAAATAGATTACCAATATATAAGAATTCAATGAATGATTCAAAAGGAAAAGGTTTGAAACTTGCAGGACAAGGACGAAAGGCAAACCCTTGGCTTATGCATGTAAAGAAATATAGGGAATCACATCCTAATCTAAAATACTCAGAGGTATTGAAACAAGCTAAATCGACTTATAAAAAATAGATTGTTTAAACGCACATAAATAATAATTATTATATATATATATAGTATATATAAATTTAATTATGGACAATCAAGAAAAAACGTGTATCAAATGCAATGATGTTAAAACATGCGATTTATTTGTGAATAAATGGAGACCTAATATATGTAAGTCATGCCTCAAAATAGATGCCCATGACAAATACATGAAAGCAAGAGTTACGAAAGACATGTGCACTACCGATATTCTTATTGAAAAATGGAACAAATTGAAAAATAGACGTGATAAGACAAGAGACAAATATGGTAAATACATGTGCGATACTTGTGAAAAATCTGTTGCTTTAAAATATAAGGAAAAACACAACCTTACAAAATATCATATTAGTAGATTGAATAAAGAACCAGAACCAGAACCAGAACCAGAACCAGAACCAGAACCAGAACAAGAACAAGATTTTTTGGTTCCTATTACTATAGAAAAACGTGATAAGGAAACGAACGAATTAAAAGAAACGCACACATATATGGTAACAAAAGACAAGAGGGCTGAGATATTAGATTTATTGAATATCTAAATTTTTTTTTATTTTTATTATTCAAACGCATATATAAAATATTATTATATATATATATAGTATAAGAATACTATATATAGTTATGACAAAATCAATGAAGAAACAGACTACTGACAATAAAATTGTCAAGAAGATTACCAAGAAGACTACCAAGAATACGGCAAAAGCTAAGAAAAATACTAATGTATACCCTATTAAAAACAAATATGGACATAAAACGACAATGTCAGTATTGAATCGTAAAGGGAACTCTGTACAACGAACATACAATATATATTCAAAGGCTCATATGAGAGAAGTGAATTATATACCAATATCTATAAGGAATGATATTATTAAATCCTATAATAAAGAGATACTAGAATTAAACAAAATAAAAGATAGACAGAACGAAGAGAAAAATAAAAGAATAGAACAAGATAAGTTAAAAAAAGAAAGAAAAAACAAGCCAAAAACTGATAAAAAGGGCAAATTTTTAGTAAAAACAGTTAATAGTGTATTATTAGAGACAACATATGATGTAGATAAAACATATAAAGACAAAACAGAGCGACCCGGACGGGCGTCAGCTATAATGAAAAAAAACTTTTACTATGATAAATGTCCTACAAAAGATGAGGTTTTGGCTGATATAGAAGATTATATGAATGCTAAAAAATATATAACATTTTTAGAAAATATATCAATTGATATCATTGATACGCAAAAACGTATAATTCCTATAGGAAATGATGAAAATGCAATTACTAAAGCTAAGAAGAAAAATAAAAAATTATTGAAAAAAATAAAGCTATTCGGATGTAAATTAAATTATAATTTTTCTAAAGATTACGATTCACACAGAGAAGATAATAATATGTGTGTAATTGATTATCTTAGGTATGAATTACAAGGAAATAAACAAATATCCAAAAAACTACTAACACAAAAATCTTTAATGAATGCTTTCAATATGAAGAATTTAACAGAAGGTATATCTTTAGAACAGATTATTCGTTTTGTAAAACTATCAAATTATATATCATTATATGCATTTGACCCAACAGGACGATTAATAAAGAAGATTAAAGGGCATCAGAATTCAAAAGTATTGGTATTTACTATTAATAACAACCATATATATCCAATCATTAACAAAGATTATAAATTATCAGTTATCAATAAGGAAATTATACAAATGTCTGATTATAAATTTGATATTAATTATGATAATTGTATATATATTGATAATATTAATAATCTGTTTGAATCAAATGATATTAAAGTTAAACTAATTCCAGAATGTGAGGACTTTATTGATATAATGCATAGAGTCGAAGAAAAAACATCGATGATAACAACTAATATGAAATGGAGTAATGGGAGATTAACCGCGTTTGAGAATGACGGTACAGTATATGAAAAAACACTATATCACGATGATAGAAAGGAATTATTAAAGTCATTGTATAAAAAATATACAAAGAATAACGAATTATTTGAATTCAAAAACCAAACATATGCACAAATAGGAAAATCAATATTTGAATATCATTTTGGTGATGTGAAATTATTAAAATCAA
>Ga0070745_1001372_pt1 | contig 13562 bp, 10 predicted proteins | sample VirMetDEL_Mar_4_FD_77438 | JGI IMG/M metagenome (GOLD analysis project Ga0070745, IMG submission 77438) | Aqueous microbial communities from the Delaware River and Bay under freshwater to marine salinity gradient to study organic matter... | ecosystem: Environmental > Aquatic > Marine > Coastal ...
AGACTCGCAGCATTCGCGGCTAGCCACAAAAGCGGCAAGTACACGGCGAGGTTGAGGATGCCTGTGATCGCGAGATAGCGGGCATCCCCCGCACCGATGAGCACGCCGTCGAGCACAAAAACGTACCCTGCGAGCGGCACTCCCAAGGCCATGAGAAGGGTCACGGGAACGAGAGCTTCCCGGATGCTCGCCTCCGACGTGAACGCGAACCCCAGCACAGGGCTCAGGGCTGCAACGACCGCACCGATTGCGAGTCCCGCGACGAGTCCGAAGCTGATGAGACGCCGGGCTATCGCGCGAACTTCGACTGGAGCTCCCTGACCAAGCCCGCGGCCGACCATGGCTTGGCCCGCAATGGCGAGGGCGTCGAGAACAAAGGCGAGGAGCGAGAACACAGCAAGTGCGACGTTGAGGGCAGCGAGGTTGGTGACCCCGAGGGTTGCGCCGGCAAAAACTGTCGCGATCATCGCAACGCGCAGCGACGCTGTGCGCACGAGCAACCACCCGCCCGAGATGGCTGCTCGGGAGACTCCGGCGAACCCGGGGCGGAGGGAAGCATGGTTGGCGCGGGCGAGGCGCACAACTCCGATGAGAAACAGTGCAGCCATTCCCCACTGTGCGATGACCGTGCCGAGCGCAGACCCGGCAATGCCCCAACCGAATCCGTAAATGAAGGTCGCGTTGAGCACGGCGTTGGCACCGAAACCGACCGCGACAATCATGAGCGGTGTGCGAGTGTCGAGTAGCCCGCGTAACAGCCCCGTCGCTGCGAGTACAAGCAGCATTGCGGGAAGGCCCCATACCGAGATGAGCACATACTCGCTCGCGGATGCCGTAACCCCAGCGCTTGCCCCAAACAGTGAGACGGCCCACTCCCCCAGCCCGAGCCCCACGCCCAGCAGCACGACACCAAGCAGGAGCGCGAGCCACAGTCCGTCAATGCCTGCCCTCACAGCGCCAGTGAGATCGCCGGCACCAAACAGCCTTGCAACGGCCGGGGTTGTCGCGTAGGCGAGAAACACGAGAAGACCGATCGCGGTCTGCAAAATGACGCTCGCGATTCCGAGGCCAGCGAGCGGCACCGGCCCCAAGTGCCCGACGAGCGCCGTATCCACGAGAATAAACAGCGGCTCGGCGACGAGAGCTGCGAGAGTGGGAATCGCGAGCCGCACAATGTCGCGGTCGTGCGCGCGCCGCTCGCTCATTGCTGCTCGCCTATCGCCGCTGCCCATCACTTCTGCTTAAAGCGCTGGCTCAGACTCGGCAGCTGAACTTGCAGCAGCCCTCACAGCGTCTTGCCCGACGGCCGGGCCCACTCGCGGTGCCCGCGGAACTGTTCGCAGCGCGACGGGCACCGTGAGCAGCGCGACGGCGGCCGAGAAAGCGAACGAGGCGAGGAATCCGTTGCCCGACGCGGCACCCGCGGCGCCAAAGATGAGGCCCGCAACTGCGATGGCCGTTGCGCCTCCCGTGGCATCCATGATTTGAACGGCGGCACTGTTGAAACCTTGGTTGCTGGGGGTTGAGTAGGCGAGGGCGAGAGTGCTGATGCGCGGGAAGGTGAGCCCCATGCCCGCCCCGGCGATGAGCCAGGTTGTGCCGATGACCCACAGCGGCAGAGTGAGAAGCACGGAGAGGAACTGCCCGGCAAGGCCAACGGCGAGGAATAGAGCGCCGACGGCGAGAATTTTTTCAGCAGACATGACGGGGTCGAGGCGTGATTGGGCAGCTGAACCAACAGCCCACGAGACGGCGCCGATCGTGAGGATGAGCCCGGCGATGGCGCTCGGCAGGCCGTAGCGATCGATGAGCAAGTAGGGCAAATACACTTCGGTCGAGAAAAACGCGGCCGCGAGGATGCCGCGCAACAGCACAACTGAGGGCAGCCCTCGAGAGACGACGAGCGTTCCTCGCGGCACGAGGGGGCGCACGGCCGAGACAACAACAACAAACGCGAAGGCCGCGACGATCACGGTGATGAGCCCGGAGGACTCGCCGCTAATGCTGATCGTGACTACGCCAATGGCAACGACGATTGCGAGCACAACCTGCCAGTACTTGCTGAGAGCTCCGGCTTCGGGAGCGACGTCCACTCCTGTGCCTCGCAACTGAAGCAAAGCGGGAATGACGAGCCCGCCGAATCCGACGGCGAGCACCGCTACACCTAAAAACACCCAGTGCCAACTGATCGTGTCGGCAACAAACCCCGCTACGGGCGGCCCCACGAGGGACGGCAAAACCCAGGCCGCGGCAAACAGTCCGAAGATTCTCGGATGCAACGCCGCAGGGTAGATGCGCGCCACGACCACGTACAGCGCGACGCCGACCGCGCCCGAGCCGAGGCCCTGCAGTAGTCGCCCGACGAGGAACACCACCATGTCGAGCGCGGTACCGGATAGCAGGAGCCCACCGATGAACACCGCGATCGCAGTGATGAGCGGGGCTGTAGGGCCTCGCCTGTCTGACCAGCCGCCGGCAACAACCATGCCGACGACGCTCGCTGCGAGCGTGATCGAGAAGGCTGCGGAGTAGAGTGCTTCGCCGTCGAGGTCTTCGCTGATGCGCGGCATGACCGTCGTGACGGCGAGGGCTTCAAATGCGCCGAGAAAGATGAGGGCGAAAGATCCGATTGTGGTCCAACGGTAACGAGCGGACATGAGGCTTTCGCCTCGGGCTTCGTTGCGTTGCTGATCTATCACCGATCAAGACTACGTTGTGAAACGCTCCTAGGAGATGTCGATGCGTGTGCCCGTGCCGAGTTCTTCGGCTTCGTCGTCGGTGACCATGGCGAAGACGCCTGTCGGTGCCCCGGGCAGTGTCGCCAAGCGACCTGCAATGCCGAGAAGGGTCGACTCGTCGGCACCAGTAATGACAACAACGTAAGCCCCGTCGAACTCGTCACCTTCGTCGACGACGAAGGCTTCGCCGCTCTCGTCGAGGTCGGCAACAAAAGCCGAGACGTCGTCGATCCACGGGAAAGGGTTCTCCCCTTCGCCGATCGTGGTGTCGGGGGTCAGCGGGAGGTGCACTTCTACGACGAGTGTGGCGGTGTCAGACATAGCTACAACGGTACCGGGTGGGGGTGACAGTGTGGGCGGAGTCATTCATACTTAGGCGCAAACGAAGTGATTCTCAGTAGTCAAGTAGAGAAGAGACCGGCATGGCAGACACAGCCGAAGGGCGCGTTGCGGTCTACATAGACTTCGACAACATCGTCATCTCGAGGTATCATCAGATTCACGGTCATGGCACGTTTATCAAAGAGAAGCTTCGGGATGCCACAACAGCGTCGCTCGCGGCGAACCCCGAAGTCGCAGGGCGACTGGACGAAGCACAAGTCGATATCGGCGCGATCATTGACTACGCGTCGTCTTTCGGTTCGATTGTGATTAGCCGCGCTTACGCCGATTGGTCGATTGACGTCAACTCCAACTACAAGTCACAGCTCATAGAACGTGCTATCGATCTCGTTCAGCTGTTTCCCACCGTGAAATCGATGAAAAACGGTGCGGATATTCGTCTGGCCGTAGACGCGATAGAGGACTTGTTCAGGCTCCCTGACCTCACTCACGTCGTCATTGTTGCGGGCGACAGCGACTACATTGCTCTCGCGCAAAGAACCAGAAAGCTCGGCCGCACCGTCGTGGGCATTGGTGTCGCCGGTGCAACCAGTTCAGCGCTCGCATCGGCGTGCGACAGGTTCGAAGACTACGACAACCTCCCAGGACTGGATTCCCTCTCGGATCTTGATGACGCCGACTCGGCGGACGAGGTTGTCGAAGAAGTGCCAACTAAAAAGCTCGTGACGTCGGCCAAAAACCAGGCGCCGGAACAGGGCCCCTCCGCGAAAGCATCGAAACAAACGAACATGTCACAACAGGCGGCATCCAAGTTGTTGGTGCGAGCCGTGCAACTGGCGCAATCGAATGGCGATGCGGATTGGTTCGTGAGTTCTGCTGTGAAAAACCAAATGTTGCGAATGAATCCATCATTTGCGGAGTCAGGGCTCGGATACAAAAACTTCAGCGAATTTGTGAAGTCGAGGGGCAATCTCGTTGAGCTCAAGGAGGACGGTCTCAAACGGCTTATTCGTTTGCGTCAGAAATCCGGCTCCAAGTAGCGCTACGAGCCACCTCACCCCCAGGGCCACGTGTGGCGCGCTCACACCGCTAGCATCGAGCAATGGCTTCAACTCGATCGCGCAGCTACAAAGGCGCGGCGCGCGCAGACGTGCTGGCGATCTTCGTGTTGGTGGGTCTCGGCGCGATCATCAATGCACGTTGGCCGCTTCCTTTGTGGATTTTCGCGCTGTATGTCGTCGCTAGCCTCATCGCGTTCGTTCTGTATCACAGTGACAAAAAGGCGGCGCAAACCGGCAGCTGGCGGATTTCTGAAGGAACTCTTCACCTGATCGCGGTTGTCGGCGGCTGGCCCGGCGCTGTTGTCGCCCAACAAGTCTTCAGACACAAAACCAGCAAGCAGGAGTTCCGCAGCGTTTTCTGGCTCACGATCGTCGCCAACATCGTGGCTTTTGTTGTCGTGACCACACCCCTGCTGTCGTTGCTGTCACGGCTCGATCTCTCGGTCGCGGCATCCTGAGCCTGAAACCGGGTAGGAGATAATTCAGTATGAGTCGCGTGCTGTCGAGAGTGCCCCCTGAGCCACAAATGGTAATGACCGCCGATGGCTTGAGCCTTGCAACCTATGACTTCAGCGGAGACCTCGACGCACCGGTGGTGTTCGCTGTCCACGGCTTCGCATCGAGCGCTGTAGCGAACTGGCAAGCAACCGGCTGGGCTCGTGACCTCGTACGAGACGGATATCGCCTCATTGGGCTCGACCAGCGCGGGCATGGCATGAGCGACAAACCTCACGAGCCGGCCGCCTACTCAATGGAACTGCTGGTCTCCGACGTTTTGGCCGTGCTCGACACCTATCTTTTGGATGAGGTCGCTTTTGTCGGCTACTCGCTCGGCGCTCGCGTCGGGTGGCATGCTGCGATCGAACTGCCCACTCGCATCACGAGGGCCGTGCTCGGCGGCATCCCCGACGGCGATCCGCTCACGCGGTTTCGTTTGGATGAGGCGCGAGCACACATCGAGACCGGCGCCGAGGTGAGCGATCGACTCACCAACGCGTATCTCACCATGGCCGGCAAAATCCCCAGCAACGATCTCAGCGCGTTAGTGTCGCTCGTCGAGGGAATGCGCGGAACGACCCAACCCGACCCCAACAACCCGCCGCTGCAACCACTGCTGTTCGCGACGGGAAGTGATGATGCGATTCTCGAGAAGTCGAAGAGCCTTGCACAAGCAACGCCGCACGGATCGTTTTTTGAGATCCCCGGTCGCAACCACTTCAACGCCCCGACTTCTGGCGACTTCCGCACCAAGGCATTCGAGTTTCTGGAGTCGACGGGCGAGGTCTAGGACGCGGGTCCCTGTCCGATCGGTTCTGGATGCCCGCCTGGGCACGCGCGGTCAGGAGAGCAATCGCTCCATGTCGGCAAGACCGAACTGCTGTGCCACTGCGAGAGCCGTGTTGGTGCCGATCGTGGGGTTCGCTCCAGCAGCGAGCAGCGCACTCACGATGGGCGCATTGTTGCGGAATACTGCGGCGACGAGAGCTGATTGACCGTGGTCGTTGATCCTGTCGGTGTCGGCGCCCAGACGCAGCAGCATGTCGACGGTGTCCTCGCGTTCACGATAGGCCGCGAGGATCAGCAGAGTGTCACCCTTGGAGTTGGTGAGATTGACGGGCACACCACGGCCGATAAAGGTTTCGAGTTGAGCAGTTTCGCCATTGCGCGCTAGCTCGAAAATCGACTCGGCAAAAGCGAGTTCTTCGTCAGTGAGGGTTGGTGCTTCTTCGTCGCTCATCAATCCAGCGTAGCGAGCTAGCCGCTACTGCTGCTCGCGCTCGTGCCCGAGCTCGGAAACGCGCGCTGCTACAGCAGAGACGTGATCGCCGCCGCGACCTCGCCTGGAGCTTCGAGCGGAACGAAGTGCCCACAGTCCACTGGCTCGAGGCGCCCGTTGGGGAACCACTCACCCACTCTGTCCGCCCATGCGATAGGAAAGAGCGGATCGGCACTCGGCCACAAAAACACGGTCGGAGTACTCAGAGGTTGGTGAACGCTTGCCGCACGATTGGAGTTGTACCACTCGATGCTTGCCGTGAAGGCGCCCGGCCGCGAGTAGTCGGCGACCAACTGCTCGAACTCTTCTCCGTGCAACAAAGTCGAGTCCGAGGTCCACGCGCCCCAGATTGCCGTCAGATAGGTGCGAACGTGGTCAGGAGTCCCGTCGATGAGACTCGATGCGAGCCCAGAGCGATGAAAGTGCTGATACCAGAAGTGTTCTTGCATTTCTGGCGCGGAGCGGCGATCACCTATCCCCGGGTAGGCGGGAGTAAGCACAAGTCCTGTGACGAGTTCGGGCTCGAGGGCTGCGAGAGTCTGTGCGATTCGACTGCCAATGTCGTAACCGACGATAACGCTCGGTTTCGTTATGGAGTCGAGTAGTCGCTCGGCGTGAGCGAGCGCCGTGGCGTCGGCGGTCTGCAGGGGGCCGTCGAACCCGCGCCCAAAGCCGCGCAATTCGGGCACGGCTATCTCTAGCCCCGCGGGCAGCAGGGGCACAACACGGCGATAGTCAGCTGTCGAACCCGGCCATCCGTGAATAAGAACTACTGAGTCGGTCACGCGTCGACTTTATCCGGTAGAAATTCTTCGACAACAAGTTCGTCAACACGTTCCGACCTGACAAAGGCGATTCCGGCGAGGATGAGCACGCCGCCGATGGCTTGGGTAATGGTGAGTGCTTCACCGAGCAACAACCACGCGTAGATTGCGGCGGTGACAACTTCGAGAAGGCCGACGAACGAGGCGAGCCTCGAACCGAGCATCTCGGTTGCGGCGATTCCTGTCGCGTAGGACAGCGCCGTAGCGATGACGCCGACAATGAGCATCGGCACCCACCAGGGAGCCGGGTTCCCGAGCATGTCGACGTTTCCAAACGTTGCCGTGAACGGTAGCAATCCGGCTACGCCAACGAGGGCGAGGATGACACCACCGAGCAACAGGCCAGCGGCGGCGAGTGCTACGGGGGGCAGTCCATCACTCGGCCGTGCGGCGATGACGTAGTACGCGGCGCAGCCCACCATTGCGAGGAGCGCAAAAAACAGTCCGAGCGGATCGAGCGCTACGCCGCCACTCGGTGACACAACAAACAAGAGACCAGCGACAGCGACAACAGATCCCACGAGTACAACAACCTGCGGGGTCTTTCTGCTCCGCAACCACACAACTGCGACGAGCAGGAGGGGCGCCATGTATTCGATGAGAATAGCCGTCGAGACAGGAATTCTCTGGAGCGATGCGAAATAGACCACTTGCGTGCCGGCAACCCCGATGGATGCCATACCGAGGACGCGCCAACGCCCGCGCCATAGGGCATCCCACTTTCCTCGGAGCGCGAGGGCTGCGATTGGCGCGAGCACAATTCCACCCATGAGAGCACGCACGGTGACGGCTGCTGCCGGGCTCCAGCCTGCTTCGAGAAGCGGTTTGATGAACGCACCGGAGAGCCCAAAGGAAGCCGCGGCGATGAACGCAACGACGAGTCCCGCTGTGGTTGATGAACGCTGCACGGCTGCTCCAAGTAGTGAAAACATAATGGGTAAACTTGTATTTATCCCTGACATTAGACCCACTTGAGATAAGGAGTCAACTTGCGTTTTGCCCCTGACACAGAACTGACTCTCGAGTTCATTGTCGAGCTAGCGAACACCGCTCCGAGCGCATCAAAATCGGGTGAGGATGAGCTCAACACCCCTGCGCTATTGACCGAACTTTTGCACAAATGGACGTACACAGGTCGCTTCGATCGCGACGATGCCGAACTCGACCAAGTGCTCGAGAATCGCGCGCTATTTCGGCGACTGTGGAGCCTGCCGACCGATGACGCCGTCGTCGAAGTCAACTCGATGTTTCGCGAAGCCGGCGCGTTGCCGTACCTCACGAAACACGATCACTATGACTGGCACTTGCACGCAACGGATCAGGAAGCGCCACTAGCGGAGCGCATGCGCGTGGAAGTTGCGATCGCCTTCGCCGACGTCATCCGCACGGCCTCGATGGACCGACTCCGAGTGTGCGGAGCCGACGATTGTGACGGCCTCCTCCTGGACCTCTCCCGCAACGGCTCCAAAGTTTTTTGTAGCGTGCGGTGCGGCAACCGCATGAACCAAATCGCGTATCGGGCGCGCGCGGTGGAACTATAGCGCGGTGGAGCTATGGGGAATCGCGCGAGCGATTCCGCGACCCCAGCGCCGAAGGAGCCTGCGACTGAGGACGGGGACAAGGCGGCGCGCTTTGACACCGCAAGGGGTTACCGACCCCGCCTCGCGCGGATGCCCCCGCTCAGGGGGTGCCCGTGTCGGCAGTCTCACGCCAGAATAGAGTGACGCTCGATTTCTGGTCGAGCCGACACCGGGGGATGCATGAGCGAGGCAGGCAGGTCGGCGGGCGACGAGTCGCGCCGTCTCGTCGCGCTCGCAGATGCCCTCGATGAGCGTGCCGCTATCGCCCGCGCCGAGGCTGAACGATGGATGATCGGCCACCGCACGGAGCGGCAAGTGGCCGGCACGCTCGCTCCGTTGACGGCGTGCGGCTACACCTTCTTGCACGACCGCGGCTGGCCCGGTGCCAAGCGCGGCAGCCGCGCTCAGATCGATCACGTGCTCGTTGGCCCGGGCGGCGTCTTCGTCGTTGACACGAAGGGCTGGAGAGACGTCACAGTGGCCGGAGGGCGTATCTTTCGCGGCCAGGCCGACGTCACTGATGACTTGTCGGGGCTCGCCGACGTCGGCGTCGGCACTGAGACGGCGCTCGTCGAGTTGGGACTCGCTCCGGGTGAGGTGCACGTGGTGGTGGTGCTCGCCGGTTCCGCGATGGACCCGGTGGCGCTATCGAGCGTGGGAGGCCTCGTGGTGGTGGGCGAGAGGAGAGCATCCGCGTACATCAACGGGTTCGGGCGGCGCATGACGGATCGCCAGCAGAACACGGTGCTGGGCGCGGTCATGGCGCACTTCCCTGTGCTGGGCGACGAGCCCGTGCCTCTCGACCTGAGCGTGCCTGACCCGGTACTCGACGAGCCCGCTCTCTTGACGATTGAGGAAGTTGCAGACACCTTCCTGGCAGGAATGCTCGCCGCCCCCATCGAAGAGTGGATGGCTTTTCTGCACCCGGATCAGGCGAGGCTCGTTAGACGCAGCTTTTCGGGCCCAGCGCGTATTCGCGGGGCAGCAGGCACCGGCAAGACTGTCGTTGGCCTCCACCGTGCGGCGTACTTGGCGCGCGGCACGACGGGCCGCATCATCGTCACGACGTTCGTGAAGTCGCTGCCTGCCGTGCTTGGCACGCTGCTCGAACGTCTCGCGCCCGAGACGGTGGACCGCGTCGAGTTCACCGGGGTGCACGCGTTCGCGATGCGGGTGCTGCGCGAGCGCGGCCAGCGCGTGACCTCGAACTTCGCCGACGCCGGGCAGGCCTTCAACTTCGCGTGGAGCACGGTCGGCCGACGCGGTCCCCTCTTCGCGATCGACAGCAATAGCCGATATTGGAACGACGAGATCTCGAAGGTCATCAAGGGCCGAGGGCTCACAAACTTTGAGCAATACGCCGACCTGCCGCGCTCGGGTCGTCGACGCCCTTTGCGCGTCGAACAGCGGCGTGCCGTGTGGGAGCTCTTCGTGGCCTACGAACAGCGGTTGCGCGAGAAGGGCGTGATCGACTTCGACGACGTGATTCTGCGCGCCGAGGCATCCCTGCGCGAGACGCCGCTCGAAGGAGTCGAGCACGTCATCATCGACGAGGCGCAAGACCTGTCGTGCGCGATGATCCGCATGTTGCACGCGATCGTCGGCGACCGCCCCGACGGGCTGACGCTTATCGGCGACGGCCAGCAGACCATCTACCCCGGCGGCTATGCCCTTGCCGAGGCCGGCATCTCGATCGCGGGCCGCGGCGTCGTGCTGTCAACCAACTACCGCAATACCCGCGAGATAGCGGCCTTCGCTGCCCTCGTGGTGCAGGGCGACGAGGTGATCGACCTTGAGGGCGATCAAGGGCGAGCGGATGACGCGCTCGAGATCGTTCGCACCGGCCCCGAACCGCGCCAGCATGCGTTCGCGAGCACAGCGGAACACGACGTGGCCCTAGTAGCCGAGGCTCTCGCTCTCGTGCGCGCCGGCTGCGACCCTGGCGATCTCGGGGTGCTCACCCTCACCCGGCGCGACGCCGAGGAGTGCGCGCGTGCCCTGCGCGCGGCAGGCTTCGAGACACTCGAGCTCGACGAGTACCGCGGAGTGACAAGCTCGGCGATCAAGGTTGGAACGATCAAGCGCGCCAAGGGCCTCGAGTTCAAGCAAGTGCTGCTGGCGCGGGTAGGCGGGAACCTGCTCGCTCCGGCTGCTGACGAACTCGACGAGGGCGCGCTCGAGCGGCGCGAGATCGAGCGGCGGGAGCTGTACGTGGGGATGACCCGGGCGCGCGATGGGTTGTGGGTTGGGTTGACGCCTTCATGCACCGTAGGGGATCGCCACTCAAATGGCCTTGGCAAGCAGAGTGGTCGCGGATTTTGAACTCGGAAGGAAACGCCGACTATGTTGCCACTTGATCGGGTGTTGGCGAGCGAGCCGCCAGGCGAGCTGCAGTTTCGAGAATCGGATAGCGGCAAGTACGAAACCCCACTCGAAGCGATCTTGAAACAAGAACTTCTCCTCGTCATTGGCGACCCGGGCGGAGGCAAGACTTTCTTGGTGGACGCTGCGTCAACACTTCTGGATTCTCAGGGAGTCACAGTCCACAATGTGAATCTGTTGGTCGTGTCTGAATCAACAATTCAGCGACTTATTGAAGGACTTGCGGACACTCCCGGCACCGGAGGCGTGCTCTTTCTCGACGGTCTGGACGAATCGAGGGCGGCTATGACTTCTCTTGTCGCGGACATCGGCTTCCTTATCGAGGCTGCACAGGATCTCAAGATTCGGGTCGTCGCGACGTGCAGAAGCGCGGAGATAAACAGCTCAATCAAGCGCTTGTTCGAACTCCCCGAGGAACCAACACGCTCAGATTCCGTTTCTGGTCGAGTGATGTACCTTGCGCCGCTCGCACGATCCGACGTAGCGAGCGCCTGTCAAGCCGCCAGTATCGACGCCGGGAAGTTCCTTGAAGAAGTACTGAGTGCAGGAGTGGAGGACTTGGCCTCGAGTCCATACACCTTGGAGTTGCTTATCGAACACTCGCATGCACTCGGGACTCTGGCCGCGAATCGAACTGAGCTCTACGAGGCAACGGTCTCCAGACTGCTCCAAAGAATGAGGCCCCTGCGTTCTCTAGCGGCCAGGAACCCTGGGGCTTCAGACCGCGGTCGTAGAGATTTCGCGGGACAACTGGCGCTCACACTTGCGCTTTCGAGATCACGCACAATCGTTGTGGATGGTGGCGAAGGTCGGGTGGCCCTTCACCTCAGTTTCCCTGTCGGGAACCCCTTCAACGAATACTCGGCGTCCGAGTGGCAAAGGGCGATGGAGGAAGTGCTCGAAAGCGGATTGCTAGTTCGGATCTCTGACGTTGAATTGGCGTTCTCGCACCGCTCGATCCTGGACTACCTGGCAGCGCATCAGTTAAAGAGGTTACGACTCGACAACAAACTGGAACGTCAGCTGTTGACTCTGCCTGGTACACCCCATCTTCTTCCTCTGGAACTTCTCCCGATAGCCAGGTGGCTCGTCGCCATGAGCACAAGGTTCGATTGGGTCGCCTCGGTTGAACCCCTCCGGCTTGTGCAAGCTAGAGCACAGGATGAAGTTGCCCGACTTCGTCCGATCTTGGTCGACTCGCTCATTCGCGATGCTGCTCGATGGGATTATTCGGCTCCATACAGCACCTCATTCAGCGGGCTGATATGTCCCGAGCTAAGCGGACTTGTTCGTGCCGCACTGCTAACGGGGTCGGCCGTTCAACGCTCTATGGCCCTCAGGATTCTGGTAGCGAACCCCGACCCAGAACTCGCTCAGGAGGCTTTATCACTCGTCACTGACGCCTCTGTCGACGGCCACGTACAGCAACTCGCCATCGACTTTCTCCAAGCCTTGGAGGACCGCGAGTCGCTAGCGATTATTGCGGCGGGGCTCCTCAACAACTCACTGGAATTAGGGGAAGGCACTCGTGGAGCCGCTCTAAGCGCCTGTTGGCCTGATGTACTCGACACGATTGACATGTTGAGCCTCCTAGTACCGCCTCAACCTTCAATGTTCGGCCGCTACAAGCTCTTTTTGATGGAGATGACAGATCGTGGAAGCCCTGAGGATCTCGCGGAAATCGCCACATGGGCTGCAGCAATGACGATTCGAGACGCTCCCTCAAGAAGACGGGATTCTTATGTACGGGCCTGGTCTCAACGGCTACTCTTGGATGCGCTGGAGGGTATGGAAGAACCTGCTGCTCTAGTGTTCGATGAGGCTCAAACTGCCCAGATTCTCTTGGCCACGCAGGGCGCTGAAAAACCCACCGACCTTGGCCTAAAGCGCTTAGCGCCCGAGACGCGGCAATCGACCGTTCTCCGATCATTGCGAGAAGCTCTCGACCTGGGTATGCCGTGGTACGAAGTAACAGGCTTCGTGGAAGACGGCGTGAATGTCGTTCGTGAGCTGGATTTCGGTCGACTCTTAGAATTGGCAACTGGTGATTCGCCGGAGTTCGCTGAGATTGCCACTCACGTTTTCAACCCGCAGTCTTCCGATCATCGGCACGCCCTTGGCTCCTTCTCTACGACGGCGCTTGGACAGAAGCTCGAACGGAGGCTTGAACTTCAGCCCAGTGTCGGCAGTCCAAGCAAGCGTTCCGCGCGATTACGAGGCCGAGAACTGACCGTCACAGGAGAGTTTGTCGGCAGTGCTCAAATGCTCGATCAGCTGAGATCGGAGATCGCTCAGGCCACAACAGACCTTCGCAGGTTCTGGCTTCCATTCTATTTGTTGACCGCTGAACCGCAGTCGGGTCGGTTCCGGGACATGGCCGGCGAGAATTACAACGAGCTTGAGCTTTACGGAGTCCTTTCGCGCCTGGACAGAGCCAGAATCCGAAAGTTGGCTGAACGGTTCCTCCGGGAAGCTGCACCCGATGTGCTGCCACCTCATGACGACCGACGTTCACACTCGCGCGTTCACCATGCGGCTTATCAGATTCTTTACGTTGCGTTCGTTCAAGGCTGGTCCGTCATCGAAGAGATAACCGAGATAGGTTGGCGTTCCCTCATTGACTCTGTCGTGCAGTTTCCCGTTCACTACGTGAACGGCCCGCGAGACGTCGACACGAAGCGTTTGCTGCTCGAGTTGCTCTTCAAGCGCGTCCCGAAAGCGTTTCTTGGACGCATACACGACTTCGTGGACATGTCTATCGCCGACCCGAGTGAGCCCGTGGACCTGAGAGACGTTGCAAGAATTCCCGACATTCGGATAGCTGACGAGCTTCATCGACTTGTCGATGCCCTGGCTGG
>Ga0070745_1001375_pt1 | contig 13537 bp, 17 predicted proteins | sample VirMetDEL_Mar_4_FD_77438 | JGI IMG/M metagenome (GOLD analysis project Ga0070745, IMG submission 77438) | Aqueous microbial communities from the Delaware River and Bay under freshwater to marine salinity gradient to study organic matter... | ecosystem: Environmental > Aquatic > Marine > Coastal ...
ATCCTTGAAGTAGTCATGCTTCTCAGCCATCTCAGCGTATTCAAGAAACTCATTATAGGTGCTTTCAGGCATTCCTAGAGTTTCAATTAAATGACTGTACGCCGCCACATGGATAGCCTCACGAGCCGCAAAAGATGATAGCATCATACGGATCTCAGGCTGTGGAAATACAGGCAGATAATTGTTTACATAGGCCCCAGAGACATCAATATCCCCCTGAGTAAAGAACCGGAAAATCTTAGTTAGAAAATCCTGTTCCTCTTTAGACAGACGATTGCGCCAATCTTTTGTATCCTCAAGCATGGGAACTTCAGTCCATAGCCAATGCATTTGTTCAGAAGCCTGAAATGCATCGAATGCCCAAGGATAATTAAACGGTTTATAGAAATCCCGTACGTCGGTTAATTTTAGTTTTTTTACCATTTATCCCTCGCAAGCTAGACAAGCATCGCCGTCCGCGATTGCCGTCAGGTTTATATCATCCTCAAGTCGTTTACGCTCAATTTGCATACCCACCTTGTCGGCCTTACGGAGCTTGTCTGAACGACAGTAGTAGAGGCTCTTGAGCCCCTGCTTCCACGCAAGGAAATGACAGGCGTGTAGGTATTTGATGTTCACGTCTGGACGGAAAAATAAGTTAAGCGACTGGCCTTGGTCGATGTACGGCTGACGATCTGCGGCTAGTTCAATTAACCAACGCTGGTCGATTTCATTACCAGTCTTAAACACCTCTTTGATATCTTCAGGGATGTCTTCTAAGTGCTGGATAGATCCATCGTGCGCTGTAATTGAAGCCCACGTCTTGCTGTTATCTAAACCCAAGTCCGCAAGTGCTTTCTTGAGAAATTTGTTTTTCTGTATATACGCGCCTGACAGAGTGTCCTGCCTAAATACATTAGCGCGATAAGGCTCAATAGATGGGGATGTATTACCCATAATCAAGGAGCTAGACGCGTTGGGTGCAATAGCAGTCCAATGACTGAAACGGCGGTTAACACCAACCTCGGCCGCGTCCGGGCAGGGGCCACGTTTCTCACATAGTTGTGCGTCACCTTTACTACACTGGTCACTAATGTGCGTGTAGATCTGTTTGTTCATCACTTTCGCCATCGGCGAGTCGAGCGGAATGTTTTTCTTTTGGAAGTACGCGTGTAGCCCGAGGGTACCAATACCAATAGAACGCTCTCGCATCGCTGAGTAGACGGCTCTGTGGACGTGTTTGGGGGCGTTATCAATAAAATGCTGTAGTACATTGTCGAGGAATTCCATGATCGCCGGAATAAACTCTGGGTCTTTGCTCCAGAGGTCGTAATACTCCACGTTCAATGAAGACAGACAACAGACTGCCGAACGCTTAGTATCAGTAGGCAAGAATATCTCAGTACACAGATTAGATCCGTTAATCTTTAGCCCCAAAGCTTTAAGCCACTCAGGCATATGGTTGTTAGCCGTATCTAGGAAAATAAAATACGGTTCCCCAGTTTGCATACGGATATCAAGTAGACGCATCCATAGATCACGGGCTGATATAACCTCAGTCACTTGACCATTATTAGGGTTAATTAACGGCCAGCTATCATCGTGGTTTTCGTCGCGCATACACGCTTCGATAAGTTCCATGAATTCATTGCTGAGGTTAACACCATGATGCAAGTTTAGTGTACGGAAGTTCTGATCACCTGTCGGCTTACGCATTTCAATAAATGTCAGAATATCCGGGTGATTGATATCTAGGAACGCCGCGTATGAACCCCGACGAGTACGGCCCTGACGATACGCCAGAGATCCTGCGTCATACGTTTTCAAGTGGGGCATAACACCGACAGACTTTTCGTCTGCACCACGGATACCCACATGAATTCCTACACCGCCCCCAAGCATCGATAGCCAAGAGACTTCACCATAGGTATCAACTAGCCCCTCAGCACTGTCGTCAAGATATGACAGGAAGCATGAGATAGGTAAGCCTTTATTACTACGGCCGTAGGATAGAATAGGTGTAGAAAACGACAGCCAATGCTTGCTGGCGTAATCATAAATTTTCTGTGCGTGTTCTTCGTTTGAAGCAAAGGCCCCAGCAACGAAGGCGAACCGCTCTTGAGGAGATTCCTCTTCATCACGCATATAACTTTCTCTAAGCCGATTAAGGCCCAGTTCGTCAAACAGTTCGTCTTTTTCTAGATCTAATTTTAATTGTATCATTGTTACCTCAGCGGTTGATTTCCTCTAAACCACGCAACCAAAGCTTTACGTCTTCCCAACAGCACTGGACGTGCGATGTGTCTCAAATGAGATGGAAAGATAATTGCAGTACCTCTGGCCTTTGGCGCGTACTTCACAAAATTACCGTTAGGTAAATGCGTTTGTGAATCGATTTGAAGTCTACCGCCGACGTAATCAGATGGATCTGAAAGCTGTATGATGCAGGTTAGTTTTCTAGTTGCTACTTCATCGTGCCCGGAGTCGGTGTGCCAATTATAGAATTGACCAAAGCCGTACTCCAAATACTGAAGGGCCTCGATTTCACCATTAAGATCGAAGTTTAGCCAACGGTCATTTAAGTGCATCACTTGATCCCGGATCTTCAAGTACATCCACGAAGTCTGTACATCCATAGGAATCCAAGCCAGCTTACAGTTCCTAGCTAATCTATCTCTTAATGATGGTTTTAATGATAGCACCTGCCCCTTTGATGTCTCCTGTTCGGACATAAATTTGCAGACACTATCGCACTCTTCTTGGTCAAATAAAGTGAACCAAGTAAATTGATGAGTATGTTTCATAGAGAACCCGCTTTCTTCTTACGGCGGGCTATCTCTCTCTTCAGATAAAACTCAGCCTTTTCTAAGTCTTCAAGAGGAACCTCGTGTTTCTCCTCACAACGCCAAATGTATTTGACGACGTTTCCGAGATTGAAGTTCATGTGTTCAGTTACTTGAATGCACTCCACGCCAGATGGGTGTTTTGTGTAGTGCGGTGGATGGTTCACCATATCCACTTCGGCTCGCTGAGTATTTTTAGCGATATTGACCGTCTGGCCCGAGACAGAGTCTTTGACTACGGTATCGAAGGGGTATGAGTGAGCATAGATTGTTTTCTCCTTTTCGCTCATCAGTGTTTCCTATGTTTTTTTGGGTCAAATTTAATAACATTCAGGGTCTTATCCTGATTGCTCTTCTTCATCTTCTTGACCAGTTCTTCGTCTGGCTCGAAGATTATTTCGACATCCGTTTCTTCTTCATCCGGATAGTCAAAACCATCGAAGCCCGGGGCGGATCTGACGATCTTCCCAGCGGCTATTACATTGTCAGTTTGAGTGTTGATGATGGCGTACACACCCGCCAACAAATCCTGTAGGAATTGCATAGTATCTTCGGGGTAATCTTCATCAAAGCTAAACCCCCCACTGAAGAGCAACCTGCCTTCTTCATCTACAGCGATTTCCATAAATACGGCGTTTGGTATAGGGCCATCATGTTGCGTCATATATTTCTCAATCCGTTAACAATTTTCAATGAAGCTCTATTTTTCCGTTCCTTAATCCACGGCAACGGAACAAGTTTATCGGCGTACGCAAAGCCGTACCGCTCACACCACATGGAGTAAGTAGTTTTCGATCCTTTACGGATTTTGCCGTTACTATTGGTAAAGATGAACCGAAGATCTAAGTCAGGGTATTGCTCTTTAAGAAGCAAATGCTTCCTGCGGTCTTCTATTGTGAACCGCCCCTTAGTTTCGATTACGATACCATTAGGAAGAAGAAAGTCAGGGGTATAATAATGATCACTCTGCGGAATAACATAAGGGATACGGAAACATTCATATTCCGCATCAACCCCACGCTTTTCTAGATCTATCTGTACTTTTTCCTCAAGCCCCGATCTATAGCCATTTGCGATGGCCCTAGCCCGGGGGTTATTTTTATTTTGTCTCATCTGCTTTGTAATCCGTGTACCAGTAATGTCTTGGGCTCTGTGCTTTAGATCCCGTCTGTGGCTGATACTCGGCGTCAGGCCAGCACTCTCTCATGTACGGACAAAACGTACACGTCGTATGCAGACGTTTATTGCCTGTGGGCTTACCTCGGAAAAGTTCATTTGTTGGCTCAAAGCATCTTTCAAATTTCTCATCGAAATCTACCTTGTGAATTGTCTCTGCAATTCGGGACTCCAACTCCTGAATTTCCTGAGTATTCGGTGTAGCTTCTACAACACGAATTTCTCCTGTGCTTTTATTGACAACAATCCAGCCGCCAAGCCCGGTATCTGTGCCCTTAGAGTAGCCTAGCAATTGGGCTGTATACCCGAATGCATCATCCTTAGCTACGCCATGCCAGCCATCTTGCCACTTATTATCATAAGCCCAAGGTGAAGCAGACTTTGTGTCAAAGGTCATGCCATCGATTTCAATATCGTTCTCACCTTCAATGGTAGTACCAGCGATATCAAACTTCGCTTGGGACTTACCCCCGGTGATATTGGCACCTGCAACACGCAACAGAACCTCAACAATGCATTCAACTGCATCGCCAAGCATCATCCTTACTATGTGATTATACGGCAACTTAGACTTCTCTTTGCCCGCTTTCTCCATTTGGAGTTGGCAGACAGGTCGCCCAATGTTGCTCATACGCAACCGGAAAGGTTCCGGCTTCCTATTTAATTGCTTACGCAAGCCTTCTTTGAACATTTCGCCAGCGGCTTCGATCCATTCGTCTTTGCATTCGACTGGTTCACCGTTGGACAACTTGTCCATTGTCATGCGTATTTGCGCTTCTAATGTAGATATAGACATAATAACTCCTTTTCTCAGAGGGAAAAAAGAGGGGCACAAAGCCCCCCTCGGTTCCCAGAGTTATTGATCGTCTTCGAGATCTGCGGACAGATCGTCGCCAACTACTTCAGATACAGCGTCAATTGCATCAGTATCCAGTTGTCCCTCACGAAGAGACTTCTGGTACGAACGCTCAATCACTTCATTCTCGCGCTTAATCATTCCAGCCATGTGTGTCATGGTGTCGAATGTATCTTGATCGATAGGAAGTGTTTTCTTGAGGTCTGGTTTGAAATGCATGACGTAGTAAATAACAGAACCGTTTTGCAGTTCTTCTGCCGTCACATCACACCAGTAGTCGTAGAAATTCGCGCCTTTTGGAATTGACTTGATGAACTCATCCTCGAATGGGGAAAAGTTCGATCCCTTCAATAACATTATAGCAGGTTCGTTCTCTACAGTCACCTCATTTCCATCCGCATCTTTGCCTGTGTAAGAAACAAGTGTACGAAGCTGACGGAAGCATTTGATATCCGTGTACTTCTTTTGTTCCTCTTTAGGCAACTCGCGTAGTACTTTCGATGGCGGTTTACCACATCGTTCGCCACCCTTCATATCACGAGCTTCACAACGGAAGTTCGGGATCAGTAGGGTTTTGTTTACTACCTTGTTCTCTTCCGGATCATAATGAATCCACTGGAACAATTGCGACAATACGCGGATGCGTACCTTCTCAGCGTAAACGGGTTCGTCCATTCCGTTTAGATAGAACAATCCCTGTTCGATCTTCCGGCCCTGCGCGTCCTTACGCATCGTGTTTACCTTCAACATAGGAAGGCGGTCTGCACTCGCTTGAGGCTTATCGTTAGCCCCGAGGAGAGCGGCTAGTTTATGCTCTTCAGCTTTATCAACAACGGCTAATTCGCCCATAGTTTTCTCCTTAGTAAGATTTACAATTTACCCTTATTAGTGTCATCAGTCAACACTAACTACGGCCTTATCCATCCAATTCGCCCCCGCTTCCATCTCTATGTCGAGAGGCAAGACAGGTTTGTAATTGAACCTAGTTTCAAGCTCTTCAGAAACGTCGCTCATGGCCCATTTCAGAGCCTTCACAACCTTTTCTTTCTCTCCGGGAAACACATCCACAACGATTGAATCGTGCACCGTAAGCATCAATTTGCTTTGGAGATTGAGCTTAATAAATTCACGCAAAGCGCGAACACACGACAATGGAACAATGTCCGCTGTCGCGAATGATTGCACAGGGTAGTTAACCACTGCCGTAGCATTAGTTATCCGGCCACCACGCAATCGTTTAGCGTCTGGAAAAAAGAATTCACGCCCGGAAGGTATCCGGACAATTCCATTCTTCAACACGCCATCCATCAAAGTCTGATGCCAACGCTTCAGGCCCTGATAAATATTGAAATACTCTTTGAAGTACGTCTGCACATGAGGGGGCTCTGACATTCCAAGCCCGCCATATAGTGGTGCAAACGTATAAGCCTTCGCTTTTTGGCGAAGATCTTTCGTTACTTCATCAGTACTAATCTGGTTAATGATTGAGGCAGTCTGTTTGTGAACATCCTTACCACCCAAAATATCTTCAATGATCTGTGGATCTCGTGACAGTTCCCCAGCCACTCTAAATTCAAGGCCAGAGAAATCCGCCTCTAATACTTCACCGCCATCAAACCGGGATATAACACAACGACGAACCGGGAAGGTACCGCCACGGGGCTGGTTCTGGAAGTTCGGGTTACTTGAACTTAGTCTGCCTGTACGGGTGGTTGTCTGGTTAAACTGAGCGTGTAGTATTCCATCCGGCCGTGTGTAGGTTTTGATACCAGTGACAAAACTATCAAGGTAAGTGTTGATAGCATTCAGTCTACGGATGCCAGTTAGAAACTGTATCGCTTCGAGATTATCCTTACGTTCAGCCTGAGCAATAAGACGTTCAATGGTTGTCTTATCTGTTTTGAACCCGTTGATCGATGCGTCGTTAGGCCCTTCAGGCACAAGCTTTAGACCAGCTACTTGACCAGTCTCCATCAACGTGAACCCTTGACCGTCGCAACTTGTGCATTTGGTTAAGTTGATCCACGGCGTACCATCTTTTTTGTACTTTTGGATTTTCCCCTTACCTTTGCAAGGATCGCAATGATACGCGACTGTCTTCATTACCCTACGGGTACTTTTCCTTACCGTGTTGGCAAACTGAGACTGGCTCATTCTAGGTGGGTATAGAGGCTTACCGTTCCAGCCTACGCCGATATTAAACGCCCGCTTGTGGTATTCCTTATCGTGCACATAACGACTGTACACCACCTTGGTCATGTCGATGCCGCTGTTCAGGTTAATAGGCGTATCGCCCATCACGGATGTAACAATATCTTTGAGTGTCTTTTCGATTGTCTCTTTCTCTTCAAGGAAGTCTTTCTCCACCTTGTTGAGAGCGTCCATATCAATCTTGATGCCGTTGCATTCGATCTCGCAAAGAAACATCATCATTTCATTCATCAGTTCAAAGACTGGTTTAAGACCCTTATTTGAGTCTTTATTTAGGTCTTCTTGCTGATCCAAATAAATTTCAGCGCATGACTGTACATCTGCTTCAGCGTATTCAATCACCACGTCCAAAGGCATGGCTTCAAAACCAGTACCACCTTTGAACATTTCATCGACTAACTCAGATTTCTTACGCGTCACGTCACGACGTTCGGCTGTAGCTTTAAGCGACTTACTAATCTGTCTAGCCCGGGCAAAGATGTACTCACCAATCATGGTGCAATACATTTTAGCTGGGATGGGCAGACCGGATTCCAATAAGTACAACAAATCGAATTTTGCATTGTGGGCCACGCCAAGATCAGCGGACTTCAACGCCTGAATAAAATCATCTGGTTTGTCAGAGCTTTCGATTTCGTTGTGAAAGAACACACGGCTTTGGGGTTTACCTAACACCCCATCTTCAATCATTAGCCAGTGAGCACTTACCATTCTGTTCTTAGGATGGAACGGACTGTTATCAATTATTCCGTTTTCTCGCTGTACGGTTGTTTCCAAATCAAACACTATTATCTTCATTCTACTCCCCATTTTCGTTCTGCTAGAAACCGCCACAATGTTTCTATTGGTTGCATTTCTGTGGCGAACATGAACAAGCGTTCCCCGTACCCGAAGTCATGCTTCTGGGACTGTTCCTTGAACACTTTCCTTGTGACCCAGCCGTTTACCGACATCACGTCCTCGTCATCTGTACGGCCAACCAGAATGGCGATTTCAGCACGGAACTTCTGCATCGTGTCAAAGATGAGAGGCCCTTGCTCTTCGTTCGTGAATTTTACATCTACTGGAATTCCATCAAGCCAGAGATCAACGCCGCCGTCTGAAAGAACATTGATCACCGGGGGTTCTGCATTGAACAGACGCGCTACAGCAAACTCAGCTTTATAGCCGAATGCGTTAGCCTCTTCCCTTGATTGTCTCTCGTTTTCTAGACGTGGGTTAAACCCTTGCATCTTACAGAGCGCGACAGTGTCGGCTCCCATAATTTCGGACGTATGGCTGTCCTGCCTACTTAGTCGTACCTTCATTGCCAACTTACTCAACATATCTACTAATTTGTGGCTGGATGTTGCAGATCACGGTGCCGTGCCATCCAGAGAGTTTGTTTTTGGAAATGGTTAGATAACGAGTGTTATCGGGGTCAGTGTCGTCCACATCCCCGGCCTCGTGTTTGCCAATGCCGATACACAGATCAAGCTCGGCCATCTTACCAATCTTAGATCCTTCCATGTCGAAGCCTGACAAACGAGTACGGCCGCGAGCCTCATTGGATGCTTGCGATACGGTAATGACAGCGCATTGCTGACGCTTGGCTAATTCACGGAGTGATCGATACAGTTCACGCAGTCTTTCATGTGACGCTGAAAACTGACCATTGATATGAACCTTATCACCTTGGTCGATGATAACTACGTCCGCTGACATATGCTCGACATATGCCTCAATCTTTTGCAGATCCCATTCTTGAATGTCTTTCATTTCAAGACGGTCTTCGATTGCTTTGAACCTTGTCCGGGCGGACATCGGATCTTTCACAATTTCTTCACGCGTCATGCCGCCCCAAGCTTGCATAGCCCGAAGCATAGTACGCCGTGTCTCTTCCTCGTTCCCTAAATACAAAACCTTCGCACCCTGTTCACAGAAGCCACCGGGGCCACAAGTGATAGAGATTGCGAAGGCTGATTTACCTGTCTCAGGTAGTGCGAAGATTGTTCCGAATTCGGCAGGGCCGATCCCGTAGACGTTGCGTGATAGTGTGTTGATGTTGAACTTCCAACGCGCATCATCTGAAGTGAGGCGAAGAAGCTCTTCTATATCTTTGGTGGTTGTTTCACCGAAATCGTTTGGCATTACGCCTTCACGAACATTGTCCAGTAGAGTGGACAAACGTGACATCGCATCCGGTACGCCCTCAGTGAGCTCAATACCTAAGTTAGCAATCTTGTGACCTACATGACGCTTCCATAGCTCTTTCAATAAATCTTGAGCCACGCCTTCATTCAAAGGCTCTTCACGTTCAATGCGTTTGATTAGATCTGATACGGTGTCATTTTCAGCGCGGGTAGCTACTGGGTTGTTCTTTTCCCAGATAGCCAGAACATCATCTGTGCTTAGATCTGTCTGATATTTATCATGCCCCTCAGCGATACATTCGTAGATGTCTCTTAGCTCTTCTTCAAACAACCGGGGGGTCAGGTTGGTTTTGTTCGACGTAAAAAAATCTGCCGAGAGCAGACGTTTCAATATTTTCATTTCCATATTAGTGCTCTTATTCGTGCCTCGTAACGACACCAAGTATACACTAGTTAGTGTCACTAGCAACAAAAATTTGAACACAAAAAAACCCCGCATTGCGGGGCCTCTTGAAAAGTAGCTATTTTAGCTAAGTTAGCTAACTCGCAACTTCATCTTTTTGATGTCGGGCTTTTGGTCACCCCTACGTTCACGGATATCTACTTCGTGGTGTAACACTCTTGGGTTACCTCTACAGAGTGCGTCTATCGCATCTTGTAATTTTTTCTGTTCTTCTGCGGCCTGAATAAACCCTTCCGGGCAATCATAATCAATAACCACCAGCCCTCGTACTTTCATTGACTTCTCCCAATATTGTTTTTGCATCCATATATTTGAAGTCGTCACGGATAAAGCAAACCGTTGTATCAACAAAACCCCCAAGACTCCTAGCTACTTGTATAGCCTTTTTACTAGCGTCCTTGTCAAGACATATAATTATCTTTTGATATCGCCCTAGTTGTATGCGTTGTACTGGCGATATATTGGTTCCTAGTAAAGCTACGCCTGTATATACGCCTGTAGCGTATACAGCACACGCGCTGGCGGCATCTTCAACAACAAGAGCGGTGGGTTTATCTCCTACGGCTAATACGCCGGACGTATTTCCATACGATAGCCATTTGGGTTTAGCATTCTTATCTAATGTACGTCCTACTGCACCTTCATTATTATTCATCCAGAATAATACCCGGTTGTTAGCAGGATCATATGTAATCTCTACGGCCTTGTCTTCGTACGCGTTATAACAATTGTTATTACGAAGATAAGTTATAACATTTTTATGATGTTCTACTGAAGAATTAATACTTGGAAGTGATAACGTACGCTTTTCCGTACAACATGAGTTTGAACATCCATTACATGATTTATCAAACTTACTCTTTATAGCTTTAATACTATATCCAACTCTTTTAGCACCTCTGGCTCCGCATGATGCTTTATAACAGTTCCATACAAGTGAACCATCATTGTTGGAAATTGTGAGAGTATATTTACCACCGCAAAAGGGACAATCAATACGTTTTGTTTCTTCTTCCCTAACCCTGACCTTGCTTACAACCTCGTACTGTTCCGCTCTTGAATACATTACCTACCCCTATAGCTCGGCCCCCCGAAGCGGGCCTCGCTTTTATACACCCGAAAGTGCAATCCGTCAACAATAATAGTGACACTAGTTATGGGCTTTACCACGCAATAATTACACAACATATTGAAATTATTGTATAACTGCATAACCTGAAGGTCGTAGGTTCAAATCCTACTCCCGCAACCAAGATTCTGAATACATTCCATTTTCATCAGCCCAGTTAAGTGGGGTTGAAGAAAGTGGAAGTTTCGGTCTTGTGACACTAACTATTCCCACAATATTTATCGACATCGTCTTTAAGAATGTCTTTGCCATTTCCTTCAAGAGGGGCATGACACGATGTGCAATAGATCGTTCCCGGATCATCATAATAAGTTTTACCATGTGTAGTGCGCCCGCACCAATCACATTCTCGAAATTCTTTCCACACTGGGAAAGAGGGGAAGTCCCTGCTCGTAAACGCCATCACTATTCTCCTCATACGTCATTGTCCCACGCACGTCCTTTATGCAGACAAGCTGTTTGTTTTCAGCTTGCACTACAATTTCGGCTTCTCTCATTGCGCGGATACATTCTTCGTGTGTGTTAAACTCGTAGATCTTCGTCAGGTACAACTGAGAATTCAAAAGCATAACACCAATTAACCAATACATTATTTTGATTCCATTAAGGCGTTCCATGACACAGGAAAGAACCGGATTAATTCATCCGATATCTCTTCTGCTACGAAACGCGTTTCCATCTGAGTATCGGGGGCACAACGAAGCCTACACATATCTGCGAAAGCATCTAAGCTACCGCTCCAATACCACTCTGTGTACATAGCTTGAGGCAAGACCATGCGGGCTTGTTCAGGCGTCACACCATCAGCCAATAAATTTTTATATGTCTCAAGTGCGGCAGTGTACGCATACTTAGGGGAAACATCTGTGTCGGCTACACCTTCACTTCCTTGCTTCTTATCCTTACTGCGTCCACGCCAAACTGCGGGCATATAAAATTCTGGCTCATCATCGACATATCGCCGACTGATTTCATTCCAGCGTAAAAATTTATGCTTCACTAATTGACGCGCCACAAACACTGGGGCTTTAACGTGAAAAGAAGCGAAGCAATGCCCAAACGGGCTAATGTGTTTATGCTCGGCTAGATATTGAATGAGCCCAATATCCTTGGACTCAAGATGATCATGTTTTTTGCCGAATGACACGCGGGCGGAATTAGCTACCGTTAAGTCATCGCCCATAGTTTGTAAGAGCGTGGCACTAATCATAATGCGGCTCCATAACTAGTTCATCCGGGTAAACCTTGATGAAACCTATACAGCCTTCTGAACGATCAGCCACGGCTACTGGGGCGTCTTCATTGCCCCACCATTTCACGGCACCTTCGCTAACCTCGGGTGTGTATTTCAAATCACATTCTGTGTTTCCGCATTCAGCGGTGCAGAAAGTTGTATCTTTATAGCTGATCATTGTTGGAACCTCTTATTAACGCCAGCGGCGGCTAGTTTTATGGTTGGGCGAACATAAATAGATAGAACATCACGAGACTGGTGCCCGGTAACTGATCTGAGTTCATCCTCAGTACAGCCCGCCTCAGCCATCTCAGTAGCTCCTGTCCGTCTTAGATCCCGGATCTGAAGCTCTGGTGGCAGTTTTGATTGATTGCGTACTCGTGCCGCCCACTTGGAATACAACCGACGGTCAAACGGCTTACCTGTAGCTTCACAGAGCACGATATGACTCGTATTTGAGGCGTTAGGGGGCATTACGTCTGTTAAACGAGACATTAACCGGGGGGAACATGGGATAGTAACTTCCGTCCCAGTCTTCTCTTGGGTAAAAGCAATGCACTCACCTTTTAGATTACCCCAAGTGAGTTGCCTCATGTCCCCGGGCCGTTGGCATAGGTCATAGCATAACAACGCCATCGTACCGATTGAGCGCATATTCATCTCATCGGCCGTTTGAATAAACTTCTCAACCTGTTCGGGTTCCCAGAGTACTTTCCGGTCTTCCAAGCCTTTGAGGTTCATTCTTTGGAACGGGTTGTTCTTAACACGGCCCGCTCGCATACCCATGAACCAGATCTTCCGTAGCACTTTGCAAACGTGAGTGGCCCTATGCTGGCTCTTTAGCTCTTGTAGCTTGAGATACAGCTTGTCAGCGTGTTCTGGCGTGACATTTGAGGACTTCATCTCACCGAATACGGCACCATTAGCGAACGACACGCGGGCGGCTTCTTTGATCATGGTGACATAGAAGCGTTTGCTATTGTCGCTGAGTTTCTGGTAATCGTTTGTGCTTCTGTAGTAAGCGATAAGACCATTGACCGTGCCTTCAGCGGCTCTGATTTCACGGTGTATCCCTCTCTTGTAATCCGAATACAAATCCATGAGCTCTTGAGCGTACTCGTTAGCGTCAGTCAGGATATCAAACTGTTTGTACTCAGCCTGAATACTATCCCGTAGATGTGTTGGCGGGTTGACCACCCAGACGACTCTCCCGGCCGCCCTTTGTCTTTTTTCAACATATTTTATCTTCATTCTGTTACCCCTTCGTTTAGAGAATAGTAGTGACACTAACAAATGTTTTGCCGTACGTCAATTATAGTAAATAACTAGTGTACTGTGTTGCATTTATAGGTGTACTAGTGTAACATCTGGGGTGTTAGCGCATCTTCCTCCCTGTGTGCTGACGTTGGACGACTGGTTACCCCACCAGTCAAACTTGCTTCATTGCTAGTGAAGTATCCGCCCCCCAGTCCCGACTGACCCTCGGATTAAGGCTGGGGGGTTTTTTATGTGCA
>Ga0070745_1001378_pt1 | contig 13527 bp, 19 predicted proteins | sample VirMetDEL_Mar_4_FD_77438 | JGI IMG/M metagenome (GOLD analysis project Ga0070745, IMG submission 77438) | Aqueous microbial communities from the Delaware River and Bay under freshwater to marine salinity gradient to study organic matter... | ecosystem: Environmental > Aquatic > Marine > Coastal ...
GGCTGAAAGAATCGAAAATAAAAATCCTGCCCTTGCTAAAATCAAAAATGAGATAGCAGAGCAGGCAAAAGGCGATTTAATAGCTGACTTTGAGGCTACAGCTTTACGATCTAGAAATGCAGCTTTTTTTGATGTTATAAATGCAACAGCACACACTTTACATGAAGATTGTAAATTTGGCAAGGTTCGAGTCGAACGGATTGTTGACTCAATCAAAAAAAACTATCTTAAAATCATGGATGGTTCTTTAACAGCAGACGACACAGCAAAATTATACGACAAACTAGGTATTGAGTATACTAAAAAATAAATTAAATTAAATTTAACTTGGAGGTTCTCATGAGCGATATAAAAAGCAAGGCTAAATTTGTGCAAGTTTGTAATTTGCAATTAACCAAAAAGTTAAAAAATGACAGCTTGAAGTACTATGAGTTTAAGCGTTTTTTAGTTTACGTAATGGAACACGAAAAAGACCTAAAAATTACCATGTGGTTTAGTGCTGAAAGAAATCGCACAAGGTACATTGTTACAGCGTTTAAAGGCAATCAAGATTATTTAGAGTATTTAAAAACAATGTACTGGTTTATCGAGGGCATAAAGAAATTTGATTACAAGGAAAAAGAATTTAATTTAATAAACTATTTTCAGGAGCAAATAAAAGCGAGGATACGCTTTACTAAGCAACATTTATAAGGGGGAAAATATGACTATAGAAGAAAAGGCGCAACTAACAATATTGTTGTTATCAATTGCATTTCAGATAGGGTTATTGTATTATGTTATCGAATAATTTTTTATCAATAAACAAAATTTTCATTATCTCTACAAATCAGGACTTTCTTTGAAGGTCCTTTTTTGTTATAATTATTTTGCTATTCAATAATTTATAATAAGTCATCACATGCAGATTAAGCCCTTCCTTTCGGGGCTTTTTTTGTTAGGGTACAAAAGTCATTACCTTATGATATAATACAAATGTAATATATATTAATGACAGGAGGTGAGAGCTTTGCTGATAATGTTGTTATTTATAATCTCTTTTATTTATTGCCTTTCATTAGCTTATATGTTTAAATTAGACAATTTAGTCGCATTTAAACTAGAATTTCTTTTCTCGCTTATTAGTTCTAAATTCGCTTATGACAATTATATGAAAGTGATTCCTTGTTGCAGAAGTCCAGACGGTAATATATAATGTATTTGCCCATAGTGAGATTATGGGGAAAGCTATTTTGAAAGTTATGGTGTAATGTTAACATACTATCCTATAGATAGAGTCCGAGGTTAGATTCCTTAAAACGTAGTAGAAATAGCTTAAAGGCAATCCTAAAGTGGATTGTCTTTTTTAATGCAAAAATATATTTGTATAATTATATGTATATACGTATAATATATTTTGTGAGGTGGTAGTTTTGGGGAAAAAAGTTAAGTATGACGAAGTGATTTTAATTAGGGTTTCAAGTAAGGAGAAAAGGAAATTCAAGGAATTATGTGATCTAATTAATGAAGATATGTCCGATGTTTTAAGAGATTTCATTCAAGGATTTAATGAAGAATATAAAAAGATAGATGCAGACTAGCCCCTTTTAATATATAATGATATTGTTATTGCTATAAACTTTTCTAGGACACAGGGGCGAGCCATGGGGCTTGCCTTTTGTGTTATCATAAAACAAAGGTATTTAAAGGCATTATGTAGAATATATTAATAATAAGGGGGTGTGGTATGGCTAAAAAAAAGGTTGAAGAACTAACAAAAAAAGAGTTAATTTTTATTGATGAATTAATAAAAGATAAGACACAAAGACAAGCTTATTTAATCGCATATCCGCACACCATAAAATGGAAGAAAGAAACGATTGATAATAAAGCCTCAAAGCTATTTAACAGGGATGAAATAAAGGCTAGGTATTTGGCTATTAGAGAGCGTTTGAAGCAAGAAGCAGAGGAAGAAAGTATAATAGATGCTAAGGAAATTTTGAGGGAATATAAGAAGATCGCCTTTGCAGATATTAAGGATTTTTTGGAGTTCGGAACTGAAACAAATATGGTAGAAATTAGTAAAGATGTTAAAGTTCCAGAGTATACTCAAGTAATAAAAATGAAGGACTCAAAAGAGGTTGACGGAACATTAATTAATGAAATTAGCATTGGACGAACAGGAACATTCAAATTCAAGTTACATGATAAATTAAGGGCATTAAATAAGCTTGCACAGTATGTTAGATTGATTAGACCTGAAGACGAGGACGAAGAAGAAATTGACGATGGATTAATGGAGCAAATTGAGAAGGCAGCAACTAAGGACATTTGGGAAGGTGTAGAAGATGCTTTTGACGAGGAAGAAGAAGAAAACTAAATCACATTTTCAATGGGCACCTTTAAGCACAAAGCAATTACAAGTATTATCTTGGTGGCATAAAGCAAGCCCTTACTCAAAAATGGATGGAATAATCGCTGATGGTTCGGTAAGAGCAGGAAAGACCGTCGTTATGTCATTGTCTTTTGTTATATGGGCTATGGAATCATTTAACCACAAGTTATTTGGATTCTGTGGACAAACTATCCAAGCTTTTGAAAGAAATGTACTGGATACCTTGTGGGAACTCATGAAGTGTAGAGGTTATCGACTTAAGAGAGTTAAAAATATTATCTATGTCAAAAAAGGCAAAGTGGTAAATAAGTTTGAAATATTCGGCGGTAAAGATGAAGGTTCACAAAGGCTTATCCAAGGGCGTACTTTAGCAGGTGTTTTCTTCGATGAAGTAACTTTAATGCCTCAAAGTTTTGTAAACCAAGCAATGGCACGATGTAGCGTAACAGGGGCTAAATTTTGGCTTAATTGTAACCCTTCCAGTCCTAAGAACTTTATAAACACAGATTACATTCAAAAGCTTAAGGAAAAGCGATTTATTAGGATTCACTTTACAATGCACGATAACTTAAGTTTAGACCAGTCAACAAGGGAACGATACGAACGTATGTTCACAGGAGTATTTTATAAGCGATTCATATTAGGTTTATGGGTCAATGCAGAAGGAATAATTTATCTTAACTTTGCGAATGATTCGGAACGATATATAATTGAGACAGATAGTATTGAGGCTTCCAGTTATCAATTTTGCAACATTGGAGTCGATTTTGGGGGCAATAAGTCAGGAACTACTTTTAATTTAACAGGCTTTACAAGAGGTTTAAAACAGGTCCACACGCTCGAAGAATTTAGGATCGTTGGAAGGCAAACACCTAAAAAGTTAGCAGATGAATTTATAAAATTTGTTAAAATGTGCAAAATGAAGGGGTATAAAATCAATGCTTGCTATATGGATTCAGCGGAACAAACACTAATGGCAGGCTTTGAGCAGGCATTAAATAAAAATAGAATTGGAATTGCGGTTCATAATGCAATCAAAGGGGCTATAATTAATAGGATTAATTTCTTCGACATGCTTTTTGCAACGGATAATTATAAAGTTGCTAGACATTGCAAAGTTACAATTGATGCGCTAGAGAACTCAATGTGGAATAGCAAAGAAGGACACGAGGACGAGCGGTTGGATGATGGATCAACAAATATTGACACTTTAGATGCTTTGGAGTATTCAGCCGAGCCTTACATGGAAAATATTATTGCAAATATGGAGCAAGCAGCTTAAAAAAATAGAGAGAAGGTATTTTTTATGATGGAATTAAAGGAAACAATAGAAATGATGCAATCAGAGGATTATAAAGAACGTTTTAAGGCTGAATATCATCAGTTAGGCATAAGAGTAACAAAGTTACGTGATTTTGTTGATAAGTACGAAAAAGGAGAACTTAACTTTAAGCCCGATTGTTCCATTACTCTTTTAAAGGGTCAAATTGTTCCTATGTGTATATATTTAGATGTTTTAAAAGAGCGTGCAAAAATAGAAGGCATACAATTAAAATAATAAGTGAGGTGTGCAATGGACAGATTAAGGAAATATTATCGTAAACAAGGTTATAACTTCGCATCAGAGCATTATTATAGTTATATTGATCGGTGGTGCAAATGGTATGAGGGCAAAGTAACAGATTTTCACGATTACACAGTTTACAACGGACAGGACAAAGTAAAAATTGAAATGAAAAAACTTTGCATGGCAAAAAAGATTTGTGAGGACAAAGCGGGCTTTATAATTAATGATCGTATGGAATTTAATGTTGATAAAAGTGTTGAGGATTTAATCAAAAAAACTTTAGAAAAAAATGATTTTATGGTTGAAGGAAGTCAATTGTTAGAAAAATCTTATGCCTTTGGAACGGGCGCATTAGTAGAGTTTACAGATTCAAGCGGAAACGTGATAATTGATTATATAGGGGCTTATAATGTTATTCCTCTTTGTTCAGGCAATGAAAATAAGATTAATAAAATTGCTTTTGTCAGCAAAATAGACGATAAAAGCTACTATATAAGCGAGCATACCCTAATTAGTGATATGACAAAAAAAGAGTTTGGACAATGGGTAATTGAAAATTATAAGGCATCTATTACGGACGAGTGTGAGATGGAAATGTTAGAAATTACACCAGAAGAACAGGCGAGCGGAGTTTATACGCCTTATTATTCGCCAGTGCCTTTGTTTCAACTAATAAAGCCTAACATAACTAATAACATTGAAATTAATAGTAAGTTAGGTATATCCTGCTATGCGAACGCAATAGACCAGTTAGAGGCGGTTGATATATGTTACGACTCATATGTTGAAGAAATTCAAAATGGTAAAAGCAGGATTTTTATTAATGAAGAAATGGCAACTATTAAATATAGTTCCGATGGAGAGCCACAACAGTATTTTGACAAAAAAGATACAACTTTTTATTCTTTGAAAATGGGTAAAGATGCAAAAGACAAAATTATCCATGATACACCAGAGTTGCGGACTAATGACTTATCACAAGCATTAAATGATATGCTTAGCACACTATCATTTAAGGTTAATTTGGGAAATGGGTATTATAACTTTAAAGATGGAAAAGTCGAAAAGACAGCGACAGAAGTTATATCAGAGGATAGCGATTTATATAGGCAGATTAAAAAGGACGAATTAATAATTGATAATGCTTTAGTTAGCATGATTAAAGCTATTTTATTCTTGAGTCAAAAAGATTTTAACAGCGAAGTTTCTATTAAATTTGATGATTCAATCGTGCAAGATGATACACAGATTAAAAAAGATGCTTTGCTAGAACTTAATTCAGGCGTTATCGACAGGGTTGAGTATTTTATTAGAGTTTATAAAATGAGTGAAGAAGATGCACAAGAACTTAGTAAGAAGATAGACTCAAGAAAGCCTAAGGAGGACGAGAGCGAGTTGATCGATAATGAGTAATATCCTTGATATTGATAGCCTAGTTGAGCCTTTGAGCCTCTTATATCATGCTTTAGATACACAGCTTTTCCTTAATATCGTTAAAGAATTAAATCTTGATATTGAGGATGGAGGAAGTGACAAATGGCTAGATACTAAGACCTTGGCAGCTAGGCAAATTAGTATGAAAAATGCAAAAATAATTAATCAATTTAATAAATTAATTGTTCCTGCAATGAATAAAGTAATTGCTAATATGAATAGCACAGGAGAGGACACAAGAAGCATAACAGCAGTTTTAAACAATTTTAAAAAAGATACAACAAAATTAATAAATTATACTAATACAAGCTGTTTGCAAGCCTCAAATAAAAAGTATTTAGAAATTGTTAATACCGCTTATTTAGATGTACAAACAGGCTTGAGGACGTTTGAGCAATCTGTTACAAGGGCAACAAAGCAGTTAGCCGATGAAGGCATACAAATACAGACCTATGAAAATGATACTGTTATTAATGTTAGAAGTGGAGTTGCTAGAAATATTAGGACACAGACCGCCAGAGCATCAAGAGATATTCAAGATGCCTACGCCAAAGATTTTGATTTATCACTTTTTGAAATTTCAAGCCATGCAGGGGCTAGACCTCTTTGCTATCCCTTTCAAGGGCGAATATATGACGGAAATAACAAGTCAGGTACTGTAAAAGATGTAAACGGGAAAGAGTATGAGTATAAAGCCTTTTCAACAACAAGTTTTGGAGAAAAAGCGGGGATTTTTGGAATTAATTGTACTCATATGAAATATTATATTGATGAAGGGCTATTTACTAAGGCTTTTGATGTGTACAAGAAAAAGGAAAATGATATAATATACACATACGACCAGAAAGTTAAGTATTTTGAAAATGAAATTCAGAAAGAAAAGAGAAGGCTAGAAGGTTTTCAAGTTACCAGAAATAAAAATCAAGAAATTATTAGCAAACTAAGGTTAAAAGAAAAAAGAAAGAAATTAAAAGATTTTAAAGAGGAAAACCTTGATACAATCCAGAAATTAAGTAAACAAGCAATTAAATAAGGGGGATTAGTATGGACGATTTAAGAAATCCTGATTTAAAAGGAATTGCAATCACTAGCACAAAAGATGAATTACTAGCATACATACCGACAGATACAGAAAAAGAAACAATCCAAAAAGAAGGCGTTTTAATCCGTTACAACTATGGGGAAGAGTACAAGTTTGAGGAAAGAAACGGTAAAATATATATAGTAAATTAGGGGGATTTTATGCAAAAGTATTTAGGAGTTAAATTAATTGAGGCAGAACCAAAAAATAAGTATGAATTTTATATGAATGTGAAGGGTGTAGACTGCAAAGAAGAAAATGAAGATGGTTATTTAGTTAAGTATGAAGATAATTATATTTCATGGAGCCCTAAAGATGTTTTTGAAAAAGCTTATTATCCTATAGCTTCAAATAATAATACTATTAGTCAAAAAGATGTTGATTTATTTATAAAAGATGTAAAATCAATCAAACAGGGTGAAAAGACCACAGTAACAACAGTTACATTGATTAATGGATTCGAAATAATTGAATCAAGTTCTTGTGTAGATGCTAAGAATTTTAACATGGCTATAGGAGAAAAAATTTGTGTTGAAAGAGTGAAAAATTTAATATGGGAAATGCTAGGTTTTGTTTTATGTAGTGGAGTACATGGATTAAACCAATAAATTGCCGACGGGCGTTAAATGGAGGGATTAAAAATGTCAGAAGATATTAACAATACGCAAACAGGTGCGGAGAATCAAGAAGGACAAGAAACACAAGACACACAAGACGTGAATAACACGGTGAAAGAAGGGCAACAAACAGAAACACAAGACAATAAGACTTTTAGTCAAGAAGATGTTGACAAGCTTATTGGTGAAAGATTGAAACGTGAACGCTCAAAAATGCCTGCTAAAGAGGACTTAGAGGCGTTTAAAGAGTGGAAGAAGTCGCAACAAACAGAGCAAGAAAGACTTGCAGAAGAAAGAAAGCAATTCGAGGCATTGCAAGGAGAATTAACACAGCTTAAGAATGAAAAAGCAGTGTTAAAAAGTGGAGTTTCTTCAGATTATGCAGATTTTGTATCGTTTAAAGTTGGGCAAATGGAGGGCGATTTTGAGGATAATTTAGATAGTTTTTTAAAGGATAATCCTCAATATTCCAAAAGTGCCAACAATACTACACCGACTACGCCAGCAGGTGGGCAAAAGATTAAAAATGAAGTTGGGAAAATAAACGATGATGATCTAAGTGATGAAGAATACTTCAAGAAACATTTTAAAAAATAAATTTTCGAGGAGTGATTTTTAAATGTCTAATACATTTTTAACAATGAAAAATATTGCAAGAGCAGCACTTCCAGTTTTACAAGAACAATTGGTGTTCCCTTCATTGGTTTACACTGATTATAGCAATGATTATGTAACTAAAGGTGACACAATCCAAGTTAAAAGACCTGCAGTTTTCGTCGCTGATGAATTTGGATCATCTATTAACTTGCAGGACATTAACCCTCATCCGATCAATGTTACAATGGACACAATAGCGGACGTTTCCGTTGAAGTAACAGCAAAACAACTAGCTTTAGAAATTGAAGACTTTAAAAAAGAAGTTCTTGAACCTGCTATGGTTGCAATTGCTGAAAAAATCAATTCCGATGGTTTGTTAATGTACAAATATGTTAACAGCTATGAAGGTACAAGCGGAACCACACCAGACGATGTTGAAGACATTGCAAATGCTAGAAAACGTTTGAACAAAAATAAAGTGCCTATGATGGATAGAAAAGCAGTTTGGGATCCAGATGCAGATGCAAAATTAAGTATTGTTGATAGTATTATCAATGCTGAAAAATCAGGCAGCACACTAGCATTAAGAGAAGGCGCAATCGGTAAAGTTCAAGGAATCAATAACTACATGGCACAAAGCGTTAAAACACATACAGCAGGTGGTTATACCGCTTTAGCTGATGTAACAGCAACAGTTGATGTAAGTGCAGTTAACACAACAGATACAACAACAGGTTACAAGTATACGCCAGTTCCTCTAACAAGCGCAGCAGGTGCATCAACAGCACAACTTTTAAAAGGTGACTTAGTTCTTATCGGAACTAACCAATACACAGTAATTGAGGACACAGCAGCAGCAGTTGCAGGTGTTGTAACAGCTAAATTATATCCACAACTAACAGCAGATTTATCAGGCGATGCAGTTACATTCCCTGACGTTTCAGCAGGTGGACACGTAGCAAACTTAGCCTTCCATCCTAAAGCGTTTGCTTATGTAACTAGACCTTTACAACCAACTCCAGGTGCAGAATCATATACAGTTAATTTCAATGGATTAACTTTAAGGGTAACAATGGATTATGACATTGATTCCAAGAAAACAGTAATGTCAATCGATACTCTTTACGGTTGGGCGGCAACATACCCAGAACTTGCAACTAGAATTTTGGGTTAATAAAAATTTAGTAAGAGGGAGGTTAAAAGCTTATGTCAGTTAGTAATTTAAGTGCTTTAGAGCAACAATATATTAGTCGCATAAATCGTAGAATGACTAATTTAGAGTTTGGGGCTAAGATACAAGCAATTATAACAGCTTTAAACGCTATAACAGTTACAGAAGGCGATATTACAACAATTGAAGGCGATATAACAACAATTGAAGGTAATATAACAGCCTTACAATCAGAAGTGGACAAGCTAAAGCAGTCAGGAACGCCCGTCAATGCGGTTGCAAGTCAAGGAACATTAGACATAACAGGTGTTGCGGTTGATGGTGAGCTAGTTACAATCGGAACTGATGTTTACGAGTTTTGCGCAGATGCAGCACTTAGCTTAACAGCAGGAAGTGACTTTGCAATCGATATAACAGCAGTTACAACAGCAAGCCAAGGAACATTGACAGTTGATACACAAGTAACCGCAGGCGATACAATGACAATTGGAACCAAGGTATTTACTTTTGTTCCAAATGGCACAGCAAATGCGGACGGTGAAGTTGATGTTGGAACGGATTTAGCAAGCGGAAAACTAGCCATTGTTGCAGCAATCAACGGAACTGATGGGTACAATACACCAAGTACAGTTGTAAGTGCTGCCGCTTTTGCTACTAATGATTGTGTATTAACCGCTTTAGTTGGTGGAGTTGCAGGTGATTCTATTGCAACAACAAGTTCATTCACAACAGGAACAAATCAATTTGATGCTGCTACATTAGGAACTACAACAGCGGGCGCAGATTGTACAGCAGCAAACGCAGTAACAGCAATAGTAACAAGTGTAACCGCAAATGATACAGTTGGAGTTGGTGCTGCCGATGGAGCGGGCGACACAGTTGTATTGACAGCAGACACAAAAGGAACAGCAGGCGATTCTATTGCAACAACAACAGACATGGCTAATGCTACTTTTGACGGTGCAACATTAGGAACTACAACAGCGGGCGTTGATGGTACAGTTGGAACGCTTGACGATATTTACTTTGATAGTTCTTATATGTATAGGGCAATTGCTGAAAATACAATTAGTGATGCGAATTGGAGAAGAATTTCTCTAGGCGCAGTATATTAATATTTTAAATTTAAAAAGTCCTAGTCTATTTTGTTAGGCTAGGACTTTATTAAAATAGGAGGATTTTTTAAGATGAATTGCAAATATTGTAATAAAGAGTTTAGCGAAAATATATTAAAAACGCATGAGTTAAGATGCGAGCAAAAACCAGAGCCAGAACCAGAAATAGAGGAAAAAGAAGAAAAAATTGATATTGAAAAGCTTAAGGAAGAACTTAAACAAGAAATCAAAGAAGAATTAATTAATGAGTTTTTTCAAGAGTTGAATGATAAGCCAGAAGAACCAGACCACAAGGAACTTTTTGAAAAGCTTAAAGAAGAACTTAGAGCCGAGTTTTTACCAGTAGAACAAAAAGAGCCAGAGCCAGAGCCAGAACCAGAGCCAGAACCAGAGCCAGAAAAGCCAAAGGCTAAAGCTAAGACGACAAAGAAAAAAAGAAGGTGAGAAAATGGGCGTTGAACTCATAGGAGAAAGCAAGGAGTTGCTTGAGAATATTAGTTCCAAGGCAAGTTCAAACGAGTCAAAATTAACAACAATTATAAATACTTTACAAGATTCCATCGATGTATTTATTCAAGACCAAACAACAGAAATAATTGACTTGCATTTTAGTAAATTAGTTCAAGCGTATACAATTGTAACAGATACAAATGTTGATGATACATCAGTTACAATCAATGCAGGAGCAGAACCAACGGACGGGAACACAGTTTGTTTCAAAGAAAATAGCGCATTTTATCAAGGTACAATTTTATCTCACAGTGCAAGCGGTGATAATTGGATTATAAATTTAGATGTACCACTAGATTACGCATTTACGACAAGCGTGGATTGCGCTAAAGAAGCTAGTATTAATTTAGCGGTTGACGGTTCAGTGACACCACAAATTTTTACTATTAGTCCTAAAGAATTGCCAAATGTTAAATGGGATATAACTAGAATTTTAGGATCAATAATTGATGCTACAGCCATGGATGATGGTAAATTCGGAGGCATGACAGCACTTACTAAAGGAATTTACATAAGGAAAAAGGATGGAACCCACAAAAATATTTTTAATGCTAAAACTAATGGCGATTTAGCTGCACATATGTACGATGTTACATATATAAGTGATACTTTTGGACCAGCAGGGAAATTTGGCTTAAGATTTAGACGAACATTTAATGGACAAGATAAAAATGGAGTGGTTATAAGGCTTAATTCAGAAACGGACGACGAATTACAATGTGTAATTCAAGATGATTTAACAGATTTAGATGAGTTTTCATTGATTGCACAGGGTCATATAGTAGAAGATTAAAGGAGCGTGAAAACATGGGAGTTGAACTTATAGGTGAAAGCAAAGAACTTTTGCAAAATGTGAGTAATAAATCAACGAGTAACAACACTATCATAGAAGATAGTAATGATATTTTAAAAAATTCTTTAAATGAAGGTGGATCAGAAACAATAACAGATACACAAGCACACACAGGCACTTTTTACTGGATAAGTGTTATCGAAGCTGCTACAATATCCGCAATTACGCTAGAAGCAGAAGAAAGCGGAAATACTTTAGTAGGCGTTGAATTGCCTGCAGGTTTTCAAAATCCTCTTTTGTGTTCTAGTATAACATTGAGTGCGGGCAAGGTTCGCATGGCTAAGAAGGTGGTTTAATGGCATACGTTGACAAGACTTATTACGATGGTACTTACAACGGTACTACAATAAGCGACACAGATGTTTTTGCACAGCTTTTGAACAGAGCCGAGGACGTAATAAACGGATATACAAACATTCTTTTATACGACCAAACTACTTTTGATGCCTTAAATACTTTTCAACAAACAGGTGTTAAAAAAGCAGTATGTGCGCAAATAGAGTTTATTTACAACTTAGGCGGTTATAGTGCAACAAATAACAGCGAGGACAACTCAACGGGCTTTTCCTTAAGCAAATTTAAAATTGAAGGTACCAAGGATAACTCAAAAACAGAATACCAATACTTCGAAGGTATTCCGATTAGTCCAAGCGTTAATATGTATCTAAAAAACACTGGTTTGCTATACAGAGGAATAGGAGTGATTGAATGAAGCCAATTCCATTGAAAATTTTAAATCAGGAGTGCATACATAAAAGAGTAACTAAGGACGATTGGCAAGCAGAAACAACAGTTTCTTATACCCTTGAAAATGTTTATATTGAGCCTAGCAATTCACTTGTAAAAACAAAGGAAAATACCGAGGTTGTAGCAAGTTCTATGCTGTTCTATGACATGGTAAATAGTAAATGTAAATTAGTTGATGCCGAGGCGGTGATAATCTTTAATTATGATGATATAATAACATTTAACAGCATTGATTATCGTATTATAAAGATTGATCCAATTTATCAAGCAGATTTAACAACAATACACCATTACGAACTATATTTGAGGTGATATAATGAGTGTGGAAGTACAAACTAATATACAAGCAATAAAAGAAAGAATTGCAAGAGATAAAGCTAAAATGGTGTTTCTAGTTACTACACAAGCCTTGAAGGATAGCAACAAATATTGTAGACAGCAATCAGGGGATTTGATAAGAAGTTCCTTAATTTCTACAGATTACGAAAAAGGTTTGCTAGTTTGGAATACACCTTATGCCAAGCGGGTTTATTGGACAGGCAATCCATTAACAAACAAAAACCCACACGCACGCCTTATGTGGGCTGATTATGCAAAAGCAGTGCATAATAAGGAATGGCTTAAAATAGCACAAAGGGGGGCTAGTCGTGGCAATGAGTAGTTTAGTAGATGCAATTGTAACTTTGGCAAAAGGATATGCAAGTGTTTCAAATATTTACAAAGGTTCTTTGCCAGTTGCAGAAAGCATATCTATTTATCACGCCCCAAGCGGTGAGAATCAACAGTTCTTTGACAAAACAAGCGATTTTGATAGTTCATTTACTTTTTTAGCTAAGTATGCAAATCAAAAAACAGCAATGGACAAATTAGATGCAATCGGAAAAGGATTAAGTCAATTAACTTCTTTTCCAGTTTTGGACGATGTACAAATATATAACATAAATTATTCTACAAGGGTAAATTATGTTGATAAAGACACCGACAACAGCTTTATATATAGTATTGTTGTTGATGTTCAACAAGTAGACAAATAAAAAAAGGAGAGTGAATTTTTATGAGTGGTGAAGTGGTAAAAGCTAATTTTAATACCGTTATGCAAATCGATGTTAATCCGTCAGGAACCGCAAGTTGGCAGAATATGCAAAAGGGATGGAGCAATTTAACTAAATCCCTAAATGAAGTTATCAATCAATTTTCTTACTTTGGTGATAGCGGATTTGGAACAACTGAAGTATCAGGAATGCAAATTACACTAGCTTTGACAGGTACAAGATACACAGGCGACACCGCACAAGATTATATTTTCAGTGAGGATGTTCAATATGGACTATTGGACAGCAGAAAGACAAATTATAAAATCACGAATGGTGGTTTAACTCTTGAGGGCGAATGCACTATTTGTAATATCGTTGACACAGGAGGCGATCCGAACGGATTAGCTGCAATTTCTTGCGAAATCCA
>Ga0070745_1001381_pt1 | contig 13517 bp, 17 predicted proteins | sample VirMetDEL_Mar_4_FD_77438 | JGI IMG/M metagenome (GOLD analysis project Ga0070745, IMG submission 77438) | Aqueous microbial communities from the Delaware River and Bay under freshwater to marine salinity gradient to study organic matter... | ecosystem: Environmental > Aquatic > Marine > Coastal ...
GAGAGATTTGACAATCTCATGAATGGAGCAAAGTGGAAGTATGTCGTCAGAGAAATAGACGAGCATATGCGAGAGCTGCTCAAATGGAACACAGAGAACTTAGATGAATCACAGCTGCTTGTAGTCAGACAAATGAGAAGTATGCTGCTTCAGTATTTAGAACAAGAAAACTTAAAAATACACGAATGAACTTTACAGAACTAATTCAAGCCGTAGTTGAATGGGGTAACAACAGAGACCTCATTCATCGTAACAATGCCCCGTTTCAGATGATGAAGGTCACTGAAGAGATTGGGGAATTGGCAGCAGCATTGTCAAGAAACAGAGAAACAGAGCTACGTGATGCTATTGGGGACTCATTTGTTACCCTGATTATCTTGGCTGCACAGACAGGACATGATCCTACACAGTGCTTGAAAGAAGCGTACGCTGAAATTGCAGGCCGTAAAGGTCAGACAGTTAATGGTACGTTTATCAAGGACGAATGAACCCCTGGATATATGTAGGCCTCAAGACTACAGATAAGTTCTTAGCAGTATGCAAGTATAGGCGAGTAGATGAAAAGTCTACTCGTCTTGCTTTAGAAGCTATATCTACTGTGTTTGAGGTAGAGGTTGAAGAGCTGATTGGGAAGAGAAGACTACAGCATATAGCTGAGGCAAGACATGCATATTGCTATATCTTGCATAGTACCACAAGGCTATCTTTACGAGGGATAGCAGACCCTATACTACGACATCATGCTACTGTAATCAACTCTGTAAAAATTGCAGAGAGATTGATTGAGATTGATGGGCAGTACAGAGATAGAGTTCGTAGAGCTCTTGTATTATTTAAATCCGCACAGAACAAGAATGAAGTATTTAAGAACAATAGATGATATCGAGTTTGAAGTCGAGTATCACGTAGTTAAAGCTGACAATGATCTTACATACACACAGATTGACTCTATCAAATACAATGGGGTAGACTTCTCAGGTATTATTGATGAGAAGTTTGTTGAACAAATAGAGTATGAGTTAGATATGCAAGAACAAGAGGCAGAATGGAATGCGAAGGAAGCAGAATATGACAGACTAAAAGAAGATGGAGATATATGAGATAAAAGATAAGGAACAACGTAAAGCTCTAAATCTATGGGCTAAGTACGGATACAATGGTTCGATTATAGCTGGGACAGGGTTTGGGAAGAGTCGCTGTGGGATTCTGGCTATTGGGAGATTACTAGAAGAGAACCAAAGAGCTCTTGTCTTAGTCCCTACGAACCAACTGCAGGATCAGTTTGCAGAAGAATTTAAGAAGTGGGGTTACGAGAATACTTTAGACAGAGTAGACATTCTATGCTATCAATCAGCACACAAGCTCAGAGATGAGCACTACAACATCGTAGTGTGTGATGAGATTCACCTTGGATTGAGCCCTATCTATCGTAAGTTCTTCGAGCACAACACGTATGATAAGCTACTGTGTATGACTGCAACTATACCCGAAGAGGATGAATACAAGGAGTATCTACTCAAATTATCCCCGATAAGGTATATAATCACTCTCGATGAGTGTGTTGCATTAAAACTCGTAGCCCCATACGAAATCATCTGTGTACCTATTGACCTGAATGACGAGGACAAACAAGCTTACAAAAAAGCTAACAACAAGTTTGTTCAAGCCAAGTACAGGATTGGGGGATTCAACACATTTGAAGATGCAAAAGCTATCTTAGCTAAGAAGATACCTGGGGATGCAGGTGCAGCTAAGATGTTCTTTGATGCTATTAGGGAGAGAAAGCAAGTAGTCCAGCATGCAACATCAAAGATTGAGAAAGCTAAACAACTAGTTAATAATCACAAAGATGGAAAAATACTGGTATTTTCTGGGAGCAATGATTTTACTGAGTCTATGGCTGACGCTCTTGGAGGTCTATATTACCACTCGAAGATTGGCAAAAGACGAAGAGCTGAAATACTTGAGAGGTTCCTCGAAGAATCTGAACGAGTACTATGTAGCACGAAAGCGCTTAACCAAGGCTTTAACGTTCCTGACGCTAACATCGGGATTATTGCTGGGCTTGACTCTAAGTCTCTTCCTTTGATTCAACGTGTCGGTAGACTACTGAGAATGAAAGAAGGCAAGTCCGGGACAATTTACATTATCTATGTCAAGGACTCACAAGAAGAGAAGTGGGTCAAGAACGCAACCAAACCATTAACCAACGTAACATGGCTGTAAAAAGAAGTAACTACACACAAGCAGAGATTGAGTACATCAAACATTCTAGAACTCAAGGGAAAAGCTGGGACGAGATAGCTAAAGCTTTGAACAGATCATCAGCTACTGCTGTGTATCAGAAGTTCAGTAAGTTAGAAACACCTAAGGTCATTAAGGTTAAAGATGAAGAAGTAAACTCTATCTCATTTAACATTAAAGGTGTGGAGATAACTATGGTGTTTAAATAATTTATACAATAACCATGGTAGTAGAGGTATCGTTAACTTTACTTAAAGATCTTTGTATATCTGCTGATGAATACTTATATTTGTACTTAAGCTATAAAGAGAAGTATGATATTCTAGATTCTTTAGGTTTAAAGGTAGACTTAGAAAAGCTGCAAACCCAACACTACCTTAAGATAGGAGAGGAGCGTCCCATAGTCAGGGAAGAGTTCATACAGAACATTGAGAAACCTGACGATCAAATGTGGAATGAGCTCCTCTCTTGTTATCCTATAAAGGTTAGTGTCAAAGGACAACCAAGGATTCTAAGAGCCAGAGATCCTTATGGGAGTACAAATGCAACAGCTAGAGAGAGGTATCTTAAGTACATAAAAGGGAATGTACAGAAGCACAATGAAGTAATAGCTGCTCTGAATAGGGAACTTGATTTTAGGAGAAAGGGTGATCAAATAGGGTACATGCAAATGTTGACTACTTGGGTGAATCAAAAAACCTGGGAAAAGTATCCCCCTGAAATAGATGAACTCGGATTTGATGAAAGAAGACCAGAAAGAATCACAAGGCAGCTCTAAAAAGAGATTACCCCCTGTCAAGCATATTAGAGAAGTTGTTGATCTGTCAGTCAGGCAAGTAAGGGATGCACACCTCGGTAAACGTCGTGTGTATCCCACAGCTTGGCCTAGATTAAACAAGAACTTGATGGGTGGATTACAGCCTGGGAAGATGTATGTGATTGCAGGTCGACCCGGTGTAGGTAAATCAGCATTTTCAAACCAACTTATATTCGATGTATTAGATGTAAACAAGAAAAAGCAAGGCGACCTGATAGTTGTCTATTGGAGCTTTGAGATGCCTGGGGAACAGCAGATACTACGTGCTGGTTCAAAGGATACTAAGCTTCAGACGTTCGATTTGTTGTCAGTGGAACAACCATTGAGCCCAGCAATGATGGACAAGTATGAGCAAGCTGTACAGAAGTACAAGGATTACCCTCTGTATTTCTGTAGTATCCCCGACAATATGGATGGGATTAAGTACGCAAATGAGTACTTAACTGAGAAGTTCCCAACCAAGACAATCATCAACTTGATTGACCACTCAAGACTTGTGCTTGGGAAAGAGGATACAGAGCTACAGAAACTAAACACTCTATCCAAAGGGTGTATGTGGATGCAAGCCAAGATGCAATCCATTACGATTCTATTGTCACAGCTGAACAGAAATATCGAACAAGAGTTTAGGGCCAAACAACAGTATCAGCCGTTACTAACTGACTTGTTCGGGGGTGACTCTATTGGTCAAGATGCTCACGTTGTGATGATGCTCCAAAGACCTTATGATTTATACGGGATTACTGAAGCATACTGCGGTGAAAATCCTGTCGGATTGTTAGCGTGTCATATGGAGAAGAATCGTGAAGGATTGTTAGGTATGATCCCATTTGAAACAGATTTATCAACATTTACAATTAATGAGCGACCTAAAAATTAGTCTCCCGACTAAGAAGGTCTCTGCATCAAGGAAGTCCCCAAAGAACTTTGTATTGTATGGTCAACCCAAGATTGGGAAGACAAGTGCACTTGCAAATCTTGAGAACTGCTTGATCATTGACCTTGAGGACGGGACAGATATGGTTGATGCATTGAAAATTAAAGCCAACAATCTTAAGGAATTGAGTGAGATTGGGAGAGAGATTATCAAGGCAAATAAACCATACAAATACATCGCTATTGACACTGTAACTCAGCTCGAGGTATGGTGTGAACAGGATGCAAAGAGGTTATATCAAAACACTCCCATGGGTAAGAACTTTGACTCTGACAATAAAGGGTTATCTGTTCTGTCACTACCTAACGGTGCAGGCTATCTCTATCTGAGAATGGCGTATAAGAAGTGGATTGATAGATTGAATACTCTGGCAGATCATATCATCTTAGTTGGGCACCTCAAGGAAGCTAAGATTGATAAGAAAGGGAAAGAGGTAGCAGTCAAGGACTTAGACTTGACAGGGAAAATCAAGAATATCACATGTGCAAATGCTGATGCTATCGGTTATGTCTTCAGAGATGAAGATACTACGATGATTAGCTTTGATAGCATGGGAGATATTCAAGCTGGTTCACGCTGTGAACATCTTAAAGGACAAACCTTCCCACTTGAGTGGGACAAAATCTTTATTGACTGATGATTGATGCACAACAACAACAAACTGTAGACACAACTCCTGTATCTATGAAAGACGAAAACGAAACCAAAGTAATCACTGTATCTGGGGTACTTGCTGACCTGGATAATGGGTTGGATCGTAAAGCTATTGCTAAGAAGTACAGCTTGACTACCGAAGAAGTCAGAGCTATGTTCCAACACCCAAGTCTCAAGGGTAAGCGCCCAAAGAGAGCACTGAAGAAGATTACATTTACTCTCGTTGATGACACTGTGACTGAGGATGAGTCGGAGACGACTACCTCAACAGTAGAAGACAATGTGAGCGAGAATGCTAATGAAGATAACTACAACGAATTTGAAATCCTTGACTAATGGCTATTGCAAGTAACAGTTCAGAAAAAGAAGTAGCATCAGGTGGTGCTAGTCTATACGTAGGTATTGCAGCAGTAAAAGTTATTGCTGTTAACCCTACACTCGCAGAGCTTCATGCTCTTAATATCAACCTCAAGAATGAACCTAACTATGTTGGGGTTAGTATTGGGGGTGATGAGTACAATAAAGTTGTTCTTTGGGTTCAGCATGAAAACCCATCGTTCACAACTAGTATTGACTTCTTGATCAAGCCTGAACCGAAAGTTTCCCAAAGTGGGAAAGCACAGTGGACGAATGCTATTGGTCAGTTTGCTTATGCAGAGAACAAAGCATCTGAGCAGTATGAGTGGTTCAAGGATGAGGGTGTTCGTAAAGCATTTGTAGGTGAGGAGAAACTCATAGACTTTATCAAGGCATTTGCTAATGTAGCTAATGGTGATAACTGTGCTTTTGATGCCCCACAGAAGGTTGCTAACGGGGATGTGACAGAGTTGAAAGAACTTGTCAAGCAGCTGAGTGATAACAAAGTACGTGTCCTTCTTGGTGTGAAGGATGGGAAGTATCAGCAAGTCTATGACAAGCATTTCGGGAGACTTAAGCCAAAGCGTGATGATGTATTCATCAAGCGTTTGAATGATGATTACGGGGCTTTCAAAGCTGAGTACAATGCATCATTGGAGCTTGAGACTTATTCCCCAGACCTCATCACTCCTGATGCTGATACTCCTATGGGGGTAGATCAAGGGACTGATGACTCTTGGATGCTTTGATTAGAGATTAATTAAGTTGTAAGATAGGGGGGTTATCTAACGGTAACTCCCCTATTTTTATGCCCTCTTATGATTAAAGCTAGAAGCAGTAATGATTACTTACATACCTCAGTGATATTAGACAAGATATCTGAGTATGATATCTTCAGATATTACTGTCCTAATTTTAAAAATTTAGGGGAGAAGTTTTGCAGTGAGTTACGTAAGGATACAACTCCCTCAGTTAGTATAGTATTGTGGAACAATAGATTACTGTACAAAGACTTTGGGTATCCTGACCACACATTTAATTGTTTCAGTTATGTGATGTACAAGTACACAATTGATTTTGTGGAGTGTCTTAAGATGATATCTAGGGATTTTAATCTTGGGTTGGATGTATCAACAGGAACATCTAAAGCAAGGACTTATAATTATGACTATACAACAATTCCTAAAAAGAAATCTATCATTAAGATTCGCAAAAGAGATTGGGAGTACAAAGACATTAAGTATTGGGAAAGCTATGGAATAACTAAAGAATTATTGGTTAGCTTTGCAGTGCACCCAATCACACATTTCTGGATAAATGATGCGCGTTTTCGATCAGATTCTCTCAGCTATGCTTACAGGTTTGACACTGGGTATAAGATTTATCAGCCGTATTCGACAGATTCTAAGTGGTTTAGCAATGTCAGTAAGAAAACTGTTCAAGGCTATAATCAACTCCCTGAATCAGGGGATGCGCTATTTATTACAAGTTCCCTCAAAGATGTTATGTGTCTTACAGCGATGGGGTTTCATGCAATCGCACTACAATCGGAGATGCTGTTCCCGGAAAAAGAACTAATTGACGAATTAAAGTCAAGGTTTTTAACTATATTGGTTCTTTATGACAACGACTACGGAAAAGATGTCAACCCTGGACAGCTCATGGGAAATAGAATTAGTAGTGGATATGGCATCAGAAACGTTTGTATACCTGAAAGATATGACTCCAAAGATGTTTCAGATCTGGTTAGTAACCATGGATTGGGTTATGGAAAACAATTTATCAGAGATACATTAAATGAGCAGAGTTGATGAGATTTTAAAGAAGTGCGCTGCCATGATGGCGAACATAGGTATGAAAACACCTTTGGATGTGGGGGATGTAAGAACTGCAAAACAACTAGAACAACAGTGGCTTCAAGAAATAAAAGACATAGATCCAGTAGCGTACAAAATGTTGGTACCAGATCTACACGAGTCAGGAATGCAAGAACAAAAGAAATCGACGGAATAAAGTTCCGTTCGTTACTTGAAGCTTTTTGCTATCGTAAACTCAAAGAAGCTGGGATTCCTACTGAGTATGAATCTGAGAAATTTGTCTTGCTTGAAGGTTTTCACTATGAAGCTAGTCGGTATGAAGACAATGGGAGGACTGGGTATAATGATAAGAAGACTCACAAGGTCAGAGATATCACTTACACCCCTGACTTTCTAGATCCTAAACGTAAGTGGATTATCGAATGTAAAGGCTACGCCAATGAGCGTTTCCCATTAAAGTGGAAGATGTTTATGAAGCAGCTAAACGAAATGGATGACCCACCGATGCTATTTGTTCCTAGGAATCAGAATCAAGTCCTAGAAACGATAGAACAAATATTAGAACTGATAGCCCCTACAAAATAGGGGCTATTTTATTATCAACTATTTATGGAAGAATATAGGAATAAGTATGGGGATACCTTAAAACTAGGTGACCCCATAGCAATCTCATATGGGAGATGTTTTGTGTATGGGGTATTTCACTCATGCACGAACACACTCAAGTTCTGGACATTGAGATACCACAACACATTGGGTTGGACAAGGATGCAACCAGTCATAAATAAAGAGGACTTGACAATGCGTGAGCTAAATCAATGTCTTGACTACATCTACGGGGACTCTATGAGTGATCGTGTCATTAAACTCAACAGAGATTGCCTCAATGACATAGCTAAGAATGACTATGACAAAATCACTAAAGTTTTAGACTATGAGTATCAAAACAGTTGGGCAACAAACTAGTTCCAACACTATAGGTCTGGAGAAAAGAATAGCTAAAGGTGCAGAGAAGCTAATCTATGATGTTCTGCAGGCTACTCAGTACTCTACCCCTATCCCTTCAACGATTCGTGAGCTTGTTACAAATGCTTGTGACTCACAGCGTGAGAAAGAGATAGCTATAGAGATATTACTTGGGCAAGCTAAGGTTGAGGACTACTTCATTACTCGAGATGGGGATGAGTACGTAGACTCTAATTTTGATCCTACGTATTACGATCCTCTTTATCTCAACAAAGATGAAGATAGAATCTACATCAAGTATCAGGAGAATGAAGGTACTGGTTTCTGCGATGAGGTTAGTATCCTTGACTTCGGTGTAGGTCTTGGGCAACGACGACTTGAAGGTATGCTTGAGCTCGGTTATTCTACTAAGAGGAATACTGCTGAGAACTTCGGTGCTTTCGGGTTAGGTTCTAAGGTTGCCCTCTCTACTGGGGTTCCTTACTACACAATCGAGACTTGTTACAACGGGAAGTATTTCAAGATGAATTGCTACCCATACAAGACTGACTTTGTGATTAGTAAGTGGGATGCTGATGGGGAGATTGAGTTAAGCAATGGGGACAAAGCTTATTATCTCAACAAGGACTCACTGAACTACACTAAGATTACGTTTGGGGCAAAGAAGCACAACAGACGAGCATACAAAAATGCAGTCGAAGAACAGTTGAGCTACTTTACCAACATTCAGTTTGACTATGTGTATGAGGGAGGTCTATCTGTCAATGGTATGTACTCTAAGAATATTCTTCTTAACACAGAGTCTATCATTGTGACTACTGGTTCATACTACTCAAAGCCACACATTGTTATTGTCAAGGATGAAGGAGATGCTGTAGGTATTAACTACGGTAACATTGACTTTAGAGAGCTTGAGATGGAGGACATGTGGGGTAACATCGGTATCAAATGTCCTATCCGTCAGGTCTATATGGAGGATGGGAAAGAGATTGTAATCCGTGATGGTGTAGATGTTACTCCGAGTCGTGAGAAAGTTGTGTGGAATGACGCAACAAAGAAATATGTACAGGGTAGAATAGAGAAAGCTGCGGATGAAGCAGCTAGTATCATTCAAGACTCATTAAAATCTACAGAGTTTGTAGACTGGTTGAGAGCCTGTGCTAATATTCTTTATCATCAGAAGAGTATAGATGATACCCCTGAGCTCAATGCTATGGGGGAATTGTCAAGGTTGATTGATAAGACAACCATCAAACCAAAATTTAACGGAACTGACATCAAGTTCAGATCTCCTAAGAAGATGCTTCCTGGGGTTAGTCTAAGAAAGATTTCGACTAGTTACGGGAAAGATGTCAGTAGGGATGATGTATCTGATTGGAGTTCCGTAAACTTCGATCGTTTGTACCTCACCAATGGGTCTGCAAACAAGTTTAAGGACATGTATTTAACTAGCTCTGAAGGTCCTATCTTTCTACTGACTTACTCTAGTACAGTAGATAAGCCTGAGGATCTTGTAACTAGGGAAACTATATGGCCTTTACTTGCTGATAGCCCATTGGTGAAGTCTTACGATGAGGTAGAGATTCCTGAGGGGTATGAGGAAACAGTAAATTCTCTTACTCAGAAGGATGGCTTAAGTCCTGCAGAACTACGTAAACTTCAGAACAAAGTTGTAGGTCATAGCTTGAGGGTAAACATTAGACACAATCACTGGGTATGGGATAAGGTTGAGCCGACCATTGAGTCAGTACTCAACTCTACTCGTACTACATACTATTGTACTAGAAAGGATGAGCATAAGATAAAGTTTGCAGCTAATCTATTGTCTGGGAGAATCCCAACTTATTCAGTTGCGTGTAGAGATTCTTACAGAATAGATTACTCTACTGCATTCTTTGTTGATAGCCTTCCTGTGAGTCTGAGGTACAGAAACTGTATAGATCCTACGACTCTTGAAGGTAATGCTCCTCAGCTTGTGACATTCTCAGACTCGAACATCAAGTATGCTGAACAGAATCCACATTGGAAGCACATTGATGAATTCTTTTTGACATACGAAGATGGGGTACTCAAGTCTACAGAGCATACTCGACCATACTTTACAGCAGTTGTAGCGGTTAAGTTAGGGTTAGCCCCTTACTATGATTATAACTGGATGGTCAGTAATGTTGGGGAAGTTCTATTCCCTAATGTACACGAGAGGCTGTCTAAACTAAAGTACATGAATTCCACATGTTTATCTTCTGGTATAGACTATAGCGAAAGTGATAAGACAGTTCCGTACTACACTGAGCTTCAAGACTATATGGAGAACTTGGCTGAGTATGCTGTAGATTTTGATACCATGAGTGTAGAGGCAAGACAAGCAAGGTGTAGAAAACACTTTGTTGTAGATGTTCCTGAAGTTGACTTATATGATAAAGATGTCATTGAGTTTGTACAGGCAATTAGGGAGTTAGGTGATGGGATTAATGATTTCTTTGGTTCTATTGATAGGACTATGAAGCTTAGCACGGAAAACATTACATTATTGACAGATTTGTTACAGGTTCGTAATAAATTTGATGTGGAAATTCCAGAGATTACAGTCCCAGAGTTTTGGTATAAGTTAAAAGTTAAAGAGCAATGATTACACTAAATGTTGTTGGGGAGAATATCTCCGTCTCTGTAGGTGAGGATACCTACGCACTTCCTTACGATAAGGATGTTTACAATAGTCTTGATGAGTTGTCTTTCAATGCTAACAATGCAGTTACTGTTGAGGAGTACAACCAAGCAGTCGAGAACATTGTAGAGTTCATCAATGATAACTTGATGTCTCTTGACAAGTTGATTGCATCTGAGTGTGATTACTTGAAGAAGAACCCATTGACTGGGGAGTACTACTTGATGTACAACGATGAGGTTGTATCTGATATCCCTCTCCCTAAGTCATTGGTACAGAGAATCTTAGATTCTATTGACAAGGGTGTTAGCTTTCTCCCTGTTGTAAAGCTGTGGACGAGGTTTCTTCGTAACCCTCACCTCAAGAGTAAGGGTAGAGACTTTGCAGATCGCTTTGCAGAGTTTGTAAACATGAAGTACATTCATCCTCAGATGTTCGATAAGTACATCGAGCAAGGACTGCATGAGTCAAAGGCTGCTGAGCTGTCTACTATCTATCAAATCAAGATTACCAATGAAGGTCTCTTGAACGGGTATAAAGTATCTAGTGAAGTTCTTCACAAGTATGATGCAGAGACTGGGGAGGAAGTACCTCGTTACCAGCGTACATTCAATGTCAATACAGGTGAGATTGAATCAGAGGGAACTCCTGAGCATGTAGAAGACAGACTGTTTCAGCCTGCTGTCATGGGGAATAATGGAGATGCATTCTACTGTGGAGACGAGAAAGGTCACTTCATTCGTGTCGGGAAGGTTCATGCTCTTGAGTCTTGGGATCAAGTCAATTGCAATGACAACGATGTATGTGTGAAGGGTTTGCATGTCGGTGGTTTGTATTACATCAACTTCTACAGTGGTGAGATACATAACATCTTTGTTGACCCAATGCACATTGGTGCTATCCCAGATTCTACTGATGGTGCTATCCGCTGCAAGGAATACTTCGTACACTCATCTCTTGCTGGGGTGAATGGGAGTATGTACCACTCTTCTACTTATGCTGAGATGACTGATGCTCAGTGGGAGGAGATGCGCAAGGAAGCATTGGAGTTGAACTCTACTGCAAAGAAGGACATCAACGCTGAGAAAGAACTACTTAAAGTAATGTAATGTCAGAAATCGAGCGATTACCGCAGGGTAAATTTACATGCTTGATTGACGCAGACTCATTGCTTTACTATGAGATGGGGAAAGAGACGTTGGAAGAGGCTATACAAGGTCTTGACCAGCGTCTCTCTCACATTCTAGAACAATGTAACACAACCAGTTACGTTGGGTATTTGACTCATGGTAAATGCTTTAGGTATGACGTTGATTCAGAGTATAAGGCAAAGAGGAGTAAGTCTAATCGTTCTGTACTATTCCCTTCTCTGAAGGAGTATGCTATGCAGAAGCTTGGGTTTGTGTACATTCCTGAGCTTGAAGCTGATGATCTTGTCAGTTACTTTTCCTATTCTCTAAACATACCGACTATTATCTGTTCCCCTGATAAGGATGTACTCAAACAATGTGTTGGGATGCATTACAACTATGGGAAGGCAGAGTTTGTACACACATCTCCTGAAGAAGCTCTTAAGTTCCTATGGATACAAGCGCTTATGGGGGATAGTACAGACAACATCAAAGGTATTCCTGGAGTTGGGATTAAGACTGCAGAGAATTGGTTGAAGGATAGAACCAAAGACTTCGAAGGATTTGCACTGAAGAAGTACGTAGAACACTATGGTATGATTAAAGGTATCAGAGAGTTCTACAATAACTTTAACCTTGTATATCTACTGAAGACAGACGACGACCTGATTAGTGTTGGGTTAGATCCTATGGATGTACACGTACATGCATTCGAGGAAGCTTACGTTGATATCAAAAAAATAGATTTAGATATATGGGGAGATGACTAAGACAGATAGACTTATCCTGCGACCGATAGATCCCAGAACAGTTAGACTTGACGATACTAATTTTATCGAAGAGCTAAACAAAGACAAAGAGATAGTTCGATTGTACAAACAGCACAGTGACTTAGAAGTCAATGTTGGGAGTATAGTTAAGTACAAACGAGTTCCCTACAAAGTCAATATCATTGTTCAAGGGAGGAGTGGAAATGTTATCAGTTGCTATGATTTAAAATGTGCAACACTAACTACTTCTAGTATATTCATTACCCCATTGCTTGGGTTAAAGAGAAATGAACTTAGATGGGGTACAGAGTTTATTAACACATTTCTAGGGACTCAGAGACATCCTAAGTGTATTGCAATGCTGTATAGATTCTCTGCAAAGAAAGAGTTTCTAGAGTTTGAGTATTTACTTAAGAGTCTTCCTGAGTTCTTAGAGTGTGTTGATACTGATAGCTATCACAGTCTTTATGTATTCAGTGTCCCTCAACATATGATAGAATCATTTGATCTATTGTATACTGGGAGATACTCAGAAATCCCTGATCTCACAAAGCTTAGAATCCTTGGGTTCCATGGTTTTGATAGAGATGGGCAGACTGGGCAAATACTGTACAAAGACATTAGGTTGAAGAATAAGCTAGAGGAGAAGTTTGACATTGATCTTGGGGATGCTGAGTTACACAGTATTCCTGATATGAACTATGAAGTATTCAATCCTGAATACTATCAAATTAAAACAAAATTAAATGGGTAAGATTAACGTAGATGCTCTAAAAGATTTGTTCAAGAGATCTTTGTGGGGAGAGCTACACAATCAATTAGATTCCCCAGGATTTACAAATTTTGTGCAGAGATTAGAGAAAGACATCCCAACGGGGAAGGAGATTTATCCTTCCCCTACTAACATCTTTGCTGCATATGAACTTGTTAAACCTGAGGATGTCAAAGTAGTTATACTTGGGCAAGATCCTTATCACAATGGGAGAGCAATAGGGTTAAGTTTTGGGGTCAATGGCTCCCCAATCCCACCTTCATTGCGTAATATCTACAAAGAGTTGTGTGATGAGTTTGACCATCGTCCTGATGTAAATGACTTTGATTTTTCATTGGAGCATTGGGCTGACCAAGGAGTATTGTTACTTAACACATCTTTGACTGTA
>Ga0070745_1001387_pt1 | contig 13474 bp, 17 predicted proteins | sample VirMetDEL_Mar_4_FD_77438 | JGI IMG/M metagenome (GOLD analysis project Ga0070745, IMG submission 77438) | Aqueous microbial communities from the Delaware River and Bay under freshwater to marine salinity gradient to study organic matter... | ecosystem: Environmental > Aquatic > Marine > Coastal ...
CCACGCACAGTTCAGCGTATTATCGACATTTCTGAGAGAGAGCCGAAACGAGAGAGAGACCCCCGTATGACGCAGCAGATCGCATGGTGGCGCAGGTGGTGGCATGGGCGGTAAGGGTTCAGGCAGGCGACCGAAGCCGGTCGAGCAGAAGCGTCGGCTCGGTAATGTCGGCGGCAGGCGGCTGCCGTCGCATGCTGAGATCGTGGCTCTGCCGTCTCTGGCGAGTGACATACCAGAGCCGCACAGACCGCTTGGGCAGCATGGTCGTGCACTGTGGGATCGCATCTGGTCGAGTGGTGCAGCGTGGCTGCGACCTGCTCTTGATGGTGACATCGTGCTCATGGCGTGTGAGATGACTGATGAGCGCACGGTGCTCAGGCAGATCGTGTTCACTCAGACTGGTGCATGGCGTGAGCGGCGTGCTCTGCGTGAGATCGACCGGCAGATCACTAGCCTGCTGTCGCAGATCGGATTCAGTCCGACCGATCGTGCCACACTGGGGATAGGGGAACACAAGCAGCATGAGTTCGCAAAGATCAGGCAGCGCATCGAAGCGAAGCGTGCTGCTGCCGGCGAGTAAGTGGCAGCCGACCTACCACACACCACGCATCTCTAAGGTCACCGATGGTGACGAGATCATCAGGTTCGCTGCCGATCACTTTGTAGTGCTCAAAGGATTCAGAGCAGGTGAGCCGCTGATCTTCACTCAGTGGCAGAAGTGGCTACTGCGTGCACTGTTCGAGCGTGATGAAGAAACGATGCGACTGCGATACAGGCGTGCGCTGATCGGTCTGCCACGCAAGCAGGGCAAGTCACTGATGCTCTCAGCCGTCGCAGTGTATGGGCTGATCACTGGTGAGAGTGGCGCAGAAGTGTATGTGGTCGCTGGCGATCGACAGCAGGCACGCATCATCTTCGGTGAAGCAAAGCAGCAAGTGCAGATGAGCAGTGTGCTATCACAAGAGTGCAAGGTGTATCGAGATGCGATCGAGATGCCACGCTTCGGTTCAGTGCTGCGTGTGCTCTCGTCAGAGTTCAAAGGTCAGGCTGGTCTCAACCCATCGTTGGTGCTATTCGATGAACTGTGGAATCAGGGCAGCCCTGATCTCTATGATCAGATGACGCTCGGCTCAGGTGCACGCATCGAGCCACTGGTCGTCAGCATTACCACTGCCGGCTATGACCTAGATACTGTCGCAGGTCATCTGTATCAGTACGGCAAGCAGTGTGCAGCCGGCGAGATCGACGACAACACATTCGGTTTCTGGTGGTGGGAAGCAGCAGCCGACTGCGCACTTGATGATGAACGGCAGTGGCGCACAGCGAATCCGAATCTGAGTGAGCGACTGCTGGACATCGACGACATGCGCACCGCTATGAAGCAGACAGACGAAGCAGCATTTAGGCGTTGGCGTTTGAATCAGTGGGTTCGAGCACAGGAGTCGTGGCTTCCGGTGGGTGCTTGGGAACAGTGCAGAGATGATGCACCGCTCAGACCTGATCTGCCTATTTGGGTGGGTATCGACATGGCTCTGAAACACGACAGCATCGCAGTCGTGATCGCACAACCGCAAGATGATCTAATCGTCACTCGTGCTCGCATCTGGCAGCCGAGAGATGAAGGGGTAGATGTGGCAGCAGTCGAGCAGCATCTGCGATCGCTGCACCACGAGTATGAAGTACGAGAGTTCGTCTATGACCCTGCCTACTTTCAGCGCAGCGCAGAGCATCTGGCTGATGATGGTCTGCCTATGGTCGAGTTCCCACAGTCTGCGGCTCGCATGATTCCTGCCTGCGGCAACGCATACGAATTGATCGTGAACCGGCGTGTCACTCATGACGGTGCACCGACATACAGCGATCAGGTGCTCTCTGCGGCACAGCGAATGACAGACACCGGCTGGCGACTATCGAAAGGAAAGAGCAAGCGAAAGATCGACGCATGCATCGCACTGGTCATGGCACTAGATCGAGCGACGACACGCACACAAACCGTCACCGCTGCACCTAGTATCGTGCAGGTATGGGAATGAATCGCAACCTTATCGGCACGATCATCGAAGCGATCGGCAGTGTGTCGATCGTCGTGGGGGTTGGCATGGTCTATGTGCCTGCTGCATTCATCGTCACAGGTGTGCTACTGGTGCTCGCTGGGGCTGCTAACTCGTGACCGTTCTACGCCGACTTGTCGAGCGTCGTGCTCTGCCAACGAGCATCGACCCCTATCAGATCACTGCTCGACCATTCTTCCCCAACTACTCAGGCGAGATCGTTACAGAGACAACTGCATTCGCATCTACGACAGTCATGGCAGCAGTCAGCCTTCTCGCCGACTCTGTGGCTGCTATGCCACTCGAACTCAGCAGAGTGAGAGCAGGCAGACTCGAAAGACTGCCGACACCGAGCGTACTGATCAGACCAAATCAGACACAGACCATGTTCGAGTTCGTGCATCAAACGATGCTCTCTCTTGCACTGCATGGCTGCGCATACATCTATGCGCCACACAAAGCCGGTGAACTACCAGTTGAGATGCGTGTCATACACCCCGATCTCATTAAGAAGCACTACATCAGCGACGATGGCACGGCATGGTATGTCATCGGCGACAGAGAGCACTCATCAGATGAACTGAAAGCGATTCACTGGCTGCTGATGCCTAATCAGTGGCGGTCGATCTCACCACTCGAAGCACTACGCAACACGATCGGCACAAGCATCGCTATGGACCGGTTCCTAGCACAGTTCTACGGCGAAGGCGCAACACCGAGCAGCGTGCTCGAAACAGATGCAACGATTACCGAAGAACAGGCACGCATTCTGCGTGACACATGGGCAGACGCTCACACACGCCGACGCAAGCCGGCAGTGCTCACCGGTGGTCTGCGCTGGAAGTCAGTCACCGTATCTGCTGCTGACGCTCAGATGCTCGAACATCGTGAAGCGATCGTGCGTGACATCGCACGGGCATACCGCATACCGCTACACATGATCAACGGCTCAGGCGGCGACTCACAGACCTATCAGAATGTCGAACAGTCCGGTATCAACTTTGTTCGCTACACACTGCTGCCGTTTATGCGCCGCATCGAAGATGCGATCTCTGAGATGCTGCCGGTCACGCAGCGTGTGCGCTTCAACGCATCAGAGTTCGAGCGAGCAGACCTGACGACCCGTGTGAAGGCGCAACAGACTCAGATCATGTCGGGCACTCTCACACCGAATGAAGCACGAGAGCAAGAGAACCGTGAACCGTATGCCGGTGGCGACCAGTTCATTCTGCTAGGTACGAGCGGTGCACCCATCGCCGGTCTCGAAGGCGGCGATCTGCCCACACTCGGCACAGACGAAGAACCACCAGCGAGATAGGTGAACACATGAGAGCAGTCAAGATAACTATCACGACTTCACCGACAGTCATCTTTGGTGTTGATGCAGCACCTAACCAGAAAGTGGTCGAAGCAGCATGAAGTCAACAGTCGTAGCCGTCGGAACAACACCAACTATCGTCGTGAATCCTGACGATCAGAACCGTTACATCTATCTACAGATCGTCACCAGTGCCACCATCTATGTTGGTGACGACACTGTTACTACCGACAACGGTATGCCTTTGGAGAAGCACACTGCACCGCATCAAATCTTTCTGCCACTCAAACAAACCATGTATGCAGTTGTTACTTCACAAGTTGGTACAGCGGACCTACGAGTTATGACACCAGATGTGGACTGACCATGCCATTCGGGATTTCACAAAGCCAACCCGACTGCGATCAGTGGGCGACCGTCAAGCAAGAGTCTGACGGCTCATACACAACGATCGGCTGTCATCTCACCAAGAAAGATGCGATCGACCAAATGATCGCAGTGTCGATGAGTGAAGAAATCGAGCCGCTAGGTCAGGTAGATGCAGCAGATGAACGCAGCACAGTGATCTACAACTACGGAACAGTGAAGATCACGCAGTCAGAAGTCGAAATCGAGACAGAAGATGACGAGACAGAAGATGAGTCTGAGACCGAAGGTGAGATAGTCGAACCGGAAGAATCCGGCATTGGATACGAAGAACGGCAGCCACCATCGCTGATCGCACCTGAGTTCATGGCATTATCTGCTGAGCGTGGTCTGCGACTGCATGAGCAAGGTCTATCTGGTGACGGACTGATGCCGGCGACCGTCAGAGATGCACGGCTCATGGCAGAAGGGGAAGCGTTGAGCGAAGATAAATGGCGCAGAATCCCTGCGTGGATAGCCAGACACATCGGCGATCTCGATGCCGTCGAAGGCGATGAGATCACGGCAGGTCTGGTGGCGATGCTGCTGTGGGGTGGCGGCTCAACGAAAGAGAGTGCGCTTCGAGCGCAGCAGTATGCAGAGCGCATCGTGGCACGACTCGATGCAGAAGCCGAAGCCCGTCGCATCGCCGCACCTGCATCAGTTATGATGTCGGCATCTATGAGCGATGTGATGATCGAGAACCGCTGGTGTGTGGTCGGCGCAGATGAGAAGCGCATCGCATACACCACACTCGATCTGCGTCAGGCTGACAACGGCTCGACACTCTTCGGCTATGCAGCAGTGTTCGACTCACCTAGCGAACCGATGCCGTTCGTCGAGTATGTCAAGCGTGGTGCATTCACCAAGACGATCAAAGACGGCGCAGATGTGCGCCTACTGATCGACCATGAAGGTGTGCCACTGGCTCGCACCAAGTCCGGCACACTCAGACTCTCAGAAGATGAGCGTGGTCTAGCAGTAGAAGCCGATCTGGACCCGATGAACCCCGATGCTGCTCGCATCATCTCAGCGATGAAGCGTGGCGATCTCAGCCAGATGTCGTTCGCATTCAGGACTATCAAAGACTCATGGTCAGACGATCGCAGCGTGCGAGAACTACGAGAAGTGCAACTTTATGATGTCAGCGTCGTCACTTTCCCTGCGTATGAGCAGACCGTCGCAGAGATCAGGGGAAGGCTGTTGCAGACCGAAGAAACTGAACCTACACTGACTGCCAAGAGCACAGCGGTAGGCGTTCGCAAGGCGCAGATCGCTCTGGCTCGACGCAAGCAATAACGCAGCCGAGACACAGCCGAGCGATCACTGTCGAAGTCTCACTGAGTATCACAACGACTCAACGAAAGAGACTCACATGACCTACTCGCAAACCCTTATTGAGAAGCGTGACGCAGCGTTGGCGAAGGCTGACGCACTGGTGGCAGTAGCCGCCGATGAGAAGCGTGAACTCACGACCGAAGAAGATGCCGACATCGCACAGACTCTCGAAGCCGTGCGTGATCTCGATGAGCAGATTCGTCGTCACAAGGAACTGGAAGAGCGTGCCGCTGTCGCCGCCGAGAGCCGCAAGGCATCTGGTGTCGAAGCCGCCGTCACGACTGTCAAGAGCGAGCCACGCACCTACTCGGCAAATGGCGAGCACTCGTTCGTCGCCGATGCGTTCCGTGCGCAGTTCAGCAACGACTTCGCTGCGCAAGAGCGTTTGGCTCGTCACATGCGTGAAGAGTCGGTCGAGCGTCGTGATGTGACCAGCAGCAACTTCGCTGGCTTGCTCGTTCCGCAGTTCTTGACCGATCTCGCAGCACCGTTCGCCCGTGCCGGTCGCCCTGTGGCTGACCGTGCTCGCCGTCACAACCTGCCAGATGCAGGTCTGACCATCTCGATCTCAAAGGTGACGACTGGCTCAGCCGTCGCATCGCAGAGCGAAGGCGCAGCAGTGCAAGAGACGAACATGGACGACACCAAGTTGGACATCTCGGTGACGACCGTTGCCGGTCAGCAGAATGTCAGCCGTCAGGCGATCGAGCGTGGCACGAATGTCGATTCGCTCGTCATGGCTGATCTCGTTTCTGCGTATCACACGCAGGTCGATGCTCTGCTCGTCGCTGAACTGTTTGCTTCGGCTGGACAGGCTGTGACCTACACCGATGCCAGCCCAACCGTCGCTGAGTTGTACCCCAAGTTGGCTGACGCTGTGCAGAAGGTGCAGACCACCTTCTTCGCTGGTCCGAATGCGATCATCATGCACCCACGCCGCCTTGCGTTCATCTTGGCTGCGCTGGACAGCAGCAACCGACCGCTCGCAGTTCCTGCGCCAGCGTTCAACACGGTTGCCACTGGCAGCGGTGCACCGCAGTACGGCAACAGCGGCTACACCATCATGGGTCTGCCGGTGATCACCGATGCGAATGTCGCCACCAACAAGGGTGCAGGCACAGATCAGGACACGATCTATGTCGGCAACCTGCAAGAACTGCACCTGTGGGAACAGGGCAACGGCGACCCGATGATGCTGCGCTTCGAACAGCCAAAGGCTGCCGAACTCGACATCACCATGATCGTGTACGGCTATTCGGCGGTGACGGCAAATCGCTACCCGAATGCATGGGCACAAATCAACGGAACCGGTTTGGTTGCACCTACCTTCTGAATCTGAACTGGCAGTGATCAAGTAGCACGAGAGTGTGAAAGATCACTGCCAGCAGACAGTTGAACGAATCATGTCGGAACACAGCAGCACAGTGCAGGCTCTGCTCATAGAGCGCATCGGCTATCAGCGTCGTGGTCGTCTCGATCGTGTCGCACAGGTTGATGAACTGCTTGCACGGCTCGGTGTTGCGGTAGAAGTAGAAACAGCATCTGTTGCACCGCAGAGTGAGACTGCGGTCAGAAAGAAGCCACTGCGCCGGAAGAAAGGCTGAGTCATGGCGATCACCAACGGGTATTGCACGCTCAGTGAAGTGAAGAGTGCGCTTAGGCTCTCTGACAGCATCGACGACACCCTGATCGAGAAAGCGATCGAAGGTGCATCACGACGCATCGACGGCTACTGCGGCAGATTCTTCTACAAGACAAACGCTCTTGCAGTCCCCCTGTTTGCCAATAACGCATACCGGCTACTAACGAGTGACATCAGCAGCACCACAGGTCTAATCGTCAAACTCGACGACAACGGCGACGGAACCTACGAGACGACACTGACACTCAACACCGACTACATCGTTGAGCCGACTGACTACCAGATTCTCGGCAGACCGATACGAACTCTGACGATGATCGGCGGCTACACATACCCGATGTTCTACATACCGTCAGCAGCCGGCGTACAGGTGACTGCCCTATGGGGCTGGGAAGCCGTGCCAGACGATGTGCGAGAAGCATGCGTGCTGCTCAGCATCAGACAGTTTGCTCGCTACAATGCTGCGCTCGGTGTCATGGCGTTCGCTGACATGGCGATCACAGTGCGTGCAGTGGACCCCGATGTGCGAGACCTGCTGCAACCGTACAAGTTGCTAGGTGTTGCCTGATGCCAGCGACAGTCTCACAGGTCGCAGAAGGCATCAAGACTCGACTCGCAACCGTGACCGGTCTGCGCACTTTCTCGTATCAGCCAGAGCAACTGAACCCACCGGTGGCGTTCCCCGTGCTTGAATCAGTTGAGTATCACGGTGCTATGGGCGGCGGTAATGTGCGCATGCGCTGGCAGGTATTCGTAATCGTCGGCAGGTATCTTGATCGGGTCGCTCACTCGAACCTAGATGGCTATCTGTCATACAGCGGTGCGACATCACTGCGTGCTGCGATCGAAGGCGACAAGACTCTTGGCGGCGTTGCACAGACACTGATTCTCGAAAGCGGTTTGAGCGTGGGTGCTCTGACTGTTGCAGAAGCCGACTTCTTACAGGTACAGTTCTCGGTGCTAGTTCACGCATAGGCAGGCAACATGGCGACATACAAGATCATCAGTGACAACACGACGCTTGGCAAGAGCGGTCAGACCGTCACCGATGCCGATCTTGGCGGTCTGAATGTCGCTGCTCTCGTGAGCAGTGGACACATCGAACCTGTTAGCGTTAGCAGCAGGAAACAGGACAAGAAAGAACAGGACTAACTCACATGGCGCAGATCGTTCTCACCGACGCAAGCATCACTATCAACTCAGTCGATCTGTCGAGCCGTGCTAACACGGTGACGCTGAACTACGAGAAAGAAGCCGTTGAGACAACGGCGTTCGGCGATTCCGGTCGCACCTACACGGCAGGTTTGCAGAATGTCACGGTGGACATCGAACTGCAACAGGACTTCGCCGCATCGAATGTCGAAGCAACGGTGTTCCCGTTGGTCGGCACGAGCACCACGATCGTGATCAAGCCGACCGCTGCCGCAGTCGGTGCAGAGAACCCTTCGTACACTGTTGCCAGCACCTATCTGGCTGCTCACACACCTGTCGCCGGTACGGTCGGCGAACTCGCCACTACTTCGCTTTCCTTCCAAGGCGGCACGCTGACGAAGGCGACTTCCTGATCTAAACAACTCGGCATCTGAAAGGGGCAGAGAATGAAACTATCGCTGACGATCATCTACACGAACGGCGAGAAACGAGATGTCACAGCAACCTTCGCAGACTTTGTGCAGTTTGAGAGAACATGGCAGCGCAGTGTCGCACGGTTCGAACACGACTTCCGGCTCACTGATCTGGCGTGGCTCGCATGGTCTGCTGAGACTCGTGCCAAGAACACCGACAAGAAGTTCGACCCCGACTGGCTCGAAACTGTTGAGAATGTCGAACTCGGTGAATCGGCTGACGGTGGTAGCCCTTTGGCGACGACTCAGCCCACTGGCTGATCGCAGCACTCTCTGTCGAGACGGGCATCGCACCGTCTCTGCTGGCAGACGAGAGCGATGTGATGCTGAGCACCATGATCGCCTACATCAAGAAACGAAACGAGCGCATGAGACGCAGGCGGTAATCTATGGCTGCGCCTGAGATCATCGGTCAGAAAGACAACTACGGTGCTGTTCAGGTCATCGGTCTGACTGAGTTCATCAGCGACATTCGCAAGGCGGTCGAGAAAGGTGCTGCCGATGCGAAGATCAGAGAAGCGAATGAGCGTGTCGCACAGATCGTTATTCGTACTGCTCGTGCACTGGCTGACACTAAGCAAGAGCGTAGGGCTGCACAGTCACTAGAAACATCAAGCACTCTGCAACAGGTCAAGGTGACGATGGGTGGAAAGAGTGCACCGTATGCCGGTGGTGCAAACTTCGGTTCATACACCGATCAGCGGCGACTCATCAAAGCACCGAATCAGCGTGGTCGCCGTAGCCGTGCGACGATGGTGCGATCTGGTGAGAGCATTCTGAAAGTCGCTACCCGTGTCGAGTCACAGTTCGTGTCTCGATCTGGTCGCACCGTCTCAGCGTTTGAAGGTGGCACACGAGTGCGGCTGGCTCGCACATCATCAGGTGCTCTGCGAGTGATCACCGGCTGGAACCAGTTTGGTCCGAAGGGTGGACCACGCACACAATGGCAGAAAGGCAAAGACCAGTCTCTGTATCGTGCCGTGACGATGACACAGAAGCAGATCACTGAGTCGTATCAGCGGTTCATAGATGAGACGATCGCTGCGGCGTTCCCCGACAAAGCAGCAGGCGAAGCCGCCTAAGATGTGCACCTATGGCTGAGCGCAAACTATCCCTAGTCATTCTCGGCAAAGCGACAAGTGCGCTCGCTGCCCTGAAATCGACAGGGGAAGGTGCGAAAGACCTAAGCAAGAAGGTCACGGACCTACTGCCGTCATTCAAGACGATCGCAGTCGCCGGCACTGCTGCGTTCGGTGCGGTCGCCGCATCTGCCTATGGTGCAGTGAAGGCGGCTGCCGCTGATCAGGATTCGAAGCGACGACTCGCAGAGCAGATCAAACGCACGACCGGTGCTACTGATGAGCAGATCGCATCAGTCGAGAAACTGATCGACAAGCAAGAGATGGCATCAGCAGTGGCAGGTGAAGATCTGCGTGTGGCGTTGGGTAATCTGGTGCGCACGACTGGCGATGTGCAGTTCGCACAAGAGCAACTGAATCTGGCTCTCGACATCAGTGCCGCCACCGGCAAAGACCTAGCAGGTGTCAGCGAAGCACTAGGCAAAGCGTTTCAGGGGAACATCGGTGCTCTCACCAGACTGGGTGTTCCGCTCGATCAGAATGTCATCAAATCGAAAGACCTGACCGAAGTCATCAAGACGCTGAACACTCAGTTTGGTGGTGCAGCAGCAGCGCAGGCAGATACTTTCTCTGGTCGGTTGAAGATACTCGAAATGTCGCTCGGCAAAGTCGTCGAAGGCATCGGGTATGCGCTGCTTCCATTCGTCGAGAAACTGGTCGAGTTCATACAGACACGCATCGTGCCGGTGCTGCAAGCGTTCGCTAATGCTCTGGCAGATGGTAAGGGTGTGCGTGGCGCACTGATCGCAGCAGGTGTCGAAGCAGGTGACTTCGCCATGAAGATCGTGGACATCGCCGAGACGATCGCCAAAGCATTCGCCACCTTCTCAAATGTGATGATCACGCTGGCTCGACCGCTCGTGTTTGTGTTAGGTGCGATCGCATCAGGACTGGTGCTGATCTTCACTCGATCGTTCTCTACATACAAGGAAACCGCACAGCAGTTCAGAAATCTGTATGACCAGATGGGCACGATGAAGATCAGCACCGACACGATCGGTGTAGCGTTTCAGAACTTCCGTAACGATCTTCTTGGTGCTGCTGCTGCCGCAAATCTGACACAGGGCGAACTGCGCAAACTGGAACAGCAGGCTGCTCAGGCTGCGTCGGGTGGGGCGAATGTGGTCAAACCGTTCATCGGTCCACTGCTCGCCGGCTATGGTGCTACTGCGAAGGCGGTATCAGAGAACACTGATTTAGCCGAACAGTTTGCTGAGACTCTGCGGAAGTTACAGGCGCAGGCAAGTAGCACTGGCGGCAAAGTGAAGGAAGTTGCAGATGCGCTCAAAGTATTCACCGACAAGGTGATCTCTGCTCGTGATGCGACACGATCTGTTGAGAGTGCCAAGCGTGGTCTGGCAAAGGCAGAACTCGATCTGGCGACTAAGACTGAACAGGTCACGAAGGCGCAGGCTCGCTTCGATCTGGTGGTCAGCGGCTTCCCCAAGACTGCGAAAGAGAGCATCGAAGCGACACGACGATTCGCAGACGCTCAACGATCTGTGCGTGACGCAGGGCTGCAAGTGGCAGATGCTACTCGCAGCGTGCAGGAAGCAGAGAAGAAACTGGCAGAACTGCGAGCGAAGCAAGCCGATGTGCAGAAGGTCGCCGGTGCTGAGCGGTCTCTGGAACGCAGCAAGTACGGTGTGGAAGAAGCAAACTTCCGTGTGGTCGATGCTGAGAAGAAACTGGCTGAAATACGGCTGGACCCCGAAGCGTCGGCGATCGAGATCAGGCGTGCAGAGATCGACCTAGCCGAAGCGAAACTTGCTGTGTTCGATGCGGTGCAGTCAGTCACTGATGCTGAGAAGAAACTGAACGAAGAACGCAACAAAGCGGCGACAGCAGATGAGATCGCCGAAGCCGAGCGGAATCTGGAACGAGCAAAGTATGCGGTGACTGATGCGCTCGATGCTCAGACTCGTGCGACGGAAGAGCAGAGCGATGCGCAGGACCATCTCAACGAAATCACGATGGGTGCAACGATCGGCTCGAAGGTGTATGAGACAGCGTTGAAGGAACTGGAAGATGCGAAGCGTGATCAGGAAGATGCGTCGTATGCTTTGACAGATGCACTGCGTCGTGAAGCCGACGCTATGTACGATCTGGTGCAGGCACAGAAAGAGTTGATCGCAGCACAAGGGAAGGTCAAACCGAAGGCTGGTGCTGGCATCGCTGGCGGTCTCGGTGTCACGATCGGTCCTGATGGGTCGATCGTCGAGAGCATCGGCGTAGTGTCAAACGGCTTCGGTAGCGGTGCAACCGGCGACACGAATGTGAACATCAAAGTCGAGACCAGCCCATTCACGAACCCCGTCGAAGTGGGCACAGAGATCGTCGATGCGCTAGGTGCGTATGTGCGCAGCAACGGTCTGATTCCGCTGAACATCGGCTCATTCGTCGGCGCACTGTGACATGGCGAGCACACTCGTATTCGGTGAGCAGATCACTGTCACTGCTGCACTCGGTTTCATCGTCAGAGAGTTCACACTAGACAGCAGCCAACTCAACGGTGATGATGTGCTTGACGGCACGCTCGAAGGTATCGACATTTCACCGTATGTGCAGAGTCTGACGATCAACAGGGGTCGCTCAGATCAGTTCTCATCATTCCGTACCGGCACGACCACCATCGTGCTCAACAACAACGACCGCCGCTTCGACCCCATAAATCAGGCTTCACCGTATTGGGATAGCAGCACCGGCAAGAGTGGTGTGACACCACGCCGACGAGTCGAAATCAAATCTGGTGACACAGCGATCTTCACCGGTCGCATCACTGACATAGATGTGGAATACAACTACCAACTCAGCACCTGCACGATCACCGCATCTGACGATTTCGTGCTACTCGCCAACGCATTCACCGGCGCAGCCTTCACCCCATCAGCAGAACTCTCTGGTGCACGAGTCTCAGCCATTCTCGATCTGCCCGAAGTCGATTACCCGACGACCACCCGAGCGATAGACACAGGTGTGGCGACGGTCGGCTCATACGAGATCGCAGCCAACACCAACGCAGCCGCCTACCTACAACGAGTCGCCGAAGCCGAACAGGGTCTGTTCTATGTATCCGGCGACGGCACACTCACCTTCACCGATCGAGTCACATCAGTGTTCAGCAGCCCGATCGCCACTTTCACCGACAGCGGCAGCGGCGGCATCAACTATCAGGCACTCGAAACGATCTACGGGCAAGAGTTCCTGTTCAATAGGGTGCAGACACAGACAGAGACCGGTTCAGTACAGGAAGCCGACGACTCAGGCAGCCAGACAGAGTTCGGCATCAGCACACTGGCACTCACAAATCTGCTGCTGTCGAGCGATGCCGCAGCCCTGACACTCGCAAACAAACTGCTATCCATCTACAAGAACCCTGCCTACCGGTTCGACAACCTGAGAGTCCTAGCATCGGCGCAGACATCTGGCGATCGAGACACCATCATGTCGCTCGACATGGGTGATGTCATCACTGTCACCAGAACCTTCGCATCAGGCACACCAGCCAGCGTCTCAGACGACTATGCGATCGAACGCATCACACACCAGATCACCCCCGACCGGCATACGGTCACCATCGGCATGTATGTCGCAGACATCGTGTTCCCATTCACGCTCAACGACGCAACCTACGGTGTTCTAGACGCTACCAATGCCGTCACCTGACCTGTTAGGCTGACCGCACTTATGGCTATTACCGGAACGAAACTCTGGGCGAGTGGTGATGTAGTTACCGCAGCCGATGTGAATCAGTATCTGATGCGTGGCGTGAAGGTCTATGCCGATGCAGCAACTCGAACCGCAGCGTATGGTGGTGCAGGTGAGCCGACTCTGGAAGCCGGCGAGATGTCGTTCTTGCTTGACACCCTGACTGTCGAAGTGTATGACGGGTCAGCATGGGTGTCGATCAGCGGCGGTGCTGATGTTCTACAAGTGCAAGTGTTCAGTTAGAAAGG
>Ga0070745_1001399_pt1 | contig 13433 bp, 29 predicted proteins | sample VirMetDEL_Mar_4_FD_77438 | JGI IMG/M metagenome (GOLD analysis project Ga0070745, IMG submission 77438) | Aqueous microbial communities from the Delaware River and Bay under freshwater to marine salinity gradient to study organic matter... | ecosystem: Environmental > Aquatic > Marine > Coastal ...
ATACTGGACGTATGGGAAAACTGCGGACGCAATAGTGCTAATGCAGCGCATCGTTTAGGTATTACGACTTCTACATTACGACATCATGTCTCTGCTGTTAAAAACTTTGCTGCTGCTTCTGGATATTCTGACAACTGGGATGCGACTCGTCACGTTCCTGAAGGTGAGATAGTCATTGGTCGATCTATCTACACTCAGGACGATGAAGGTAACAAGGCTTGGTTGAAGACCAAGAGGACAATGACCGAGGCGCAGCGAGACAAAGCTCTACAAGGTTTTGTTGACGGTCTTACTAAAGGTCTTCCGCAGTACAAGCCGAAGGCGAAGCCAAAAACTAAAAAGTTTGCTGATGATTTATTACCTACCATAGTAATAGGTGACGCGCATTTTGGTATGAGAGCCGATGCTCGTGAGACTAAAGAAAGGGATTACGATACCAAGATAGCGTCTACAAGTATGCTGGATGCTATTGACTACTTGGTAGATGCAGCTCCTGCTTCTGAGCAATCCCTGTTAGTGAATGTCGGTGATTTTATCCACGCTAACGGCTCGGCAGGAACTACCTTTGGTGGCACTATACTAGATGTAGACACTCGCATCGAGGTTGTATTAGAGACTGCGGCGCAGACATTTATATTTGCGATAGAGAAGATGCTATCCAAGCATAAAAACGTCACCGTAATCATGGCGCGTGGTAATCACGATTCTGATACAGCTATCGCTCTAGCTTTAATACTAAAGTTCTATTACACGAAAGAAAAAAGGGTCACTATCCTAGAACCTCACGGATTCTTTCATACAGTACATTGGAATTCCTGCCTTATTGCCTGTCATCACGGCGACCGAGTAAAAGCAGCCAAGCTAGGAGCTATTTTGCCTAAGATGCTGCCAGAGCAATGGGCTGCTACTAACTACCGAAAATGGTTAGTAGGTCATATTCATCACCAGAACTTAATAGAGACTGACAACGGCGTTTTCGTGGAAACTTTTGGTACACTCGCCCCGCCTGATTCGTGGCATGCAGGAGCAGGGTATGGAGCTTCTAGTGTGATGACTCAGATCGTATTTCACAAAGACGGCGGTGAAGTTATCAGACACGTTTATCAAATCAGAGCTACTCGTAAAGCTCCTGACCTGACGCTATAGGTATGAAGATGGAAGACCGATTAAGCAGAGTAGAGGCGAAAATTGACAAGCTACAGGAGGCGGTTATCTCTCTAGCGCGTGTTGAAGAGCAGTTAGTCACTGTGTTTAATCGTCAGTCTTCTATTGAGTCTAAGGTAAATGGCCTGGACGACAAGGTAGATCGCTTGTCGGAAAGCGTGATAAAAGGTAAGTCAGCAGAGCGTATTGTATGGTTAGTCGTAGCTGCCGCGATTGGCGCAGCATTTAGATACTTAGGATAGCTATGGATACCATCCCTTTTCCAGATAAAATAAGCGACAGATTGACCGAAGAAGCAATGGATAAGCTCGGTGAGTGGGTTGATGAGTATGTAGAAAAAGGGGTGAATCAGGTTAGCTTGATAGGTCTGATGGAGATATACAAGACCTCTCTGGCATACAATCTGCTAGAGGATGAATACGATGATTACGAAGATTAGAGCAGCGTTTAAGGCGCTCCAGAAGGGTAAGGCAGTTGCTGACCCGGCTAAGTGGAAGAGTCGTCAGATAACCGCTACAGCGCTCACAGGAGCGATCTGGGCGGCTATACAGGCTGCGGAGGCATTTGGGTATGCGATACCAGTGGACGAGGCTACCGTTGATTCTGTGGCTGTTGGTGTTCTTGCTGTTGTTAACTGGCTGCTCACACTATCAACATCTGAGAAGGTCGGGGTGTAGTCTCGGCGTTAAGCCTGTAATCGTAAATCCTCGCTGGGTTGAAGTCGTACCGAATATCTATGGCATCGAGGACATCTTATTAACTATGGAGTGTAAGCTATGAGCTTGTTTGAATACTTAGGTTGGGTAAAGCGTCTCTGGTCGATGGTAGTAGAGATCGTCAAATTAATTGAGGAGACTATCCCTGATGATGGAGCTGGTAAAGAAAAGCTGGCTGCGTTCGATATCATGCTTAAAGCGGCTATTGCTAAAGCTAATGATATTGACGCTGAGTTTGATAAGTTGCAGCCTGTTGCTCATGATATCGTTTCTGCTGTTGTTACTCTCTTTAATACCGTGGGAATATTTAAGCGATCCTAATGACTAGACTAGAAAAGCTCCTGATCAAGCATGAGGGTTACCAGAACAAAGCTTATGAGGACACGGTAGGCACTGTGTCCATAGGCGTTGGTCGTAACCTTGATGACGTTGGGTTGTCTGACGATGAGATTATGTACTTACTGCATAATGATATTGTCAGATGCGACCGGGAGCTTATCGCCTGTTTTCCTTGGTACTCAGATTTAAGCAGAGTGCGACAGGAAGTCATGCTTATGCTTTGTTTTAACCTTGGGCTTACTAGGTTGCGTAAATTCGTCAAAGCTCTGGGTTGGATGGAAAAGCAAGAATATGCTCTCGCAGCAGAAGAGTTTTTATTATCAAAGTGGGCGAATCAAGTCGGCAGTCGCGCTATAGAGCTGACAGAGATGCTTATTACTAATAAGTATCCTAAAGAGTAACATTTTTAGTCTTTTCTAGCTCTGACTCGATGATGAAGTCGCAAAACTGCTTGATCTTGCGTAAGTCATCAATCCCGCCCTTATCCCTCCATCTAGTCGCATACTTCACTATACAACCTTCTGGGAATGGTAGCTGATTCGCCATGATGTATTCTATGGGCTGAATCTTTAGCTTCTTATAATGGTCTCCAGCTACTTGGTAGTCAGTGGATTTCATGATTTCTCCTGCGTATAACCGATTAGGGACTCTATTGGATACAAGCTTTCTTCAGATACGCGAAGGCATCCATAGCTTGTTGGTGTTGCGTGTTTCTTAAACTTGTTACGACTCATGCAGCCTAGGATTTCTACGCAGTTCTCCAGGTTAAACTGAGCCAGTATTGCGACTTGCGCCTTGAATGCTTTGTGAGATTTGAATACGAGGTCGTTGCCAGGAAAAGACCTTGTTTTTACATCTACAGTTAAGTCTCCATAGATTAAATCAATACCGTTATCTATTCCTTCCTTCTCTAGCTCTATATCAACATCTAAGTATTTAGCTACAGCAAGCTCGCCTACTAGACCAATATAATCAACTGTTAGATCAGACTTTTTCGAGGCTACTCTTTGATTAGGGATTCCGTTATTTCTCGCATGATTAGTCCTGATTGCAGCGCAGCGTTCGCATCTTTCTAGCTCTGCTTCACTCAGGATTACTTGCATTACACGCCAATCCTTTTCTCGTGGTATTTAATCTGTTCTTGGAACTCGGCAAGCATATCCTCGTACTCTGGTAGAGATATCTTTTTAACTACGTTGGGACGGCTTACCATCTCGTCTACATAGTCCTTGCCATAATAGTCGTACATCCACTTCTGGTAGTTATGAGCGACTACTCCTGCTCCCTTACCCATCTGTAAATTGCATCCGGCACATTGAGGGTGGACATTCTCGATGTCTAAAGCAAGATGGTGAGTTCCTCCGCGACCCTTACTTATATAATGACCGCCATGCATCCCATCTCGATAATGCTTAACCACGCCACAACTGACGCATTCAACATAGCCGTTTTCGTCAGCAGCAGAGATCCTGGCTAACAACTGGATAGCCACTAAGCATTTCTTTTTTACCTGAGCTAAAGTCGGCAAAAGTAACCTGTCCTTAGCGCGTCCATAACCTTCAGCGCTCGTTTTTTTGTCTCATCGTCAAACTGATTGAAACGCATTGATAGCAGCTCAAGAGAGAATTGTCGCTTGGTAACCGGGACAAGCTTTTCTAGCTGACGAATATCCCTTGGCTTTTCCCACGTTATCTTAGGTTCATTTCGGCTCTTGTTGTTGCCTGAGTTGATCGCCATTGCTCAAACCTCATGTTAAATACTTGTATCTTATGTTTAAGCATTACTGCCTGTTCTATTGCGACCTTAAGACCTTCAAGCAATTGTAGGTATTCAGGATGCGAGTAGGCGTAACGCTCTTGCTTGGCTATTGGCATAGAAGGATTAGTCCTCTCTGCTTCTGCCATAAGTATAGCCTTTTTCGACTTACGGAACTCCATAAGATACATTCTGTTCGCTTCAGCCTGAGAGTATTCTCTGGTGATCTTCTCAAGCTCTGCGAGAGTATTTCCTGCGCTCGAATTCGTTGCGGACATATAGCTCAACCCTGTCTCGGTATTCGCCAGGAACGGTGAGCAATGCTTCTCTCCTCATCTCCCGACTCGTCAATGTTAAAATCTGAGCAGCGTAGTGTCTGGGTCGCATGGCAGATTTCAACAATGTCTTCATATATGTTTACCTCAGATAGTTCAAGGACGCCTAAGCAATCAGGATATGCGATGACAGCAAAAGGTACGCCATAGGTATTAGCGTTCCATTGCGCGTGGCTGATTGCATCTAAAGGATATTTACAGGTCTGCATTATCAACTCCTAGTCTTAAGAACTCTATTGGACTCATCTCTAACTCACTAGAAACTTTGCAGACCAGCGACAGAGGCGCGTCTTCCATATGCCTCCATCGAGAGATGTGCTGCTTACGCACATCGAATCGCTTCGCAAGATCAACCGACTTAATGCAGTTGATCTCTTGAGCGATCTTCAGTGATTTGCCGAAGTTAAACTTGTACATCAGAATGGCAGGTCGTCATCAAAGTCAACTTCAGCCGCAGGAGCAGCAACTGGAGCGGGAGCAGAATCTCGTGGTGGCATCCACTTCACAGAGAAGTAAGAACTACCTCCTCCTTCTGGCTTATTCACATACACCTTAAGAGCAATGTTGCCGTTTTTGTTTAGTGATACCTGGTTGGAATCTAACGCTGAGACAAGCTCGCGTAATGCGTCGGGGGTTATCTGACCGTAATACGAATCATCGTATGTAGATTTATTAATACTAGTTAGCGTTTTAAATTGACTCATAACAACCTCTTTGTTTCGGATTTTATAATTTCAGCAGTCTCAATAAGTAAAGGTTCTGCTAGTTTTAACAGCTTGTCGTCTCTCTTTACCTTAATCAGAAGTGGCTCTAAATCAGGATGGTATGAGAGAAACCAGTATTCGGATAACCCTAAAACAAGCATGGTTCCTTGTACTTGCTGGGTATAAATTGTTGGCAACTTGCCTTTGCGTAGATAGGATATATGCGTACTAGCATTAGGCGACTTAATCTCGATGCCTGTGTCATCCCACAAACCATCAGGAGAGCAGCCTATTTCATGGTCATCCATTTTGATCAGGCCAACTTCCTCTATATCTACGCCTAGCATTAATTCTGCTAACGCTCTAGCCTCTCCTTCTAAGTCGTTGCCTCTCTGCATGGCCTCTGACTTAAATGTCTCAGTCGGTTTGCCTGTTAGATTCTCGGCTATCAATTGATTGATTAGACTTTCACGACTAGTAGACAACTTCCCTGCGCTAGTAAATACCTTAGAGAAGTTACTCGCTGTCACGCACCCAATTCGTTCTGTGAGCCAATCGGTCGTACCCTGGATAGCCTTTGAAATTCGCATTTGGTTTCCACAATTCATTCATTAAATGATAGAGCCTAAGACAGTTCTTACACATAGTATCTAATGATGCTCTTCTCTCGGCGCAGCCTCTGCATCTGATCTCGTCTTTCATCATTTTTCGATAGGCTTCCTAATGTTATCGAGAAGGCGCTCATAATCACTTTGCTTTAATTCGCTAAGGTCATTTAGGTTCTTATGCTTAAGAATCTTAGATTCAGGTTTGTTATGACGTTCTAACTCCTTACGGATTATAGCTACCTGTTGAGCGGAAATCGTGGGAGATGGAGGCTCATGCGACACTTCGTCAGCGTCAGTATCTTCCTGAGTACTTACTCCGGCAGCAGCAGCTAAGGCAAACTTGCGAACATAAGTAAGTATTGATCCGTAAGCCTGACTGTCATGCTTGGCTGAAGGGACTCCAAAACGTGATCGCATCCACTGACCGCTAGAGTGGATCAGCATAGTCTCTACGCCTACCTCTCCATTGATCGAATAAGGATGTTGCGTGTAGCTGATTCCGTTAGCAGTGAGCGTGTCTTTAACTGCGTCACGGATATCATCGAGGGTGGCATAAGCGCCAGTTTTGCCAGTTGCCTTATCAGCGAACCGACTGTTGATGCCAGACATTTTAGCCTTTGGCATTACTGCTTGAGCCTTGGCGAGTGCCGCAGCGAGTTCGTTTATTTGTTCTGATTGCTTCATTGGTAATCTCCTTGAGTAGACTAATCTACCGAAATTGATTACCAACTGCAAGAAGTTTTAGGGTGGCAAAACTAAGTATTTTTTTCTGGTTTTGTCCCTGTACAAAATAAAAAAAAGCCCTGAGCGATTTACATCGTGTCAGGGCTTGCAAAGGTGGCTCAAGGGGAATAACATCACCACTTGTCGGCGCAACAAAATGCAATAAAAGCCGACGTCCTAATAGTAACACAATTCAATCATCGTGTGGTAAAGCCTGACGTACTCTGGCTCATGGGTAGCTGACCCTGAAAATCAGCCGCAGAAATGCGAGAAGCAAGCGACCTAACAACCTGCGCTGACCCGCCCATGTCAACAGGTAACCGCAAACACAAACACCCAGGTCGTGAGCTAGGCATTGAAATAACCTCCAGTTGAGTCTGGCGGGGGAGCGGTTCACCCTTGTGGATCGTTTTAATGAGTACCAAGTCTTCGGACTTTCCGTTTTGGAGCGCTAGGACACCTAATGCCGTGGGTGTGTTTGCGGGGGAAAATGGGCGCTCGTGCCTCTAATTTGGAGATCCAATGGAAGACTTATCTGAAAAACCCTGTAAGTGTGGTGATGTAATGGGCGAAGTCATTGGCTTCGATGAGCGATCTACTGATGGGGTTAAAGTCCCGGTAAGAAGGCGATGGTGGTGTCATGCGTGTAACGCTGTAGAGGAATGCGTAGGACGAGAAAGAGTAGTGACTAACTGGCCTAGAAAGAAGTAAACAAAAAGTGTTGACAAGCCAGTATCGATAGTTAAGTATGTAGTCTCTAATCAAGGAGACTGTTATGACAGATCATTTAACCAACGCTATATATGCAAACCTTCCTGACTTGGTCAACATTGAAGACCGTACAGTAGAACCTACAAACAACGCTGCTGATGATTTAGCAATTGCGTTTGTAAATGATGGTAATCACCCAGAAGATTATATGTTTGATGATATGCCTGTTAAATACTATCAAGCATACCATGCAGACATGATGCGTGTGTTCGCTAATCGTCTAAAGCCAGAAGAATTCTTTAGCAGGTATGCAGCGCAATATTATTCTCTGCGTGAGTGGGTCGTCCAGGACTCTGCCGAGAAAATATGGAACATGGCTGTCGATGAATACAGCATCCCGCCTATTGATATTTATGATTATAACGGCGTCAGAAGGGAGGACTTCTAATGTGGATGCTAACTCGTAACGGTGAAAAGTTTGGTTATGCTACAACTGACAAGGCTGCGATAGAGAAGTATCGTGGCTGGTGGATTGATGACCACGTTGTTGCTGAGGCGGCTCAAGTTCAGTTAAGACTATGGAATGCGTCCAAGACGACCATTCTACAGTCAGAAGCAGAGCAGATAGCTCGTGACACTCTTGAAGAGCAGATCGGCGTCATAGAGATAAAGTCACAATGATTGCTTTAAGACCGCACCAAGAAACTGCCGTAGAGCAGATTAGAAACTCCCTTAGAAAAGGAAACAAACGTCCTTTACTGGCTGCTCCATGTTCTATGGGTAAAACTATGATTGCGGCGTTTATCATGATGAAGGCGGCAGAGAACGGCGTTAGAAGCGTCTTCTTCTGCGATAGGGTCAAACTCGTGGGTCAGACAGTTGAGACCTTCGAGCGGTTAGGCGCTGATTTCAGCGTCCTTCAGGGAGACGACCCAAGATACGACCCAAATAAGATGATACAGATCGCATCTATCCAGACAGCGGTACGCAGAAAGCATCTAAACTTTGGTCTTGCGATAGTCGATGAATGTCACACAATGTACAAGGGGCTTGTAGATGGCTTTATGACCAGGTATGACAATGTACCGTTTATAGGTCTTTCAGCTACGCCTTACTCAAAGGGTCTGGGTAAATACTGGGATGATTTACTCGTACCAATCACCCCAAGGCAATTAATCGATCTAAATTACCTATGTCCTACTGACTACTATGTCGGCGAGACCATCAGTACCAAGGGGATTAAAAAGAAAGCGCTTCCGACAGGAGGTAGCGACTTTGATGCAGAATCTCTCGGCGCTGCGATGATTGACTCAGAAACCTTCAATGGTGATGTGGTTGAAAATTACAGAGTACATTCTGCTAACCTTACAAAGCGAGCTATAGCGTTCAGTCCATCGGTAGCGCACTCCAAGGCACTTGTAGAGAAGTTCAACGAAGCAGGAATTCCGGCGCTACATATTGACGGCTATATGCCTGAAGACGAGCGCAAGTACATCTACGCAGATCATCGAGCAGGTAGGGCGCTTGTTTTGTCATGCAGCCGCTTGCTTGGTACTGGGTACGACGACCCATCAGTAGAGATCTTGATAGATTGTTTCCCGACATCTAAGAATTCAAAGATAAACTGGGTACAGAGGAGCGGTCGCATATGGCGTATTGCAGAGGGTAAAGAGCGCGCTATCTACTTAGATCACGCAGGTAACCTTCATCGCCACGGTATGTTCCCAGAGGATGTCATCCCTGTGTCATTGGATGACGGCACTAAGAAATTCGATGAGCGCAACCAGACCAAGAAGGAAGAGAAAGAGCCTATCTTGCGTGACTGTCCTCAATGTTCTGCTGCTTTCACTGGGCGTAAGTGCGCCTGTGGTTACGAGCTACCAAGCAAAGAGCCAGTGTTTAAGGATACAGGCGGTATGCTCAAGAAGGTCGATAAACTCACCTTAAACCAGGATAAGAACCGCTGGTACGGAGAGTTGCTGTACTACTCTCGTTCTCGTGGTTACTCTGATGGCTGGGCTGCTCACGCATACCGTACTAAGTTCGATGTCTGGCCTCGTAATCTAGATAGGATACCTGTCAAAACAGAGTCAAAGGATGTAAAGAATTGGATACAAATGCTACAAATCAGAAGATCAAAGAGTCCAGCCAATGCTAGAAATTTCAGTAGTCCTAGATCGCTTAGACAAGGTTAGAAAAACGTCAAACGGCTACACTGCTTGCTGTCCTGTCCATGGAGATCGAAACCCATCGATGAGTATTACGGTGAAGGATGACGTAATCCTGTGCCACTGTCATGCTTGTGGAGCCAATGGATTAGATGTAGTGGCTGCGATAGGATTGAAGCCTAGCGTCCTGTTTGACAAGCCTTTTGAGCGTGAAGAAGACAAACACTGGCTGCTCAATAAAAAGGCTGATTGGGATGAGTGTATAATAGCGATGGCGCATGAGACATTGAAGCGTGGTGACCCGATCGCTTACAAAGACTTCCGAGTTATTAAGGAGTCTTTAGCTAGAAGAGACCAACGCAGAAAGCTTAACTTGCCAATAGTATTCAACATGGAAATATCCCTATGAGCCTGAGAGACATAGATAAGAACACCATAGTACTCAGCAGAACCCCTTACAAGAATGAGATGAGCGAAATCAGTAAAGATAGGCTAAGGGATATAATAGCGATAGACGTAGCCAAATTCCTGGCTAATGGCGGTCGTATAGAGAAGATTGAGTACGGAGTTAGTACCAGGAAGAACTCAAATAAGTTTGAGCGCCTTTCTTTCCAAGTGAAGAATTAGTTGCGAGTCGGCTGGGTAGGCCGTAAAGAGTAAAAGGGAAAAGCTCACCTCGCATATGATTAGTATGCCTTGACGAAATAAGGATAGCAAGATGTTTCATGTCACCATGGATACAAGAAGGATGCATAAGTTCCTAGATAACCACTCTAAGGAGCAAATCCCTTTCGCAACCTCTCAGGCCATTAATAAGATGCTGTTTATTGGCAAAAAGGGTACAGAAAGGGACATGGATAGGATTTATGATGGTGGCGCTACCCGCTGGTCTAAGCAGTCTATACGCTACGCAAAAGCTACCAAAAAGCTGTTATTTGGGTTTCTTTATGTTGCTGACGATAAAGAGCGCGCCTATATTATGAAAACTATTAAGGGAGGCCAGGTAATTCCTAAGAAAGAGGTATTGATACAACCAATGAACATCAGTACCAATAGATACGGCAACATTGCTAATCAAGCTGTATCAAAACGATATAAAGACCCTAAGTTCTTCGCAGGAAAACCCTACAGAGGAAATGCTCCAAACAGCGCAAGAAAGAACATCAAAGCCCCGGCTAATGATCCGAAAGTTGGTTTATGGGAAAGAATAGGCCGCAAAGGCAAGAGGGGCGGTATCGCTAGGCAAAATCTGATTATGCGGGTACAGTTTAAGAGTGGAAGGCTTCAGAGAGCATTCTTCCCAGCGACTAAAATGGCTAAGACAAGATTCCAGAAGAACTGGAGAAAGGTGTTTGCTCAAGAGCTAGTTAAGGCAAAGGTCAAAGCAATCCAGCGAGGCCGTTAAGTATCCCATGGCTATCCCATGGTTATAGGTGGACAGAGATGAGTAAAGGTTCAAAACAGCGCCCCAGGAAGGTAAAGAAAAGTCACTTCGATGAGAACTGGGACAAGATATTCGGCAAGCCTGGTGAGAAGAAACCGCCGAAGAAATCGTGAGTATCCCATGGCTGCGGGTGAGTATCCCATGGCTGCGGGTGAGCATCCCATGGCTATGGTTCAGCATCCCATGGCTATCCCATGGCTATCCCATGGCTATGGTTGGATCGACCTCGGATCGCCCTCCGCAAGCGACCCTGAACGCGAATTATTCGCATTTCGCTTTGGAGTCCTGGCCTCGAAAAGTCTATATAAAACAAGCGCTTAGCGATTCCCAGTTACTGATTATTGAAATGCGCGAGAATGCCGCTAAAATCGCCTAGGCGCGACGATAGCGAAAAGCGGCTGGGTGACAGCGGGAAACGACAAAGGCGCTCAAATCGGCTTATATGCGCGATTATGGCAAAAGGCCGCTATTCGGCTGGATAGGGTACGGGATCGGGTAAGGGGTCGGAATGTGTAAACGATAGGCAAAAAAAAAGGCCGCTATTAACGGCCTTTTGGTTTATTGGGTCGCTAGTAATACGCGACTAGGATAATTCCTTGAATAATTGCCAGGGTCACCATTAGGATCATGTGTTGAATATCGCTCACTAGATCACCTCGAAGAAAGTTAAGAGCATAACGCCGTATATAGTAAAGACAGCCGCCGAAACGAGCGCGGTAGTCCAAAAGTTAGAACGCTTTTCGGCCTGTACTTTGACGATTAATTGGTCGCGCCTTATAGGCATATAATCGCGCTCGAATTCGGGAACCTTGCCTGGGAACTTGATAACGTTATTCATTGTTTAACCTCTTCACATTCAATTGATTTTATTTCCACGTTAATAGCTGGAAATTGCGCTTCCGATTTTCGCTTAAAGCTTTCGGCTTGTTCCTTTGTATCAACCAAAGGGAAAGCCTCGCACCCGTTATAAATTAACTGATATTTAATCATCGTTAACCTCTCGCAATAATATTGTCGATTACGAAACCGGATTGATCGCGTTTCGCGGCGCCTTTTGCCAGTAGGCCGACGACCACGTTTTCCGGATCGGTGAAGCGTAGATCGTCGCGGTCACCATTAATCACGCGACGGCCTAGATATTCGCCGGGTAAGGTATCGCGGAACACAACGCTAATATTATGCGCGCTCTTTTGTACTTTTCGAGCATAGGCGGCATTCGCGCCGCTATAAGAGGCGGTAAGGTGATAATTCGAAGGAACGCGCCTAGTCGGCATTTTCGTGTAATCGTACCAAGTGAGATCGGGAAAGGTTTGCATAAGCGATAGGCCGTTCGATCCCTTTTGATTTTCCCATGGGACATCGGAAGTTCCGTTTAAGCGTACCGCAAGCTTCACGCCTAGGCGGTCGGCCTTTCGTTGCGCTTTTCGGATATCGTCGGCCAGTGTATCTACGAAACCGATAGGATCATCACGCAAGAATTCGGTTTTACGGATACGCGCCGCCTGTACGTTTGAGAATCGACCGCGACCCGCGCTATAGAGACAAGCGGCCTTGCATCCGGCCTTTTCTGCCATGGGACACACGTTTATCCCTTCGACCGTATCGGCGGGTGCTAGGTATAGGATAGCGGTTAGATACTCGCCGCCTTTGTCGCTCTTTATGGTTTTAGCATTATTTCCGATAGATAGTAATTTCATCTTTTTTCCCTTTTAGTTAATGAGTCGCCTACCCCTAGGCGTTCTCTGTTTCTCTTAAATATTCGGCGACACATAACGCCGCCTTTTTGCAGTGATCGATATCACGATCGGTAGCGCCTAATTCTACGGCGCGTTCTACTTGATCAATGGCGCGCTGAAAATGCGACTCACTAGGCGAGATTATCGCTACAGAGAGAGCATAAGTGACGCGCCCCAGGCGTTCTAGTTCGTTACTCATAATCACCCCTAAGCCTTCCGGCTATCTGATAAAGCTTCCTGTAATGTCTCGCAATAATTACCGCACTCGAAATGGGCGGGTATATTGTCGCGCGTTGAATCGATAGCGCGCCATGCAACGAAAGGATGCAATTGGTGATTGCGCTTCACGACGACAATAGCCGACGGGTAGCAGAATTGATCGCCGGCGCGTTCATCCAATACGGTTATTAACTCGCCGTCTACTGCGTTTAATGCGTGGTCTAGATTGAACATAATCGTTTCCCTTTTACCTTGGTTAAAATACGGGCGACCGAATGCCGCGCCGTTGGTGAATTATAACGGCCGATATTCTGAAAAGTAAACGCGAAACGATAACTTTTTATTCCTTCTATATAGGCAATTAGAAAAGCCGTAGCTGGCATGAAGGGATCATGAAGGGATCGTGAAGGGATTGACACGCCTACCCGCTGGCATGGTCTCGCCTATCCGGTCGGCTTACCCGTCGGCCTACCCGCTGGCAATGCATACGGCCTACCCGCCGCCTTATTCGCTGGCCTACCCGCTGGCCTAGTCGATCGCTGGCAAGGGTCGGGGGTCGGCCTATATCCGGCGCGGTATCTATCGGCCTTTTTCGGCCTTATCTAGAACGGTCATTCCTATAAGTAATTTTCAGAGGCGCTCGTATCGCTACAGGCCGCGAATTTATTGGGTCGGGCGTATAACGAGGGCTGGCTAGATGATTCGCCGATGATCACGCCTAGGCGACAGGCATCCCAAAAAGTCCAATGAAATCAATAGTTTGAACCGGTCGCGGGTCCTTTGACCCCCCCGAGCCGTGCGTGTTTTGCGC
>Ga0070745_1001403_pt1 | contig 13410 bp, 9 predicted proteins | sample VirMetDEL_Mar_4_FD_77438 | JGI IMG/M metagenome (GOLD analysis project Ga0070745, IMG submission 77438) | Aqueous microbial communities from the Delaware River and Bay under freshwater to marine salinity gradient to study organic matter... | ecosystem: Environmental > Aquatic > Marine > Coastal ...
AAGCCATCAAACTCTGCGAAGACCATGCCAGTAGCAAAGAAAACCGAAACGCTTTTCTTTGATAGTCCTATCGCTTCCGCCACTTCCTTTTGGGTTACTTCCTTGCTCTCGCACTTTTGAAAGACATTTAGACAAAAGTCGAAAATGCTTTCCTGATATTGCTTGAATGCTCTTCCTGCTACCTTTTCGGCTATTAGCATTCCGTCATACTTTCCTTTAATTACTTCCTGAACTTTGGTTAGTTCCATCTTTTCTATCCTTTTCTAGTTTGGTAGTTACTCATGAGTAACTATTGATAAGAATATCTTAGACACATGTCAGGGCACATGTCAACTACATTAGAAAGAAATTAAAAAAATTCTTGTGACCTTAGTCACACCAACGGGGCAGGGAATTAGTTCCGTATTATGAAACAGGGGGGTGGGTGGCTTACTCGTGAGTAACTGGGAAATCAGGGGACGGGGTTAGATAGCCCCGACAATCGCCCGACAAGTGCCGTTCCACAATATGAAACAAAAGTTATGACCCCCCTATGCTTAAAATGCGAGGGGCGGAATGTATTATAGTCCCATTAAAAATATTTCTGGGTTATTTGGACCAGTATCGGCCCTCTCAAAAACCCTTATTTAACAGCACTTTTATCTATGTGACCAAATTGTTATAATTAAATATGTTACCAAACCCTTCGGTAACGCATTAGTACTAGTGAGGGGGTTTTTACTTCCTAGGTCGGCTGCTTAATGCCGACGCAGCCTCCTTTAACCTATAGTATTATATTATAATATTATATTATAGTTATTATTACTATAGCAACCGTTCCATTACCACGGTTGCAACTAGGATATATATAATAATATATTATTTTATATTACTATTACTACACTGGTTGGGTTCCAATACCACCCAACCCTACAGCAACTAGGAATTAAATATAGGATTTTTATATGGCTGCTAAGAAAGGTGGCTCTCACCACCTCAAAGGCAAAAGTGCCGAAAAGAAAAAAATTTTTTTAAACGGCGTTGCCAACGGTATGACTGCCGTAGCCGCAGCCAAATTGGCTGGTGTTAAGGTCGAGACGACCCACTACTGGAAATCAACTGACCCAGACTTTAAACGTCAGTTACTAGACGCCGCCGAAACCCGAGATAAGGTTAGGGCAAAGATTGAGTCGCCCGATAAGTTCAAAGTAGACTTTGAGACCTTCTCTCAAGAATACCTCGGAATGAAGGTATTTCCTCATCAGAGGAATTTTATCTCTTTACTGGAGAAGGGTGAACCTGAATGGTTGCACCCATCTATGAATTATGAGCCAGCCGCCCGAAATCGGCTTCTCATTAACATACCTCCAGAGCATGCGAAATCCACCACGATTACCGTGAATTATTCCACCTATCGTATTGCTCTGGACCCTAACGTTAGAATCATTGTAGTATCCAAAACTCTCAATAAAGCCCGAGAGTTCGTCTATGCCATCAAGCAAAGACTAAGCCACCCCACCTGGTCTAAGTTGCAACAGACTTATGGACCTGAAGGTGGATGGAAAGATGATGCTGATACCTGGAGAACCGACACGGTCTACCTAGGTGCAGAGGCAAGAGACTCATCTGAAAAAGACCCTACCCTTCAAGCACTAGGTATGGGTGGTCAGATTTACGGTGCTCGTGCTGACCTCATCATCCTAGATGACTGCATTACAGGTGCTAATGCCCACGAGTGGGAAAAGCAAATGTCATGGCTACAGAAAGAAGTAATTACTCGTTTAGGTAAGAACGGTAAACTTCTAGTAGTCGGAACTCGTATTGCAGCAAATGACCTATACCGCGAGTTGCGTAATCCAGAACACTGGTCTGGTGGCAAATCTCCGTTTACCTATCTGGCTATGCCAGCAGTTTTAGAATTTAATAATGACCCTAAAAAGTGGGTTACCCTATGGCCTCAATCTGATAGACCATGGGATGGGGACGACGACATTGAACCAGACAAAGATGGTCTGTATCCTAAATGGGATGGACCTACGCTTTTTATAAGACGCTCAGAAGTAACGCCTTCTACATGGGCTATGGTTTATCAGCAACAGGATGTTGAAGAAGATTCAATCTTTCCACCGATTGCTGTGCAAGGATGTGTGCAAGGCATGCGTCGTGCAGGACCACTTAACTTTGGTGCACCTGGTCATCCTCAACCAGGCAACTTTAGAATTGTAATGGGCATAGACCCAGCAATGAGTGGGGCAACTGCAGCCGTTATAGTAGCAGTAGACGTTGACAGTAAAGAACGATATGTTCTAGATGTCATGAACATGACAGAACCTACTCCAGAAAAGATTAAAGGTTTAATCCAAGACTGGACGATTCGTTATCAACCTAACGTAGTAGTTGCGGAGAAAAATGCATTCCAACTCTTCCTCACGAAAGACGAAGCAATACGAGACTTTCTATCTTCACGGGGAGTCCAGTTTCGTGAGCATTTCACTGGAAATAACAAATGGGACGTTGACTTCGGTGTTGCGTCTATGGCTTCACTCTTTGGGAATGTACGAGAATCAAAATTCGAAAAAAACTCAAATCTAATCAATCTACCCTCAGCAGATAAATCTGAAGGTGTTAAGGCTCTGGTTAACCAGTTAATTACCTGGAAGCCAGAAATGAAAAAGGGTCAACCTACAGACTGTGTGATGGCTCTTTGGTTTACTGAGATTGTTATCAGAGAATGGCTAGAAAGAAACAATAGCGGTCCATCATTTATGACTAGCCGTTGGGCTACTAGAAGGCAACTTCAAAATCAATTTATCGTTGATTTAGATGAAGAATATGCAGCACAACAGCAAGAAGTATTTTACGCATAAGGAACTAGATGTTAAATATTGAGCAGGTTGCTCTTAAGGTTGACTCTCTAAGGAGAAAGAACACCGCACGCGACGAGCGTATGGCTAATGTTCTTGAAGTTCGCCGTGGCAACATGGCAGAGATTAGCCCAGAACTGTTTCCAGAGGGAACAAGCAAGGCTATGGTTGCAAACTTCATTGATGTTGCAGCACGCGACGTAGCAGAAGTTTTAGCACCACTACCTTCTTTTAACTGCATATCAAAAAATAACTCTGATAGAGCAAAGAAAAACGCTGACACCAGAACTTTAATTGTCAACAACTATGTTGAAACTTCTCGTTTACAGACTTTGATGTATACAGGTGCTGACTATTACGGCACTTATGGCTTTTTGCCAATCGTTGTAGAAGCAGACCCAGAGGCTCGTCTACCAAAACTTAGAATTGATAATCCTTTAGGTGCTTACCCAGAATTTGATAGATTCCGTAAATTAGTTTCTTACACCAAGCGTTATATGAAAACCATTGGTGAACTAGTTGTAGAGTTCCCAGAATACTCTGACCGCATTATGGGCAACAGAGATTATGATGAAGTTAACTACAACACTGCTTTAGAAATGATTCGTTATGAAGATAAAGAACAAATCACGCTTTATCTTCCACAACGCAATAATCTAGTTTTACGCAAGACTGAAAACCCAATGGGTGAAGTAATGGTTCGCATTGCTCAACGCCCAGGCATTGACGATGAACCACGCGGTCAATTTGATGATGTTCTATGGGTTCAGATTGCTCGTGCACGTTTTGCATATTTAGCCATGGACGCTGCTGAGAAATCAGTTAACGCACCATTGGCTGTACCAAACGACGTTCAAGAATTTGCATTTGGTCCAGATGCAGTCTTAAGAACTTCACAACCACAGAATATTCGCAAAGTCGGATTAGATTTACCGCCTGCAGTATTTACTGAGGCTGCTTTACTTCAGCAAGAAATGCGTGTTGGTTCCAGATACCCAGAAGGTCGAACTGGTTCCGTTAACGCATCTGTTATCACAGGACAAGGTCTCCAAGCATTACTTGGCTCTTTCGATACTCAGGTCAAAACAGGACAACAGATTCTTGCTGATGCTTTTGAGGACGTTCTTGCATTGGCTCTTCGCATGGATGAAAAATTATTTTCAGGTGAGAAGTCAGTGCATGGCGTTCGTAATGGTTCACCATACGAATTAACCTACGACCCACGTAAAGATATTAAGGGTGATTACACAGTTCAGGTCCGTTATGGATTAATGGCTGGATTAGACCCTTCTCGTGCTTTGATTTTCTCATTACAAGCATTAGGTGCTGATTTAGTATCTCGTGATTTTGTAATGCGTGAACTTCCATGGTCAATGAATGTTCTTGGAGAACAACAATCTATTGACATTCAAAGAATGCGTGATAACTTAAACGCATCTATGGCAGCAATTGCCCAAGCAATTCCTCAAATGGTTGCACAAGGTCAAGACCCAGCAGATTTAGCAACGAAGATGGCGGAGATAATCAAGCAAAGACAAAAAGGAGTTGCTATTGAAGAAGCAGTTTCTGAAGTCTTTGCACCCAAAGCACCGCCAACCCCACAAGTTGCCTCTGGGGGAATGACCGCTCCAGTTGAGCCACCCGTCCCCTCTGCTCCTGTTGCAGCGACCCCAGAGGTTCCTCCTCAGCAAGGCGGCGGCGAACAACAATTACCACCAGATTTAATGGGATTACTAAATCAATTAGGAGGCTAAATGGATAAGATTGATGCTCTTCCAGAGTATGTCAAACTATTTCGTGAAGCCATCGATGGTTACGCAAAAGCAAGATTCCCACAAGGTGCTTTAACTACAAGTTTAATTTTAATTGCAGAATTTATAGATGCAGACAATCAATATCATCTAGACGCATTGTCAGATGGTAAGACACCTCCATGGAAAATAAATGGAATGATTGCACATGGAACAGATATTTTAGTTAATTCAGAAACTAACTTTTTAGAAGATGAGGATTAATGGCTGAAAGAGGCGGTTATCGCAAACCCAAAAAGGGTGCTCAAGTCTCACCTCCAGGAGCCTTATCAAGGCGTAAAGAACGTGAGAAAGTAAAGAACTCTCGTCAAGGCATAATGGGTTCTGGCGGATATGGCAGTACTAAAGAGGCTCAAGAACTAGCATCTAGTGCTCCTTTTGCTAGCAAAACTCCTACACCTCAAGTTCAAGTGCCGCAATCTACTCGTCCTGCAGAAGGTGGAATGGCTGGAGTTGTTCCATTAACCGCTCCAACTCAAAGACCAATGGAGTCTCCAGAAATTGGTATGCCTTTTGGTGAAGGTCCAGGACCAGTTGACGTTGGTTTAATGCCAGGTGCTGGTATGCAAGAATCTATTGCCAAACAAGATTTAAGACAACTAGCAAACTATTTGCCAGCGATTGAACTTGCTGCAAACGCAGAAGGTGCACCTCAGACTTTAAGGACCTTTGTAAAGTATCTAAGGAGTTTGTAAATGGAAACTCCTCGTTGGGCAGTTAATTTTTCTAAGTACTTAGACAATGTTGGTTTTGAAAATGCTGGATTAGCATGGGGTCTTTCTCACGTAAATGAATTTACTGATGCAGACCATGATGAAATTATTAAGATTCTTATTGGAGATAACCAAGCATGAGTATTTTACAAGACTTTGGAAATGCTCTTAGCAAAGGTTTTGGTAAATTCTTAGAAACTTACGATAAAGTTGCTAAGCCAATTGGTCGTTCTATCAGCACAGGTATTCTATTAACTGATACTGATAATCCAGAGTTTAATGATGGCTTTCAATTATCAGATATTAAAAGAACCTACAAGCGTGCAGAGAAAATCTCTCCTGGTCAAGCATTCGTAGGTGCATCTGATTTACCAGTTCAAGGATTGGCTCGTGCTATAGCCAGACCTTTTGGCGATAAAGCACCAACATTTTTACAAAAAGATTTTGATATCTACAACGAAGAACAACGCAAGAAAGCCTTCAATGATGAAATTGTAGGAAAGATTGCATCTGGTTCTATTGATGCTGTTGTAACTTGGTTTGCTGACCCATTAGTTCTTGGCGGTAAAGCAATTAAAGTTGCTCGTGCTGGCGGTAAGATTCGTGGCAAAGAGTTTAGCGGTATCTTAGAAATGAGAGCACCAAAGACTTCTGAGGATGTTTCTAAAGCAGTTGCTTCTGGTGGATGGGATGAGTTTTTAAATCAAGCCATTAAGACTGATGGTGCTGGATTATTAAAGAACAGGACTGTTCAAAAGTCTTCAAATCCAGAGTTAATGGCATCTGTATTTGGGGATATTACAGATAAAGAAACTGCTGCAATTGCACTTAAAGCAGTTCTTGGTGACCAACAAGCCTTAGCAGATTTAACTAAAGTTTCTAATAAAGCAAATAAAGACCTTGTAACTATTATCAAGCGTCAGAAGAAAGAGATTGAAAAGTTAAGCCCAGGTACTGACTACAATAATTTTCTTAAGACTCCAGAAGGTCAATTATTTAAAGACGAAGTTGAAGCACTTAAAATAAAAGATACGTACTTTGCTAATGCTTTGGACCTAGCACAACAGAATGTTTATGCTACTGGAACTACTGTAAGTAGATTTAGATTCACAGAAGCAAGACGTGCTGCTGCTGGTCGCAGTAAGATGGAAACGACTTTAGGTCGTGGTATCTGGAGATTTCAAGACTTTCAACATTCACCATTTAACGCAGTTATGCGTGTAGTTACATGGGGTGGTCGTCAGCGTCCATCGGGTTGGGTAACTGCAAGAGGTATTAACGCTGCAGGTTCAGGCGATGAAATCATTGCATTCATGGACAATGTTCAACCATGGAGCGGTGTTGAGGGTGCTAAGTTAAAGCAAAAATATCTTAATCAATATCTACGTGCAGGGGACGCAGAACGTAGCATTGTTGTTGAAAAGATTGAAAAAGATGCTATCAATGCTGTTGCAAAGCAATTTGGTTTTGATGAAGTTTTAGATGGTTTTAAGAAACAACAGATTGCAAAAGAATTTGGTATTCCAGAATCTCAAATTAATACTATTGGCGATGCAATATATGCAAAGACTTTAAGTCGTCGTGGCAATATTATGGATGCGGTTAAAAAAGAAGGTTACTTCTTAGACGAAGAAAAACGTAGAGTATTCTTGCCTTTTATTTCTTCACAACTTCCAGAAGCAATTCCAATGGTCGATATTAGACTATTTCAAACTCTCGCTAAAGAACATACAAGCGGTCTTCGTGCTGCTGCAGCAACAATTACCGATAAAGTAGAATCTGCTTACAGCGTATTTGATTCACTTTGGAGACCAAGCGTTCTTATGCGTTTAGGTTATCCTCAAAGAAACGTAGGCGAAGGTTCTCTTCGTGCTATGGCTTATATGAATGGATTTATGGAATACATGAGACCATTCGAGGGATTAAATAACTTCCAAAGAAACCGTATTGCATCTTTCAAAGACAGATATTCCAGATATCAAGCAAAGAGTATTTTAGAAACTCAAAGAGGCAAAAATATTTCTTTCTTGCCAACATGGAAGCAAGTATCAGACCTTCAAAACCATGAGTTAAGGTTATTGAGAGCAGATAAAGAATTAAGACTTACTAGTCGCAAAGAAATTGCTGATAAACTTAAAAAGACTAGAAATAAAGACGCTAGAGCCAGACTTAAATTAGAATTAGACCAAATAGATAATCGTTTAACATTATTAGATGATGCAATTAAAACTGGCGAAGACAACGTTAAATTTATTATTGACAGAAGTAGCAGAAAAGGCATTAAGGGCAACAGACACCGTATTGGTCAAAAAGCCTACATCCACAATGGCATTAAAATCAAAGGTGCTTTTGAGGATGATATAGGAAACTATGCCCTTCGTATGTCTAGTGCTGAAAGAAAAACTTCTTTAGAACTAGCAAATCCAATGTCTATTCATGAAGATATTGCTAATAAGGCTATCATTACTAAAGGTTGGTCTTCAGTTAAACCTTATGTAGACAATGTTGTTTCAGATGATTACATCAAAGTCGTTGGAGATGCCGCAAGAGTATTTAAAAATGACGAAGTTACCAAGCGTTTAATGCTTGCAGTTGACCCAGAACTAGCAATTGATGACATTGTTAAGGCTGCTAAAACCGATAAGAAACTACAAAAAGACTTGGCTGATTCTGGTGTTAGACTAAATTCTAAAAGCATTAGAGAGCATGTTAACTCTCTTGCTCCAGCAATTAAAGCGTACTTTCCAGATGAGGCTTTAAGAAAAGAACTTGCTACATCCGATAAGGTTTCTCCTCTTAAAATTAGAGAAGCACTTAAAGATAGAAAAGACTTAGTTCCAATATCTGGTGAAACTATACGCCCAGATACTCAAAAGAGTCTTTATAAGTCTTATCGTCAAACTGTAAATAAGATTTTTAAGTACATTGGTGCACTTCCAGAAGATACTTTAGTACGTCATCCATTCTATAACGCTGTTTACAAGCGTACTGTTAATGCTCAAGTTGATAGAGCGTTGGCTGATGGACGAGAAATTACTAACGAGATTATGGAAAGATTCGTTGCAAATGCTCATCGCAATGCAATGAAAGAAACCAATAGAACTCTTTATACTATTCAGCGTTATTCAAATGCTGCTGCAGTATTCGCATTCTTCTCACCTTTCATTCAAGCACAGTTAAACACTATGCGTGTTTGGGGAAGGTTAACTTATGAGAATCCTCAAATCGTTGGTCGTGCATTTCAAATATGGGGTGCTACCGAAGCAGCAGGATTAGAAGAAAAAGACCCAATTACTGGAGATACTTACGTTACATTCCAGGCTGCAGGTGTTTTACCAGATTGGTTAGAGAAAGCAACTGGTGGACAGACTGTTATGCGTTTCCCAAAGCGTGGTGCAAACTTAGTTCTTGCTGGTGAGCCATGGTGGAATCCAGGTGCAGGTCCAGTTGTACAGATTGCTGCAAGTGAGATACTTAAAAACTCTCCAGATATTGACCAGCAATTGACTGAAAAAATTGGTTTTCCAATTCCTTCAAAAGAAGTATTAGACTTTATCGTACAAAGAGGACCTTCAGATAAGCCTTTATCATGGGACTTGATTCTTCCAGCATCTGCAAAGCGTTTAGTTTCAGGACTTCGCGGTACTGCTGATGAAGATTATGCACGCAATTTAACATCTATCTATGCAATTGAAATGCAGAGATTCAAAGATGGAACTCGTGAAACAGAACCAACCTTTGATGAGGTTCGTCAAAAGACTGATGCATTCTTCATGTTGCGTTTATTCACTAACTTAACACTGCCAGTTGTTCCTCAATACCGCTCAGAATATGAGTTCTATATTCAAAAGTGGAGAACAGAACAGCAAAAGGGAACTGTTGGTGGATTAAGTGCAGAAGAGCGTTTCTATAGAGATTACCCAGAATACTTTACTTTGGCTATATCAACCACCAAGAATGTTACTGGAATTGACCCAACTGTTAATGCGGTTAATAGGGCTAAGAAACATAGAAATCTAGTTACTAGACTTGGTGAATTAGACCCATACTTAATACAACTTGTAACCAATGAAGATGTAGAAAGAAACTTTGACCAAGCAGCCTATACTTGGCAAATGGAAACGTCGCCAATTCCTGGTGATAAAGGCAAATTCCGTGAGCGTATTTCTCCAATGGAAGCCGTTAAAAGACAAGATGTTAAGGCTGGATGGATTGAATATGTTAAGTTCATGGACGCTTTGGATGCAGAGTTAGAAAAGAATAACATCAAGTCTTTAAACTCTAAGGCTGGTAGACAGTACAAAGAAGTTAAAGATAGATTCATTCAAGATTTACAAGCACAGAATAAAGCCTTTGCTGAAGAGTATGGCATATATGAAATTGGTGGTTGGAAAAAGACCATTATTGCTATTAACGAAATCTTAGAAAATGAAAAGTTCATGGAAGAAAATGATTCAGAACCATGGGCTTTAATGAGAGATTACATGGATTCTAGAGAAGATATGATTTCCTTGCTAGAACAGCGTGCTGCCATGGGTGGTTCTGCAAATATCACAGCAAAGTCTAATGTTGATTTGCAAGAAGCATGGGATGCTTACATAAGTGATATCAAAGCAGAAAATACCCTATTCTCATCTTGGTATAACAGATTCTTAGATAATGATACATTGGAGAAGATTTAATGAGCGGATTCGCTGATAACTATATCACCGAACTTCAGGGAACTAGTACTGGTCAAGGATATGGTGCTACCAAATACATAGATGGTACACCAATGAATCTTAACCGAGCACTAAGTTACATTAATACAACCAGAAGTGGTGAACCTCAAAAGTATCAAGAATTAATTCGCATTATGAATGCTGCTGGTTACAATATTCCAGCAAGTCAAAACCCAGAGACTGTAATTAGTCGTTGGGATACATTCGTAAGAGATTTATTTACATCTCCAGATGAAGATGTTTATACCTTTGTTTCTAAAAGAGCGGCACAGGATTCTGATACTGGAGAGTCAGTTGCAGAGTATCCTTCTTTAACTGCTAGACCAAATGCAGACTTTGAAATTGATAATGCGTTTAGAGATTACCTTGGTGTTGCAACTACCAAGAAAGAACGTACAGCATATTACAAAGCATTGGCTCAATTAGAGAGAAGCAGACCTACTCGTCAAGTAACTAGAAGAGTTGGTAATAAGACTGTTCAAACCACTATTGGTGGAGTTACCCAGGAAGAGAAAGAAGAACTTCTTCTAAGTTTTGTGTCGAACAGAGCACAGGCTTTGAACATGGGTGATATTGGTGGACAGTTATCTACCAACATGAGAGCAATTAGAAAGTTAGTTGCAGACAACGGAGTTACTCTAGGGGACAGAGAAGTTCGTAAACTAGCAGTAGATGCTACAACTGGTGGCGTTGCTTTGGATACTGTTCAGACCAAGATTGTTAATCTTGCAAAAGCAAAGTTTGCAGCATTAAGTCCATACTTAGACCAGGGCTTAAGTGTAAATGATGTTGCTCAGCAATACATTAATGAAAAAGCAAAAATACTTGAATTAAACCCAAATCAAATTAACATCAATGACAACGATATTACTCAAGCAATATCTGGTCAAAATCTAGAATCTTTGTTTGATTTTAGAAAAAGATTAAGAGGTAATCCATTGTTCCAATATACGGAACAGGCAAGAGAAGATGCCTCATCTTATGTAAACGATATCCTACAAAAGTTTGGATTGGTATAAATGACTGTTGGACCAGATTTTCTTTCTAACTTAAAAGGTATTCCTGCACCTGTTACTAAGAGCGGTGGAGCACCTAAAGCAGTAAGAGGAAAGGCTCCTAGCACTGCTAGTGGTAAACCTAAAGTAGCAACTACTAAAGGTGGAGCACCTACTGCTGTTAAAGGAGCACCTAAAACTACTACCACTAGTGGTGGTGGTGGTGGTACTAAACCTAAAAAACCAAAACCTGTTGTAGATACAATCCTTCCTGACCAAGAACAAGAAGAGGCTCCAACACGCGATTGGGAAAAAGAATATTACGATAGACTTCGCCAAGAACAACGTGTAAGTGCTTTTGCAATTATTAAAGATGCTTTTGATTCTTATGGATTATCTGAATTAGCACCAGTTGTAGAAGGTTATTTAAGAGAAGGTATATCTACTGAAGAAGCAACAATTAGATTGCGTCAGACAGATGTATATAAGAAACGCTTTGCTGGCAATGAAGGTCGTCGTGCACTAGGTCTTCCTGCCTATACAGAAGATGAATATCTAACTGCAGAAGCAACCTATAGAGAATTATTATCAACTAATAGATTAGATACTTTAGCCAACAGAGATACATACGCCAAATTAATTGGTGGAGGGGTATCAGTTTCTGAAGCACAAGATAGAATTAGCACAGTCTTTAAGCGTATTGATAATGCTGATGAAAATCTAAAGCAACAATTTGGCAGATACTTTAGCCAATATGGTGTAACTGACCCAACACTACAAAGAGCAGATGTTGCATCTGCAATCTTAGGTGGACCAGAAACTGCACAGACTTTACAGCGTACATTGCAAAAGGCTGAACTACGTGCAGGTGCTGCTGGAGCCAAGGTTGATATTGGAGAACAAAGAATTGAAGAACTCCAAAAGCAACTTGAATCTGCAGGTGTATCTGATGTTTACTCAACTGCTAAAGCAGGATTTAGTACATTAGCCCAAACTCAACCAGTTACTGAAGTATTGGCAGAACGTTACAAAGTTGGAACTGAAGGACTTGCTCAAGAGTTAGAACAAGAAGCATTCTTTGGTTTGCAATCACAACGTCGTAAAAAATTACAAGAACAAGAAAAAGCGACCTTCGCTGGACAGGCTGGTACAACACAGGTATCACTAGCCCAAAAAACAGCAGGGCAATTCTAGACCCTCAGTAGGACCGACCAGCCCCTACGAGAGTAATGAGACTGGTAGCAAGAGCCATATAAATCCCCCCAGGTTTATGTGAGGCTTGCGATTAACCAAAAGATGGGAGCGTTGCAAATGAGCAACAATTATCAAGACTGGGAAGATGACGAAGACTTCGACTTAGAAGAAGAACCTCGTCAATCAAAAAACTCTGACAGCGATTTGCTAAAGCAACTTCGCAAAGAGTTAAAAACTAAGACCAAAATGCTATCAGAATATGAAAGCAAGATGGCTACTTTTGAATCTGAAAGACGAGAAGGTATCATCAAATCAGTCTTGGAAAGCAAGGGCGTAAGTCCAAAAATTGCCAAATTCATTCCTCAAGATGTAGAACCTTCTGCAGAGGTTATTGAATCTTGGATTGAAGAAAACGCAGATGTATTTGGATTAACAGTTCAACAAGACCAAGTTCAGCCAGATTTGGCTACACTTCGTCAAATTGACGCTGTTGCCGCCTCTGCTCAATCTCCAGCAGCCATGGATGATTTAATGTTACGTATCAATGAAGCAGGTTCTGCCGAAGAGTTACAAGACTTAATATTCCAAAATGGTGGTGGAGATTATCTCTAACTACTAACCATATAAGGAAACCAAATGGCTAACGCATATACCGCTCTGTCGGGCGGCACTGCTGCAACCAACGGTGGTCTTGGTGGCGGTGCATACTCAAGCAACGACAACGTAGGAACCTTTACTCCATCCAATGGAGCAGGTCTCGTTCAAAAGGCTTATGACCGCTTAGTAGAGTTTGCTCTACGTTCTCAACCATTACTCCGTTCTGTTGCTGACAAGAAACCAGTCCGTCAGAACATGCCAGGTTCTTCAGTAGTATTCCAAATCTACTCAGACCTAGCAAAAGCAACTACTCCTCTATCGGAGCAAGTTGACCCTGATTCAGTAGCGATTGGAACTCCAACTGCTGTTACTGTAACTCTTAACGAATACGGTAACGCAGTGTTGACCACTCGCAAACTACAATTGCTATCACTAGCAGATGTAGACCCAGCAATTGCAAACATCGTTGCATTCAACATGGCAGATTCCATTGACGAACTAGTTCAAACCGAACTACGTGGTGGAAGCAACGTCAT
>Ga0070745_1001426_pt1 | contig 13238 bp, 23 predicted proteins | sample VirMetDEL_Mar_4_FD_77438 | JGI IMG/M metagenome (GOLD analysis project Ga0070745, IMG submission 77438) | Aqueous microbial communities from the Delaware River and Bay under freshwater to marine salinity gradient to study organic matter... | ecosystem: Environmental > Aquatic > Marine > Coastal ...
GCCTTAGCTATACTCATCCCAAGATAGGGTGTCTTCGTTCCATAAAAACCAATTTGTACCGTCAGAAGATGGGCGTGAAACAGGCGGCTCCCAAAGACCTGACTGATCTAAAGTCCATGATGGATAAGGTTGAGGAGAAACAAACCAGTCGTTAGTAGCATCATAAGTGTCGCCGATGTCTGCTTGCTGATTCCTAATTGATCCATCCCGTGATGTTTGCTTCCATTCTGTCTGACTGCCAAACAAAGACTTGCAAAAGTTTACGCCTACGGTCTCTGAATGATTGCCATCACTATCAAGACAGTCTGAATCTTTAACAACAATCACATTTGTTACTGTATTGTTTGCATCTATTTGTGCGAAATAAGCCATTTTCTATCCCTATGCCGCATACCGAATAATTACAACACCAGACTTTCCTGACCCGCCATCATCTTCATTTGCTCCGCCGCCGCCGCCAGAGCCATAAGATACTGCATTGTATGCGGCTCCCGGCCTGTGTCCACTGCGACCATTTCCGCCTCCTGTGCCTGCAGTGCCAGCGGCTCCATCATAGTTGCCTCCGCCTCCGCCAGAACAAATAACTGTCATGCTTGACAACGATGTGAAATTTGCAGAAGTAAGGTTGGAGTCAATATCAGTTAGTGTATAACCCTCGCCTCCATCGCCGTTTTGAAATGAAACCGCATTACTCCCTGCTTCAGTAGCTCCACCGCCACCGCCTGTAAACTGGAATTGTCCGCTACCGCCGGCAAACGTATTGGAACCACTAGCTCCACCGCCTCCAAGGTATTGGCCTCCGCCTCCGCCAGAACCTCCAGTTGCACCTGATTGTTCTCCAGATCCACCACGCCCTCCACCTAATGAGGTGACGCTTACTGCAAAACTACTGGTTCCTCCATTAGATGCGGCTATACCTTCATCGTGTCGCCTTCCTGCGCCTCCTGCGCCAATAGTGATTGAGTAAGTTCCTGCCGCAACTTCGACTGACGACAATACGTCAAGCTCCCCGCCGCCGCCACCACCGCCACCGTTGGCGCCTCCGCCACCTCCACCGCCTGCTGAAGTTACTTCAATAGTTCCTCCGCCTGTAACAGTGAAAGTTCCTGATGATGTGAACACATGGTATTTGTAGTCACCGATAGTCTGTGTTTCATCGCCACCAGATGCTTCGACTGGAGGAGGTCCATAATTACCTCCTACGAAACCAAGAAGTATTCCGCTCATTACGATACGTTCCCTGTTAGAACTGCTACTGTGCCGCTAATAAACAAGATGTTACAAACACCTCTAGTCGCCAAAGTGACAGAAGCAACATCTGAATCTGTTCCGCTAATGTAAGCAGTTGTGATTGAGCATGTGACGGTGATATCGCCAGTTGTGTTGTTGAACAGCACAATCGCATCACCTTCTGAGAAGGTAGCGTCTGGGATTGTGATTGATCCGCCAGAACCGACTTGCACATACTTACCAACATCGCCTGTTGCCAATGTGTAAGAAGATGTCTTTGTGCCAACAGCAGGAATCTCCCGGAACCCGATGTCGCCAAAACCATCTAGCTTGTTCAGTTCTGCCGCTGTTGATGTAACAGCAGTTCCGCCAATCTCCCAAGAGCCTTCGGTTAAGTTCGGAGAAATCGCAGTTGTTCCATCCAGAAGATCGTCCAACGAATCCAAGTTGTTGTTGATCTTAGTTCCCCAGGTGTCGGTACTAGCCCCAACCTCTGGTTTAGTCAGTCCATAAGTAGTGGTTGTAGTATCAGCCATTTAAGCCACCTTCATCCTAATGAGTAATGTTTACGCTATTTTAACCCAAGTATCTTGGTTTACAGCAATTTTCTCCCATTTCTCTCTCGCCAGTGACGATATCGAGCTTGTGGAAGATACCAATCCAGATGATGCGAACGTAGCCGCCCCTGGACACGTTAGTTGTGCGACAGCACTTACAGTCGCGCTACCGCCAGCAGTAACTACTGAATCTGCCGCTGTTGTAGTGCTTGCATCGGCCTGAGCTACTCCATCGAAAACCATGAGTCCTGATGATGCAGTCGATGCGCTCGCAGTCGATGTAGCAGAAGCTATCCTGACACGAGTCGCCGCGCCTGTGCTTGATGCAGATCCAGTTGATACAGTATCGAGTGGACCCTGGCCATACGATGCATAGCCGTAAGCACCATCACCATAGTCGTACTCACTGATAATTTTGAGGATAAACTCCTCACCCAATGAGGTAGTGACCGCTGTGGAGCTAACTAATGCATCAGACTCCCTAATGCGTGTAGCAGATGCAGTGATCGCGGATGTTGCGACTGAATCAGACGCTGATGCATCCTTCCGAATCCCACCATTCGCAACAACGGTACATGACGCAGATATTGACGCTGACCCGGTCTGAATTACACCTTCAGTGCCGTAATCAGCATCACTGTATGTGCCGTAGCCATAACCGATCCGGTTACTAGGCATCTAATTAGTCCAGCGTGATGTCGAGGTCACCAGCAGGTACGCGGAACACATCGCCAGTCTCAATTGTCTTTGAGCTAGTCAGCGCCGCATAAGCAAGCAAGTTACCAGCTGTTGATGCGTCCATCACACCAACATGAGTCACAGTGCCAAAGTTCGCTGTCGCTGTTGAGTATTCAACCGCCGCGTCTGTTGTCGCTGTGTTACCCGATACAGTGAATGTTACTGTCTGGCGAGCATACGCAGTGCCTGAAGTCGATACCTCAGTACCTGATGCGTCCTCGTCTGGGTTCGATGTGAACAGTGCGAGATAAAGAGTTCCAGGAGCGGTGTAGGCGTTGCCACCAAACACATGGTCCAGAATCTCGGTTTCTAAGTGGTTAGAGAATGACATTATCCAAGTCCTCTGATGTTAAGCCTGATGCCCGTTCCTGAGTTTTTCACGCGCTCAGATTGAGTATTAAGGTTGACTACAGCCGCCGCATATAACTGTGACCATAACTGTAACCTCTCGTCTTCCTGCAAGTATGGCGCAGAATGTATCAAACTGCCATAAAGGTATACGTCAGGAGCGTAGTCCAACAGCCAGTTGGTTGTGGTGCTATCTGACAGTGCAGGAATCTTTTTGTAGTACAGAAGTTCAAAGTCATAGGTGTCATCCGGTGTCGGATACAACTCAAACTCACCTCGTACATGTGCGTAGAATCGTGGCTTGCCGGTGATGTCGTCATTATCCTGGCGCTTGTCTGCAATGGCAGAGAGACTAGCCAGTTCAAGTGTTGACGTACCTGAGCCTGTTAAGTGAAGCCGGATCGTTTCGAGCCAGTCAGCAGGAACCTGCATATACTGATCGCCTGGATCTTGCTGTCCTGATGCTCGCTCTTCCATCTCCCAGTGGCGGATGTCTCGATTGATCTGAGCCTCTGCCAGTGAGATGAAATCAGGGATCACCGAGTCGAGATCGGAGCGGTTCAGGAAGTTAGCGATTGAGGTCTTCAACTCGCTGTAAGTCGATATTGCCATTACTGGTTCTTCCGCTGGTTGTATGCGTCCATTGTAGCATCACCTAATGGTGTTGGAGCCATAAATCCAAGGAGTGCGTCTAAGATCATCTGCTGGACCTCTGCGCGAGCCTCTTCCTTGTCGCCTATGGTCATGCCTGCTGTAGCGATATCTGCCGCTGTAGCGTCTTCTGGTAAGCCTAATGCCGCAAGTAGGCCGCCTGCCGCTACTGGAGCCGCTCCGCCCAAGATGTTTGGCTTGCCGATATTGTCTGGATCGAATGCGGCCCTAACATCTTTGACTCGCGCAGGGTCAAAGACTACTACCTCATCACCGAACTCTAGCGCGTCAAAACCTTTTTCTTTGAGTTTGCTCTGCACCATATTCCAGAACGTATCACCAATCGCCATCGGAGGTACGCCTTGAGCCTTCATCTCCGCAATGACGCTTTTCTCAACATTGTTGATGTCTTCGCGCTTGGCTATGTTGCTCGGGCCAAAAACACTCATGCGTCTTGGATCGCCGCGCTCTACATATTTTTCGCCGTAATATGGCCTCGGTGATAAGTAAACGCCCTGCCCAAACTTACCACTAGTGCTAGGCTGAAACTCATTGAAGTCACGGTTAGTCCAATGGAACAACTCACGGCCTGTGTCTGTTGCCTGCTCTCCTGCCCTTGCTAAACGGCTAGCCTCATCCATAGGCAACTCGCCAGTAGCGATCTTCTTAGCCGTATCTTCTGGGTATCCTGCTTTGATCAGGCGATCAATGATTTTGAGGATAGTGCTAGCCATTAACGTGTCTTGCTCCGCAGGTAACCTTCCATTGTGTCTACACCGCCGCCAGCAGATGTTGGAGCCATGAAGCCGAGAAGTTCACCTAAAATCGCGTTTGCTGTTTCTGCGCCACCTTGCTTTTGTGATGATCTAACACCCTCACTAACAGCCTGTGCGCTCGGCATACTCATTCCACCAGGAATTGGTGATGCGTTATCAGATGCCGCACTAGATAGCATCTTGTAGATCGTACCTGCCGCGATCAATCCTCCGCCTGCATCGTACAATGGCATTCCTCTTGGGATACCTCGTGCAACCTCATCTGGGGTGCGTCCAGTTAATCTTGCTGTTCTTTCAATAGCCTCGTTGACAAACTGAATCATCGGCTTGCCTTCGATGCCTTTGTAACCTGCCCACGCAACATCTTGCATATTCGCAGATTGTAGTCCGCGCTTTGCCGCCTCATCTGCAACGATGTTTTCTAGGATTCCATACGCACCCTGTGGCGGAGCATTAAACTTTCCACCGGTCATTCCTGAAGTCATCTGTTCATCGATGGTTGCCCGTGAGCGATCACCCTGGAAGTTTGCAGAGAAGTTATGGCGTTTCGGTTGTCCAGCCGTAGTGAGTGGATTACCCTGCTTCAGTACCTTGTCATACATCGCCATGTTGCCGGTTACAAAGCGTCCACCGATTGGGACTGGCATCTTATACGCGGCATCAGGCACATCAAGACCTTTCTGTCGCAGGTAGTTGCCGTATTGAGCCATAAGTAAATTAGACCCAGGATCTGCACCACCTGTAGTTGCGGCCATTGCATCAGCGAATAATTCCTTGAAAGCCTTTCTGCCTTCCTTCTCGCCTAATTCTTCAATGAACATCTTTTCCATCTGACCCATTGCATACCAGTCTCTTGCTAATGGATCATCAGCAGACTTTTCATATGCTCTGATCAACGATTCTCTTGCTTGTGGAGTATCGAACTGAGCGATCTTGGCATCGATGGTTTTCTGTGTCTTTGGAAGCGTGTCTGTCAGGGTGTTGCCGGTGAACTCATACTTTGTCGGATCGGCATAGAATCTTTCTTCAAGCGGGAAGTATGGATCGTAGTTGCCAGCCTTGATGTCTTTATCGATCTTAGCTCTGGCTCCCATGATCTCTTTGGTCAACTCATTCTGGCCTTTCGCCATAAATGCTTTGCCAGTCTTCTTATCGACTTGCTTTACCGGAGGCGCTGGTTTCGGATACTCATCTGCTAACTTTCTGCCGATAGCTTCAACGAAACCGAGGATGCTGTTCTTTGCCATGTGGCCGTCCTAAGTATGTGATCACTTGGACATTTTACCACTATTGAGTGGTTATGCTACACCTGCGAGATTTCTACGAATCGGCGTATCCCAAGTATCTGTCTGGCCGATGCCTTGTCTGTAGATTGCAACAAGGCCGAATGCATCTGCACCATGTGATGCCCAGTCATGCTCTGGTCCAAGTCCAAGCCCTCTAGCCTCGTCACGCTTCTCGTGATACCAACCGAGAGCTTCTCTGCCGCCCTTGGTGTTTTCATCGTGGAATCGGCAGGACGGGAACATACGCCTGGCCGCCTCGATACGGGACAGTACAGCGCCTGCTCCCTGGTTAGGGATAGACTCAACAGTGAACCCTGCGTCATTTAAGAATCCCTCCGGAGTGACCTTGTAGACCATATCGTGCTTCCTGCCATCGTGCGGCAGGATACAAAGAGCATCCTCGTAGCCTTTCGATCTGAGCCAATTCACATGCGACTCAAACGGTTGGCCGACAGCCTCGTAGTAATCAATGAGCCGAATCTCTTCACCAATGTACTGAACAATCCAGATAGCAGTCGCATCCGACTTTTTGGAGGTTCCGCCGATGTCCCACACGGCATGTAGTTTGACAAGAGGATCTTTTCCAAAGAATCCGATTCTACCCTCAAGTGCCGCTTCCGATAGGTGTCGAGCGTAATACGCGCCTTCCAAGACAGTTGCATACTCTCCCTCCCATACATGTGGATACCGATCAGGAGTGATGCGTAGACAGTCATCCTTCTCCTGTATCAGTACCTTACTGATCCACGGGTTGTGCTTCCAGTTTGCGTTGACTACGACAGCACCTGTTGGAGTGTTGTCCGAGCGCAGTAGCTGATCAATCGCATCTGTTGGCCGGTTGGGGTTCCAGGATGCCCAGATCTCCGAACCTTCCTTACGCATGGTTGGTGTCAGTAACTCAAGCGATCTATGGCTCAATGACTGAGCCTCCTCGATCCATGCTCGGTCAAAACCTTCCAGCGACTTAATAGAGTCAGCAGTGTGGTCCTGCATACCAGTGAAGATGATCACGCCATCATTGGGTGTCTCGATGACCTCTCGGTAGACCTTAAAGCCTGCCTTCTCACCTAAGTTGTACGCCTGGAGTTTGTCCTCGATCAATCGCTTGGATGACTGCTTGAGAGACTTCTGTACCTCTCGGATACATGCCGCTCGCATACCAGGTATCCTGATAGCGTCCTCGATCAGTAGCTCGGCAAAGAAGTGTGACTTGCCGCTACCTCGGCCTCCCCATGCTCCTTTGTATCGGGCAGGTTCTAACAGCGGTCTGAATACTGATGCTGTCTTGAACTGGAGTGTTCCGCTCAAGATTGAGTAGCCTCGATGATCACGCGCTCGATCTTCTGTGGTGACATTGATCCATCGCTCGACAGATTGTCTAGCTCAGTGCGCTCTCTGTAGCCGTGATTGACGTTCATTAGCATCTTGGTCATCGGTGCGTTGAACTCACCTGTAAGACCTCGATTGATCAAAGTCTTCGCTTGCTTCCTAAGAATTGTCTCTAATGTGTCCGAAAACTGTTCAATCTCATCACGCCATTTGTAGACTGTAGACCGAGCCACATTGATGTGATCGGCTAGTCCTTCTACGGTATGGATGACTTCATCATCTGGCAGATTCTTGATGTACTCGTCTGCCTTCTTCTGGATTGTCGCGTTGTACTTGGTTGGTCTTCCACCTGCCATCTCTGTGCCTATAGCGTCCAAAGTGTGTATAGGCGCTTTATACACCAGTGGGCAGAGATTGACCACTCATGAACCACTACCTAGCCTGATTCCATCCACTGCGCCACGAGAGTATGCGCTGTTAATTATGTTGATTAGCTCGCCCTTGTAGTTCCATTGGATCTCTGTCACCTCGATCTGATCATGGTGCTTGTTCTCCAACATGTATCTGCGAACGTGTGGCTTCTTCTCAAGGTAGATTGTGTTTTTTTTGAGGTGATCTTCTACCATCCATATGGTGTTCATGTGTCTTCCTCCTTATCTTTTATTTTCCTGTTTGGATTCCTGCCGTTCATCCACCCTTGCGTGGCACTGTCGTTTAACATCTTGATGATGTCTTGCTTCTTTGAGTATTCGAGACTTTCTACCTCGTAACTGGACGCGCCAACATCAAACAGGAATGCGTTCAGATCTCTGTGGTTTGCGAAATGCACTACCCAACCATATTTCCTGTGGATTGCTCTCCAAATTGTACTCACGCACCAAACCTCACAATTTATACACATAGGCATTCTTGCCTTTTGTTGTCGCGTAATAAGCATCACCGCAATCAAGAGCGTCCTTGATTCTCTTTGCGAACGGCTTCAACTCACCTTTGTATTTTGTCCTGATTGTCTTGTCATGATACTTCCTACCCTGGTACCAGATTACCTTCGCACCCTTCTTGAACCCTGCAAATTTGAAATTGGATGCCTTGTATATGACACCTTCATGCCCATACTCCAAGTCGGAATAGCTGACGACAACCTCCAACTCAGTGTTGGCCTTTAACCACCTGAGCATTTTCCCAATGAAGAATGACTCTGTGTTTTTTGGCGTGTCATCTACACAGCAGAGCCTTCTAAGCTCTGTAACCTTGTGTTCAGCGTCTGCGTACGGCTTCCATTGATTAGCCATTGCCATTCGCCCAAAAAACGCCGCACCGATCATTTTTTCTTCATCCATCAGTCTGAAACAGTAGTCACTGATACAGCCGTTTATCGATTTCGAGTAATGGTTAGCTTCGATGAATTTAGCGATTTCACCTCTAGAGCATGGCTCGCAAACGAAATTTGTGACACTCACGCGCCGAACCTCTTGGCGTGGATGATGTGCGGAAAGTTGAAGCTACGCTCATAGTTATGCTTGTAACGTGCAACCATGATCTCGACTGACTTGTAGGTCTTTTTGAAGTGTTGTGCGGTGTCCTTGATCGAGCCGCACTTGCTCCAGTAGCTCATCACATCGTCCACTGTTGGCTCATTCATTGCCTTGTTGTTCATTCTCGGCCTTCCAATTGTTGTAGCGTTCTTTTTCTAACTCGCCATATGTGTCTAGATCACGAGTCGGTCCACAGTGTATGCAGACCTCATCGCCTTTCTCTAAATGGTCTGGTAGAACGCGCAGACCACAGTGAGGACATGTTGGATAGTTTGCAAGGCTCATCAGAATGCTCCCCCGCACCGTTTTTCTGGCTTATAGATTTGGCGATTGCTCCATCCAGTGAACGACTCATCAGGAATATCTTCCTCCTCTGCATCCTGCAAAGCCCTGAGAATGACCTCGTTGTGGATCATGTCCTCAGTGTCACCATCTGTCTGCACGATTGAGTGGAATGGCTCATGCTTACTACGAACGGCTGACCTATGGATAAACCCACCCTGCGACTGTGCGTTGTCGCTGATCAATTGCACTATGCGCTTGATGTCCATCCCACGCAGTGTGATCTCATACTCTTCATTGTCTTCAACGAGAAGAGTGTTTACATCAAAATGTTTCATTCGCCACCCCACTTGTTAACTAGGTAATCACCGACAATACCAATGACCCCTGCTATTACGAATGCAATAGAGAGGCCGAAAACTAAAACGAATGCTTCTGGCATGATTCCCCCTAGGGCCGCTTACGCGGCCTCCCATGTAATCTTGTCACCGTAGATGCCGTACATGCCATCCAAAAAATCAAGCATTTTTGCTTTGTTAGGGAAATGCATAATCACAGTACCAACAGGAAGATCGGCTACAACCTCAAAACACTTGCCATGACAAATTCTGCGAGTAATTTCGTTGATGTATTCCATATATTCTGCTTTCTTGATTTTTGCTTTGTTGTTCATGTCGTTCTCCTTAATTTCATTTCAATTCCCGACAACCAAATAATAACAAAGCCACAGAAGAATGCAACACTTTTTGTTACTTATGATGCATTTTTTATTTGCTCGATGCCTTCAAGTCGAGCCTTAGCCAGTCGTATGCGCCTCTTATCCTCTAATGTGAGCTTTCTCGTCTCACCGGCTATGCTCAGAACGATCTCGTCTTCTAGGGCTTCCTGTTGCATCTTCTTGCTGAACACCGGGCGTATGTACTGACTGTCTGGCGGAAATATCTCGGACAGTGGCAGACCGAGAGCCTCAACGAGCTTTGGTCCATCCGCTCCGCACACAAAGCAGTGCGCCAACACTGTGCCGTCCTGGCACTCCTTGATGCTCATGTTGAAATCTTTGCCATTGTGAACTGGACACTGGACCCTCCACTTATCCTGCCCTGAGTTGCGTACCTTGTTGAATTTGTTGAGGATTGTTTCTACTGTCATTCTTCATCCTTGCGTATGCGCTTCTTATGTTCTGGCTCTTAATGAATCGACTCACCTCGTCCGACATGCCGTACACATCGACAGGTGTCACCTTGTTAGGCCATACACCAAACTTGGCCCGATACTTATGTGCCGCCCATCCACGGCTGTAACCACGAGTGTTGGCGTAGTACAGCAGTTCACCGTAGAACTCCGACTTACGTTGTGGTGTGTAGACCTTGTTCGCCTGCTTGGTCAGCCGCTCCAACTCACTCTCATCTGTTTGGATCTGCTTTGTCATTGGGATCTCGTACCCACAAGAACAGCGAACACCTACCATCTGTCGGTAGCACTGTGGGCAGTCTTTGACCTTGGCCTCCTTTTTTTCCTTAACTTGTTGTTTCTCTTGGAATCTTTTCTCGCCGTTGTCTAGATCGTCTGGGATGATCGACTCAGCAAAACCGAATCGCTTCACGTTACCAGCATGATCGAGATAAACAGCGTTCTCCTTACCGGGTGATGTACGCATGATTCTGCCCGCTCTCTGGACGTATGCGATGTAAGATCGAGTCGGGAAGCAGTCGATCAGACAGCTAACCTGGGGCGCGTCATAGCCCACGTTCAGTAGTCGAGAACATGACAAGATCAAGAACTCTCCTGCGTCATGCGCCTCGTAGATCTCTTGGCGGATCTCGTCATCCATGTATCCATCAATGTGTTCTGCGCTGATGCCTGCCGCTCTAAACTGTTCTACCAGGAACTTGGAGTGCTTGATCGATGGAGAGAACGCGATTGTTTGTCGGCCTGCGCCATGCTTCATCCAGTTCTTCACGATATCACCAGTGAGCGTCTTGTCTTCTTCAACGGCCCTTGCCAGAGAATCAGGATCGTAGTCAGTCCCGCCGGTTGATAGCTGTCTCGTCTTGACTCCCTCTAGTGCAACTTGTTTGCCGCCGTAGTAGTCAACAGGACACAGATACCCTTCAGCCAGCAGATCTTCCGCTGTCGCTGGGACGATCAGGTCATCGTAATACTTACCCAGTCCCTTGCTGAATGGAGTGGCCGACAGACCGATGAACGGTACGTTGTCATACGCCTCCATCATCTTCTTCTGGTACTCGTACAGTGTGTGAGCCTCGTCCACAATCGCAAAATCAAAGTCAACCATGTTCTTCCTGCGAGCCAAGGTCTGTATCGATGCGATCTGGATTGGCGCGTTTGGATTTGCCAACTCGTGATTGCCTTGCATGACACCGAAAGGTAAACCATGCTGATCAAATGCCTCCAGGCTCTGCTGAACGAGCTTGATGCGATCGCAGATGAAGATTCCACGCTTACCCTTTTCGAGTGCTGACTTGAGCATAGCCGCCGCTGTGATTGTCTTGCCGAATGAACATGGAGCCGCGAGTAGTGGTCTTTTCTTTCCTGATGCCAGACTTGCTCTGAGCATCTGAATGGCTAGCTCCTGGTGTGGTCTAAGATTCATTATATTAACTCCATTTGATCTTCCACTCTGACTTCCCAATGTAATGGCGTTTGGATCGAATCAATCTCTCTTGCCATGCGTTCGGGGCATTTCCCATTCCCGTTTTTAAAATTTCTGGCGACATTTACGCTGTCTGCTGACGCGAAAGGCCATCGTTTGCCTGCTTGGGCAAGACCTCGCAACATATGAATCCAAGGTAAATGAGTGCGACTTTTAGCAAGTTCATCGAATGCTTGATCACATCGCTTTTCCCATGCTGGCGATCCAACTTGCCAAAATTGTCCAGATGACCCAAAACAAACTTTTGGATAATTGTCTGCAAGTTCTAACAGGTGATCAGTCGGTAGTCCTAAATGCCAAACAGGGGCCGAGAAATCTACTGAAAAAGGCCAGTCTTTCAATCTTTGCTTTTGTTGTTCCAGCGTTCCATCAATGACATCAGGGATAACCGCCCAGTGAGGATGCCCTAAACGCGGCTCAACCCAATCGTAAAACTTCTTAGTATCAAATTCTTTACCTTGAGTGAATGCAGTAAAAGCACCGTTATCCCACATAACGCTCTGACCGATTTGCATGCATATCTCAGCATCGTGTGGATGAGCGAAAGAAACGCAAAAATGTTTGCCAGCCATCCTATAGAGTTCTGCTCGTGGCGTTAATGGAGTGCCGTGATAATGGATCACTTAACAATCTTCCAAACGATCAGTGCGCCGATCATTTTTACAATGACCATAATTGCAAAACCTAACAAGTTGAAAAAACCAAGCATCAACAAAAACACTGATGAATCGACAGGCGTTGAAGCGGCAGATGAAATCAATATGCGATCACGCATTGGTTTTTTAGTGTAAGTGAACACCAAAGCATCAATTAGTTCTGATAATCCGAAAGCAACTGCACTTGCGACAGCTACAAAAGGATCAGCCATAACGTACGACAATAGGACTCCTGCCAACATCGCCAGGTAGATCCATGATCCTATTTCCTTTTGAGCATAATCTCGTATGACAAAAATAAATCCTACAAGGAAAGTTCCTGCTGGGATGGTTTGATCAAAAGGTAATTCGATCATTGGAAGCGCAGTGAATGCAAAGTTGACTGCAACAATACTGATTAGATACAGCGTAGTGAATTTTATTTTGGTCATATTACCCTCGTTGATGTATTAGTTTTTTATTAGCGTCAAACACTCTAATCATGCACCTTCCAGAACGGCTTGTATACTGCCGAATCGTGACCGGAAGCTGGGTTTCAGTAACGCTCGCATACCACTCTTTAGCTGTCTTCAGTGTCTTAACTTCATGCTCTGTCTCAGTAACCTCAGAGCCTTTGTCGCATATCATCTTTTAAATCCTGTCATGCAGTTCAGTTCAGGCTTGAGCGTGTTTCGGACACACTCATCCTACTCGCGTGGTGCGAGAGACAAGTGCGTTCCTCATGCAGTTTCAGACTAGGCCATCGCTACATTCGGGCAGGATCACTGGTGTAAGTTTCCTGCTGACTAGATTACGGCTACACGCGCCGCCCTCCTGCGATCTAGTCCGAGACTCCAGGTTTCAACGCAAGGCCAGTAGCCAATATACGCTCAGAGAGTCTCCACTCATTTCGCTGACGACAAGATTTAGGAAGTTCCTCTAGTGTTTAACGAGGTAGCGTTACAGTTATTCCCACACCCTCGACTTGCCGAGGCCGGAAAAACTAGACTGATTTTAGGAAAGATGTTGACTAAAAAGAACGCTTTAGTCACAATTTGAACCAGTGCCGGAGTGCGGTCACGGGTTTTTTCCTTTGATTTCAGTCCGGTTCGCTAGGGGCTTCGCACACCCCGTCCGGCACTGTTTTAAACTTTACTCCCCGTTTAATTGACCTGTCAAACTTTTTTCGCCGCGCCA
>Ga0070745_1001435_pt1 | contig 13177 bp, 3 predicted proteins | sample VirMetDEL_Mar_4_FD_77438 | JGI IMG/M metagenome (GOLD analysis project Ga0070745, IMG submission 77438) | Aqueous microbial communities from the Delaware River and Bay under freshwater to marine salinity gradient to study organic matter... | ecosystem: Environmental > Aquatic > Marine > Coastal ...
CATGGATTAAACGTAGCTGTAAAAAGTGAAAATGCTAAATGGAGAGTTTTAGAAAAAGTTGATAATCCAACGCCAACATCAACAGATAATGAATATACGGTAGGATCAACTACTTTAAACGCGGAAGCTGAAGATGTTAATGGCAAGTTTTTTGTTAAAATAAATAATGATGAATATTTTTCTAGTTTAATTGGATCTGGAGATAATTTAACTTCTAATTCATACTCTGCTAATGGAGCTGTTTTTGAAGTTCAACGAGATCAAAATATTGACTCTGATTTATTTTATGAAATATCTGAAGCTTATCCAATAAAGCTAGAAGGTAATTATGCTAAAGATTTTATAGATGTAAACTCTATTGTTTCTATAGAAAACGCATCTTATCTTACTCAAAATCAAATACAACAATTTAATTCTAGTAATTACAAGGTTGTCAATGTAAAAGGAGCGGTTTCGCTTGGTTATAATCAAGTTAATTTTGAAGATATTGGAAAATGTATTGTAACTATAGATTCTTTAATAGAGTTTCCTATAATATCTGACAGTCAAAACCCTGTTATATTTAGATTTACAAGGTCAGACGGAAGTTACGTAACTTGTAGAAGTGCGGCTACTTCTAGCGGTACGACATTAAAAATATATCCTTACACTCATAAAACCTCATATAACGACTTTTCTTCTGATATTGTTTTACCTTGGATAAATTGTTATTCTTTTGGAAACGGAGTAGAGTCAGATAGAATACGAGACGACTTTAACGCTAGCACAATATTTTTATATACAGAAAATGGAAAGCAAAGTGGTTTTAAAGCTAACTTTCCAGTAAACGATTATAAACAAGAGGTTAAAGAAAACGATATAATATACTCTCAGGTTATTAATGAATCAATAGGGCTCAATAGAACTAATGAGTTTTTATCTGGACTGAATATTGTGAAAAAAATAAGCCCTGAGTTTGGAAGTATTCAAAAATTATATAGCAGAAACACAGACTTAATTGTTTTATGTGAAAATAAAGTTTTAAAAGTTTTAGCTCAAAAAAATGCTTTATTTAACGCAGATGGCACTAATCAATTAATATCTTCTAATAACGTATTAGGACAAATTATTCCTTATTCTGGCGACTTTGGAATATCAAAAAATCCTGAATCGTTTGCTGTTGATGAATATAGAATTTATTTTGCCGATAAAGCAAGAGGTTATATTTGCAGATTGTCTATGGACGGTATAACGCCTATATCTGAGGCTGGTATGAAAGACTGGTTTAACGATAATATAGAGTATGCTAATAGTATTATTGGTAGTTTTGATGACAAAAAAAACGAATATAACGTAACAATACATTCTATACTTTCACCCTTAAGCACTAAAAATGTATACACATTAAGCTATAGTGAAGACGCTAAGGGTTGGACGTCTTTTAAATCATTTATACCAGAGCAAGGAGTTTCCTTAGCAAATAACTATTACACGTTTAAAAATGGTAAAATGTGGCTGCACCATCCAGATAAAACCACTACGTTAAGAAATAATTTTTATGAAAATCAATACACATCTTCTATAACGCCGTTATTTAACGATAACCCGGGTTTAATAAAAAACTTTAACGTTATTAATTACGAAGGAACTCAATCAAAAGTTAAAAAATTTACCGATGAATTAGTTGACGCTGTAACTTATAACGACGGAGAATATTATAACGAAGCGGCTATTAACGGTTGGTATGTAGATGATATTTTTACAGACCAACAAGAAGGTTTAGTAGATGAATTTATAAACAAAGAAGGTAAATGGTTTAACTATATAAAAGGTGTTGCTACAAGCTTTACTAATGCTGCTGATGCAGGTGCTGCTTCTGGCAATATAGACTTTAATGAATTTTCCGTGCAAGGCATAGGATTACTGTCTATAGATGCTACAGTTGGAGAAGGGGAGACAGAGCCAAGCTTTGGTTATAATATTGATATTAATTTTAATGGCACTGGTTGGTCTTCTAGTGGGTATCAGTTATATAACGTTACTACCGTTTCTGAAAACGGATTGTTTGAAATAACTCCAAATCCAGCTTTTTCTTTGTCCGCTAGTAGTTTTTCTTTTGACGCAACTGAATATAGTTCAATTGAAAGTATAACGTTTGCGGATAGCACTTCACCTAACGCTAGCGATAACGTTATACAGGGAACTATACAGTTTGTTGATGGACTTACATTATCAGAAAATTTAACTTTAAACATAAGTCTTTCTGCAGTCTCTATACCAATAACTATACAATATCAAGCAACTTTAAACATATTTGGTGACTTTAGTCAATGGGCACAAACTTTAAGTATAAATAGCAGCGCTGGCAACCCATTAATTGTTCCAGTGTTGGCTAACGCTACGGATTCACAGCAAACGTACAATATTTCTTTCTTTATTCCAACTTTATCTGAAGTTGATATATTAGATATTAGTGTAAGTGCTGGTAGCACTATAATGACCTCTAATCCTTCTGTTGAAATTTTACCAGACAATGAGTTAGAAAATTATGACGTATCTGTTTCTTCAGATTTTACTAACGCTAACATCGTTATATCATATTTATCGCAATTAGAAAATATAACGTCATTAGATAATAATAATACTATAAATATATACTTAAACTACGAAGATGGTGTATGCGAATTTTTAGCCCCAAATATAACTTTTGACGACGCTTCTTTATCACATTCTATACCGATAAATAATAACTATGGTATACCTTCAACGGAAGTTACTTATCTTAACGGGTCTGGTTGGATTACAAGTATTATTGAACAACAAGATCAAATTATTGTAAGTCTACAAGAGAATACTGGAGAGGATAGAACAGCGCAAATAGAATTATTTTCTTCGATAAACGGATCAGCTGTTGCTGACAGTTCTATATTATTAACTCAAAGCAATGGTCAAACCACAGATATAAAACTTGCTACATTTGATAATGGTAGTTACACCAGTAGTCAAAATATTTATTTTGAAAGCTTAGGTGATTCAAGTGATTCTTCAACAGGTAGAAAATTATACAATTATGGAGAGAATTTTAAAGTTTTCTGTATGTTTTTTCCTCATCCGGTAATAAATATTAACCCGCTTTATATACAAATAGAGTATCAACAACAGGATAATAGCGGTTGGATAAGTCTTAGCAATGAGTATAATGACGTGTATCATGTTGAATTAGAATTCTCTGCTTTAGAAAATACTGGAGAAGAAAGATCAGCAATTATAAGAGTTTTAAATCCAGATGATACGACTTCTTATGATCAAGCTTTAGTTACGCAGCGAGCTGCTTATGATGCTAGCGTAAATACTTTGGTTCTTAAAAAAGATACAAATGTCAATGCTAATATAATTAGTTTAGCTGACGCTGGGAATCAAATTGAAATAGGTCCAAATAGCGTTGGATCTGGAGTTCAATATCTTTATATGCAAATACCAGTCGCCGACTACATTGATGTAAACGGAAATATTCACTATCCAACTATTTCTAAAAGTAGTTTGACTGGATTTAATAATTATTCTTATACTAATCAAAACTTAGAAAATGAATTTGATATCGACCTTGATGAAACAAATTTATCTAATGTTTTCCTTAGTACTAATCTTACAAGTGGCTTAGTGACTTCACCAATTGTTTCTGGCCAACAGTTTAGATTTTATTTTACTATAGACTCTAATAATTCTAACGTTAGCTCTTCAACTTACAGTGGTTCATTAAACGTTCCAACTTTACCGGCGATGCCTATAGATAGATATTTTACTATTTACGCAAGTAATCCATTTAATAACACTTCTACTGCTGATGATTCAGTTACTATAAAACAACTGCCCCTTGCTAAAGTTAGAATTGAAAACGCGGGAAATGCGTTGTTTATAAACTCAACTTGGGATGGTAGCAGTATATATTTAGACGCCGCTTCTAATAGAGGTTTACCTATAGCATCAGTTAATAGATGGACAAACAATTCATATCTTGTTTACGACGAATGGTCTGGTGGTAGTAGTCCGAACTGGATAAACGGTATAAGTGTTGAAGCTCAAAGCCAAGACAATCCATATATATATAACGTTATAGTTTCAGCAGAGACAAATTGGACAAACTATGATAGAAGTATTGAAATAAAATTAAAAAGCCCAGTAGATGATAATGTTTTTGTGCTAAAGCAAATTAAATTTGAAAAAGTTGTAGCTTTTTTAACTATTTCTAATAATAATGGAACACCACTTACTAACAATCAAGAATCTAACACATATTCGGATTTTCTTAGCGTGTTAAGTGGGGCATATTCTTATATTATTAATAATAACGCAACATCTACACCTATAGTTAGTGAGGTACAATATATAGATAACGCTGAGTCTGGAAATTGGGTTTTAGGAACTCCAAGTTGGATTAGTTCTGGACCAACAATTGCAGAAGTTGATGGATTAGATAAATTAAACTTTACACTTAGCCAAAATACAACTGGCAACATCAGAGGTCTTATTATAAAAATTCAACATCCAAATACAGGTATTGAAGTTACGCTTATAGCATTTCAAGCAAATTAAAAATAAATTAAAAATAAATTATGCCAACAATAACATTAACGTTTACATCGGACCCACAATCGACTGGAGTGCAAGTAGGGGATATTGCTTATTATATTAGCAATAGCAATATATCTTCAACTGGAGGCTTTGATACATCTTCAAGTTTAAATAACGTAGTTAGAATTGGTAATATAACTGGAATAACAAGTAGCACGGTATTAGTAAACAGTACGTTAAATATAGATTTACCAAATCAAGATGATTTTATATTTTTTACAAAAGATAATGCTGTTAATTTAAAGTCATTAATAGGTTATTATGCAAATGTAAAATTTATTAACGACTCTACTGATTACGCTGAGCTTTTTAGCGTTGGCTTAGATGTTGCTGAAAGCAGTAAATAGGGTGTCTAAACTGTAACTATATATAAATAAATTAAATTATGGCAAGAGGAAGTTTAAATAATCCATTTAAAAGACAGGAAGATTCGCCAATGAAACAGGTTAGCGGCTCGCAGATTGGATCTACAGCCGGAATGATACTAGGCAATATTATAGCGCCCGGTGTTGGTGGTGCTGTTGGTAGTGGTATAGGTGGTATGATTGGTGGTGCTTTTGACGGCGGAAGAGGACAAAGTCAAGATTCACAAGCAGAAAGAGAAATGAGAGCTCGTATGGCTCAATATGAGCAAAGCCAATTTTTCGCTACAAATCCATACGAAGATATGACTGTCAATCTTCAGGCTGCAGAACTTCAACGACAACAAATAGCACAAGAACAAGCTGATATATTAGCCGGTCTAAGAGGTACAGCTGGAGCTAGTGGTGCCGCTGCGCTTGCGACATCTTTAGCTAGATCTACAGCTGAAAAGCAAAGAAAAATATCAGCTGAAATAGGCAAACAGGAACAAGCAATAAAACTTAGTCAAGCCCAAGCTCAGGCGAAAATAGATGCGCAAAGAAGAGCGTTCGAGCAACAAAAATTAGAAACACTACTTGGCATAGACATGGCTAGAGTAACAGGTCAAGAACAAGCTAGAGTTGCAGCTGAACAAGCGCGTATGAATAGAAGTAGTCAATTATTAGGCGCTGGCCTTGGATTTTTAGGTAATATTGCTCCAAACGTGATAGATGCTTTAAGTACTGCTCCAACAGGCGTAGATTACAGTGTAGAGGATAACCCTATAACAGCTGGAGTACCTCCAAAACAAAATTAAAATATGTCAAATTCACTAATACAAGCGGCTCAAAGGATGTATTCAGCTAAATATGCTGAAGCGCAAAAAGATATTACACCTATAACTAAAGGCGTATCATATCTTGGGGCTAATATAACTAAAGCATTAGACGAAAAGTTAGAAGAGCAAGAAAAGAAAGCCGCTAAAACTACGGAAACATTTAAAGATATTTTATTAAAAAGCGAAAAAGCTAGGCCTGAGTTAACTAGCCAAATAACAAAGCTTCAAGATGAATATTTTGAAAATATAAAAATATCAGAAGGAATATTTAGAAATAAAAAAGAAAGACAAAAAGCTGTTGATAGAAATAATCAAATTGCAAATGAGTTAAAAGCTTGGGAAGATGATTTAAGAAGTCAAGATTTAAACGCTAGTTTAGCTGGCGCCGTCTCTGACTTTGAAGGTGACGCTGGTAAAGCCGCTAAATTAGGTTATGTAGATAAAGATATATTAGCTAATAATATTGTTTACAAAAGAGGGCCTAACGCTGGAGTTTATACCAAAACATTAGATAAAGATGGCAATATTGTTGAAAAAAGATTAAGCGAGTGGGAGCCGCCAACTGGTAAATTCCAAACTGGAATAGATGCTATGATTGATGTGCAGCAAACTTCAGTAAAAGCTGGTTCTTCTGGTTTAGATTGGAATAGTTATGTTTTACCAGATCTTAGCAATAATTTAAACAAATTAATGGACAATGATAATTTTGGCTCTTTACTATTTGATGATATAGGTCCTTTTAATTGGGCTACTCAACAGATGGCTCAAGAGTTTCCAGATGCTGATCTTAGTAATCCTGATGTTTATAAAGCTAAAAGACAAGAGCTAAGGCAGATGGTTAAAGAAAATCCAGATAAATATAAACAAGAGTTTAAGGACGATGTTCTTAGAGCTTACAAAATGGATTACGATGAAGCTAAACGCGAAGCAGAATTAGAAGCCAATAAAGATGGTATTAAAAATCAAGTTGATATTAGTCAAGCTATAAATCTATTAAAAAACCAAGCAGAAGTTGTAGGATTACCACAGGCTCCTGGTATAGCTTACGGTAACGTCGCAGTATTAAGAAACGGAAGATATTATATCGTACCAACCGCCGATACTAGCACATTTACACCTGAGCCAAACGAGAAAGGTTTATCGGTTAACGATGTAATACGTCTTCTTGGTGGAGAGGCAATATATGAAGGAGCTGGGTCTAAAATATGGAACCCTACAAGTAAAGCAAACGACCCACTTAACCCCTTTTAATTAAATAATATGTACGAATTAAACGGACAAGAATTTACCTTAGAAACACTGCAAGGTAAAGCACAGGAGTATAATATGAGCTTTGAAGACTATATAGAAGCTATGAAAAAGAAAGGTCTTGTGGAAAAGACAAATGGCTCTCAGATAGAGGATGCAACTGCGGAGCCAGTAGATATGGCATCCAAATCGGAAGATATTTCTTTGGAATTACAAGAAGACAAAGGATTATTTGAAAGCGTAGCAGAAAAGTTTAGAAAATATACGCCTAGCTTTATTTTACCTCCTATTCAAAACATTCAAAAACAAGCAGAAGATATTCAAAGACAAGCTGATGAGTACGAAAGAACTACAGCTGATAATTACGTAAAAGATAAAGATGAATACGTTAAGTTTTTGCAAAATGAATTTTTGACAGATGATAAATATAACTATGCGGCTTTAGATTTACGTAACGAAGTTAAAGATGTTAGAAAAGAGCTTTTAGATAATCTAGGTGTTGGAGGATTTTTTGGATCAGACACTAGGACTCAATACATGAATCTAAATGATGATGATGTAAGAAATATATTTAATGAGCAGTTTGATACAAAAGTTTTACAAGAAAAAGCTAAGCTTGAAAGCCAAAAAATACAAGAAGCTACACAGCAAATAATTGATTCTGGAAGCAGTTTAGACAAAGAGTTTTCTAAACAAGAAGATATCGACATAATGTCTTTTGAAAACCCATTAGAAAGACAATTAGGCAAAATAAATCAAAGATTAAGAGTTGAAGGTATAAGTGAAGAAGAAAAAAACAATCTCATAGAGCAACAAAAAAAAGTTGTTGAAAAACTAAAAGTTCCTAGAAAAGTAATAGGTAGGCAAGGACAGATTATGGAATTATCTAGTGATAATGAAAACTTTAATTTTTTCTATAATCCTATAACTGGCCAAGGCAGTAATGTAGAAACTGATGATTCTCAAGATTTATCTGACAAAGTTGAAGCAGAAATTACAGAGCTTTCTATGACTACCCAAGATAAGCTAGAGCAATACTATAACAATAATGTTTTAGAAAACGTTGGGCATAAATCAAGAGGCAATAAAACATACGATATAACTGTTGGTAATAAAACTTTTGGCAGAATATTACGAGACGCAGGATATGAGTTTGATGCTGGCGTATTTAAAAATGTTCCTGTTTCTGAAATGGCTAGATTTGCTCATTTATTTGATGATAGTCCTGATGTATTTATGGCTAAAAACAACATAAATATATCTGTAAATGATCCTAATAAATCAGACTTTGAAACAGCTCAAGATTTTGCTGATTATTTAAGAGTTCATCAAGAACAAGGTAGAGATATAGCTGCTAAAAAGCATGCTATAAAACAAGTTTATTTATTAAACAAAGACGTAACTTCTATAAAAAAGAAGCCTGTACAAAGACATTTTGAAGCAGCATCAGAAGGTATAATAGGACCAAGAGCCACAGAGTCTAACTTTGGATATTCAAACAGAAAAATACTAGATCAAATAGAAGAAATAACAACCGACGCTGATATACCTTTAAATGATAAACAAAAAGAATATTTAGAACGTAGTATAGGCGACGAAATAAACGAAGGCTTTGGTGGTGCTTATGGTATATTAGGCACTTTATTAGTTGCTAACAAGGTTCAAGGAACAGTTTTAGGTGTTACTAGGCTTGGTAGATTAATGAGCGCGTTAAACGCCCCTAGATATGTTAAAAACGGCCGAGTAGTTACTCAAGCACAAATGACTAATAGAGCTCTAAAGTCAGGCCAAAGCTTTGATGATGTTATAGCAGGTTATACTAAAGTTGGACCATCAAGATTAAATCAGTTTAACGGTTTACTTTTAACTGGCGCTATGGAAGAAGTTAAAATGCAAAGCGTTGGATTTGATCCTGGTGTTGGTTTTGGCTTTATGTTAGGTGCTAAAGTTTTACCTTTTAAATTTACTACAAAGTATAATCAATTTAATACTTTGTTAAACTTGTCTACAAAGCAAGCACCAGCGTTTGTATTAGGAACTAACTTTGGAGAAATAACAAAAGGCGCTATTGACGATATAGTTGGAGAAGATGTTTATTCTGCGTTTTTACAAGAGCATTATGGTGATTTAGACAAGCTTGGTAGAAAAGCTATTGTTGACTTAGCTTTAGGCGCTGCTTTTGGAGCTACTCATTTAAAGCGTATGGATGTTGCCCGTACTAGCAATATAGCTAAGTTAAAAAACGATGCTATGTTTAAAATGATAGAAGCTCATACTAAAGGAGATGAAGCTACGCTGGCTAAATATCAAGAAGTTTATTCTGCAGCTAAAAACAGGCTAGATGCTATGGATAAAATAGATCTGTACACTAATCCTGCAACAGCTCAAAAAGCTTATCAAAAGCAATTAGACCCAATAGTAAAGGCGTTTAAAGCTAAAGGCAAGGATTTAGTTGTAGAAACTACAACCGAAGAGCTAGTTGATAATAGAAACGCTGAGTACATACCCATGCAGGGTGGTAATCCTGGTAGAATAAGAATTAACATTAATAGAGCAAACCCAGGTTTAATGCCTCATGAAGTTAGTCACGCAGCGTTTGATTTATTATTTGAAGGTAATCCAACATTAAAAGCTAAGTATTTAAGTCAACTTAAAAATATAACCAAAGAGCTTAAACTAGAAGATGGCAGAAGTTTATATGAAGCTATACTGCAAGAAAAGTCTATTAAAGACATTAATAAAGTTGAAGAAATGTTTGCTTATACTACTGAGTATTTGTCTAGAGCAGAACATTACACATCGTTAGTCGCTGGCAACGCTTTCGGCAAGCTAAAGCAAAATATATTAAGTTTTAGCGAAAGAAATGGTCTTGGTAAACCTGCTTTAAAAACACAACAAGATTTAGTAAACTTTTTAGGTAGATACGTAGAAACTATACAAAAAGGTTATAACCCGGTTAAACAGCTAGAAAGACTTAATGAAATAATTGAAGTATCAGAAGCTAGAAAAGAAGGTGAAAAAGCTAGTTTTGGATCTGTAGATTTAAAAGCTAAAAAAGCTAGAATAATAGAGCAAAATAAAAAGTTAGTAGCGGAAAAGCCTGAAGGATATTTAGAGCAGGCTAAAAAAAATAATGAAGCTCTTAAAAAAATAAACGAAAATCTACGTATATCCGAAGCTAACGAAAAAAATATAAGAACGTTTAAAGAGCGTGAACCTGGTGATCCGGCTAGAACAAGAGCTGAAAATGAATTACTAAAAGATAATGCTCCTACTATAGAGACTTGGTTTAGAAACAACTTTAAAAAAGGATTAGATGTTTCAGAAGCCGACTTTAGAGGTAGTATGAACGAGCAGGTAGCCATGATAATGAAAAGCTACAACAACTTTGACGTACCATTTGGCTATTATCTAAAATCAAGACTAGCGCCACAGCTAGGTAATATACTTAAAAGAGCTCAAGCTGGTAGAACTACAGAAGTAGCAATGTCAGAAATGGGTAAAGACTTTGATATTGAAACTTTAGTTGACGTCACACCCACTATGTCTGCTCAAGGAGTGGGAACACACTCAGCTAAAGGTAGACGATTAGTTGAAGATTTAAAGGTTCCTGAAACAACAGTTAATAGTATAATAGAAAAAGTTAAAGAGTTAGACGTAGAAAAATTAACTTATAAAACTTTAAAAGATTTAGCACCAGAGTTTACTAACAAACTGCTTGGCGTAGAACCTAAAGTTGGTAATATAAGTAGAGGTAGTGTTGAAAATGCTCAAAAATGGTTTAGCAACGATGCTAATGCTAAGTTATTTTTAGACATACTGCCAGAAGGTGCTGTATCTATGGAGGGTGCGCCAGAGCTTGTTAAAGGAACAGCGACCGGGGTTCAAAATAAACTATTAGAAGGCTTTTACAAAAAATCAGATAGAGCTAAAACTAAAGCTGGTTTACCTGTACAAGAAAAAATCACAAGTAAAGATGTGCAAGATGTTAAAGAGTTTTTTGGCATTAGGGGAGATGGAACTTTTGAATATAACAGAAACTTAAGCGCCAAAGTAAAAGGTGCTGTAGAACAAATAGGTAAAGCTATAACCAATCAAGTTGTTAGAGAAGCAGCTAAAAACGATGTTATATTAGGTGAAAACATAGGTAAAGAAAACCTGTTAAACCAAATACTAGCAGGAAAGTCTGAAGCGTTAGCTAGTATCGATTTGTTGTATAAAGAAAATAAAGTAAAAGTCTCTAACATTAAGATACAGCAGGACATTGGTAGATTTATTAGAGATGAAGCTGAGTTTAAAAAATCAAACCCAAAAGAGCACGGTATTATCAAAGACTTTGTAGAGCTACAAACTAAATATGAAGCTGAAGTTGGTAGAGAAAACGAAGTTAAGTTCACTAAAGAAACAAAAAGATTACCTTTTGAATGGGCTAAAAATGGTAGCTGGCAAGTGTCTACCGCTAAGTTTAAAAAAGATGCTAAGCTAGTAGAGGAGTTTAAAGACAACGCTTTTGACTTAGCCGACATAATACCATTGTCTGAAAATATGACCTTAGGTAACGCTAAAATGTTAGTTGACTTATTTACAGGTCACTATAGCGTCATAAGAGGGATAAAACAATACGACAAAATAAACAGTCCTTTTAAATTAGGTATAAGAGAAAGATTGGTAAACGGTAAACAATCGCCTTTGTCTCAAGAACTACAACAACGCTGGAAAGAGTTTCCTTGGGATAAGCTAAAAAGTTCGTACGCTTCTCAATTTTATACTGGGTTAAAAAAAGTATACGAGCAAAACACTTTGGAAGCGCAGAAAGCAGAAGTCAGAAAATTTGCTAGCTCTGAAAACGGTAAGCTTCAGGTTGAGTTATACGATCTTTGGAATAGTACTCTTCAAGAGTGGGTTTCTACAAGTAGAAAAGGTAGTAAAGATTATAACAATAAAATGAATTTTATAGCTAGAATGAAAAAACATAATTCTAGCATAGGTACTACTGGCGAAAGAGTTTTAGCACCTGATGGATATTATTATTTACCAGGAAAAGCTGTGCAAGGCACGTTAAAATACGAACACTTAAAATCAAGCAGCGAGCAATCTTTTGAATCGTTAGCGTTGATCGCCAATGGAGCTTGGACAACAAGAGGTAAAGAGTCTCTTAAAAAATACCAAGGTATTTGGGGCATGCTCAAGGATTTTAATATTATAGATAAGCAAACTGGAGAAACAAACTCAGCCGGTATACATAGGTTAGCAGAAAGTTTAGATTTGGCTAAAAATATATGGAGCGTTAAAAGCGACTTTAAAAGAAGTCTGTATCAAGATATAGTTGCCGAGATTGGTCAAAAAGAAGTCGATAGAATAATAAAAAGTGACAAGACTATAACGAAGCAAAGCATAAACAAACTTAAACAAAAGGGCTTGTTGTACGACGGAATGACCGGCACTATGGCTTCTAAAAATTTAAAAATACATGACAAAGCTTTAGAGTTAGGTAGAATTAAAAACAAGCAGGCTAGAGGTATGTCTACTTTTGACTTTGACGAAACGTTAATTATAGACGGCAAAAACTTTGTTACAGCTACAAAAGGTAAAGAGTCGATTAAAATTAGTTCTGAAAAATTCCCTATTGATGGACCTAGATTAGCTGAGCAAGGATATAAGTTTGACTTTACTGATTTTGTTAATGTTGAAGGCGGAAAAGAAGGACCGATAATGCAGAAACTTAAAAATCAAATAGAAAAATACGGAACAGACAATGTATTTATATTAACTGCCCGCATGCAAGAAGCTGCGCCAGCAATACAGGCTTGGCTTAAAACGCAAGGCGTTAACTTACCTTTAAAAAACATTACAGGCTTAGGCAACAGTACAGGTGAAGCTAAAGCACTTTGGATGCTTGAAAAGTTTTCTGAAGGTTACAACGATATGTATTTTGTTGACGATGCTTTACCAAATGTTAAAGCTGTTAGAGATGTTTTAAATCAACTAGATATTAAATCTAAAGTACAACAAGCATTAGCGTCTAAAGATCTAAATAAAGATATTAATAATATAGTTGAGTATTCTTTAGATCTTCCATCAAACAAAAAGTTTACTAAAGCTGAAGCTAAAGTAAGAGGTAAAGATATTAAGCGTAGA
>Ga0070745_1001439_pt1 | contig 13162 bp, 16 predicted proteins | sample VirMetDEL_Mar_4_FD_77438 | JGI IMG/M metagenome (GOLD analysis project Ga0070745, IMG submission 77438) | Aqueous microbial communities from the Delaware River and Bay under freshwater to marine salinity gradient to study organic matter... | ecosystem: Environmental > Aquatic > Marine > Coastal ...
GCTTTGAAGTAACCCGTCTCGTGATACCGAAGCTTTGCGTTCCGCACCTGCGTCCTACTGCTGTTCGTTGCGGCCTTCCCCCCGCCAATCTCCTTCATCAACTTGAACCGCGTGAAGCGATACCTGAACTCGTACGGCTCACCCGCATAGATCGTGGCCGTGTCGAACTTGCCGCGCACCACCAGCTGGGTATTGCCCGCAGTGATCGTGCCCAACAGTGATGGGCCAAGCCAGTTCTTCGCAGGAACATTGCTGTCAAAGTCCATGTTGAAGCCAGTCCAGACCTCCGTGTCCGCAGCGGCCACGTACTTCAACGTGAACGTGGTCTTGTCTGACGCGGCGTCGTAGACACCTGCATCGAGTCGCAACGCAGCTGGCGTCGCGGTGGTGCTGTCCACACGGCGATCAAGCAGCAATGGATATGGCGTGCCGTCATCGGTGCCCATCCGGTCCATCACGCTTGTGCGCTCAAGGAACACGTCGTTGCCGTAGCGCACCAGCGCATACAACTCCTCGTTGACGCACAGGACTTGTAGCACCTCATCAGCGCCGTTGAACTCCCAATGGCTCCAGCTGCTCTGCACCCGCTCAGTGCCGTTGCCCTGGTTCCGGTAGAAATACTTATACACATAGACCCGCTTTCGGTAATCCGTTGGCGGGAATGATGTCGTGTCGTTGAATCCACTGATGGCAAACATGCCGTTGCCCGTGTCATTCACCGTGAGCTTGAACACATCACGCGGCACATAGCTGCTGATGTACGCAGTTAGATCCTGCGCATCAGCTGTCAGCGCAGTTCCCGCACCGCGGACACTGAAGTCACGGAAACGTTCCCACTGCCCGTTCGCTTGGCAGAAGATGATGCCGCCACCCGCCTGCACCGGACGCACATTGGTGTCCACCTCAAACTGCGTGAGCACCGTGATCTGCGCTGTCGCGGGCGTCAGCACCGTGTCCGCCGCGTTGAAGCGGAACTGATACTGCGCACTGAACAGGATCAACTCATCCTGGTACGGCACCGCATAACGCAGGATCGACACCCGGTCATTGCTGGCCACGATGTCAATCGGGTCGTCATCCAACACCGTGGTGACCGTGGTGGGGAAGAACTCGAAGAAGTCACCCGCACGGCTGAGGACGACGGACTCATCCGCCAACAACCCAAGGCGGTTCTTGTAGATGAAGATGTCGTTGATGGCGCGGCCACCGTCTGCCAGGAATGTCGGCAGTGGCGATGAGGTGTCGTCACCGCTGACGCGATCACCCCACTTCGGCACATCGATCGTCCATGCACTGGGGGAGCTGCCACTCAGCTGGCGGCCATCAGCAGGGCCAAACCAGAACTGATCGTCCGGCTGACGGATGAGGATGTGCGGCATCGTGCTCGCATTGATCTCATAGACCAGCCCCGGCTGCACGCACTCCAGCCATGAGCCCTCGTTGAACGTTCCGTTACGTGGCTCGAACTTCACGTAATAGTTATCGAAGTTGTTCCCTGGGTCGCCCTCAATCTCCACTTGGTATCCGTCCGGGGCAATCGTCGGCAGCTCGGTGAACACCTGCACCTTGTCCAGGATTGCGGTGATGTCCGTGTTGGAACGAGCGTCCGTCGCCTTGATTGCGATGGGGTCAGCAGACTGCAGCCAGATCACCGCGCCCTGCCTGGTGGCAGTAATGCCAGCGATGCTGGCCAGCCCGTCGTTCCCGTTGGGTCCGTCGATCAGCTCCTGCGCAATCTCCTCTGAGCTGATGCGGTTCTCAGTCGTGGTGCTGCCACTGGTCACCACCGGCGCCACCGCCGTCTCCACCTTCACCTCAGTGCCATTGCAATTGACGGTGTAGGTCTGGCCGTAGTTCGCCTGCTTCACCCACACCAGACACTCGTGCGCTGTTGGCCTGGCTGGGTCCGGCGCTGTCTTCGGGTCCATCTGCGGCAGCACCTGCAGGCTGCTCACAAAGGTGTAATCCGCGATGGTCGCCGCACGGATCTGCTGCTTCGCTTGCGTGACCGTCGATAGATAGTTGTAAGCAGTGCCATCAGCATTGACCACTGTCTTCTCATTGCCAGCAAGGTCGAACACCTTGATGAATGAGTTGCTGATGACTGACAGATACTCCTCGTTCTGATCACGCAAGATGCTGTGGAAGAACGCATCGCCAAATGGCGTGTCGCTCACCTTCGCCAACGTGAAGCTGCAGTCCCGCTTCCGCAGGCCCTCAGCAATCGAACTCATCCCGTTGATCTGAATCTCGCCCTGGCTGGGATCGCGCTGCCCGTCCGGCTGCTGGCTGATCCCTTGGATGAGATTGGGGATTGTGTAGTTGACGAGATTAGCCAAGGCCATACCCCCCGTAGGTACCGCGACGGAGACCAAATGCCGGGGAGTATGTGGGGATCGGCCCTGACCACGGACCATCGTAGAGAGCATTTGGCAGCGCCTGCTCGATCTCAACGCGCATCAGCTCAGTCATGGCTGCCTGCTCATCAACAGCCGTGAACTGCGTCACCGAGTCAGAGCCCAGCGCCCTGGTGGCAAACACCCTGGCCGATCGGATTGTTGTCCATCTGTTGAATACCTCCGGCACTTCATCCCACGCCAGCATCCACACCACATCGGCTTGCACCTCCGTGATGTCATCGCCCAAGATGTACGTGCGGTTCACTCGGTCGTACACCCTGGTGCCACGCACCATGAAGCGGCCGTTGTATTGATACGGGTCCACCGTGAAGCTCAAGCAGTTCGGTGGGACCGTGATCTGGCTGGTGTTCGGGTCCTTCTGAAATGGATACCCCTGCTCACGGTTCCAACTCCAGCCCCGCGCTTGGCCGTCCTTGAAGAACTCAAGGATCGTCTGCTCAGCCATCCGGGCGTCTTGAACTTGCTGATTGTTCAAGCTGTCAACTGGTTGCTCTCCGATATTGGTCAGAAGAACGTTGACGGCTTCCAGAAGCGTTGTGCGCCCTGGCGTCTTGCTCTGATTACTCAGCGGCATACCTTTGCACCAGTGACCCCTTCATCGTATTAGGACCACAAAAAAGGGGCCAGCCGAAGCTGACCCCCAGGGTGAATCATCCGCCCGAGCTCCCGCTCAGGTTGTCACAATGGCATTGCAGCACTCAGCACGCAAGACCTCCATGCCGATGGCTTGGCGGGCCAGCAGCAGAGTGGACTGGTGGCTGATGTTCCAGTCACCGCTGGTCATCTGCAGAGAGGGGCTCAGCAGAGTCAGCACACCCACCGCATCACGGTGGAAGATCAGACCTTTGCACTTGGACATGTCCACCGCATAGTTCGGGTTCATGTCGCCAGCGGTCAACGCATAGCTGGCTTGGTCGATGTGGTTGCTGGAATACAGGGGGATCCCGGCCACCATCAGGGTACGCCCTTCGGCCATGGTGCCGTTGGGTGCGCTGTACCCGTTGAAGTCCGTGTTGATGGCGCGATCACTCATCGTGATGCAGTAATAATCCTCAGGCGTGAACACGCCATACAGATCATCGGTCGGCACGTCCTTCTGCTCCATCGCAACCTTGCAGTTGAAGATGGCATCGATGAGTGCATTGCCCCGCTCAGTACGTGTCTTCGCGAGGTAAGTGGCATCTACACCAAGGGTGGAGTCCTGGAAGCCAATGCGGCCAGCGTTCTGAGCGTTGGTGCCGGTGTTGAGGGGCTCGGGATAGGTGGTGCTGTTTGAACCCGCAAAGATCATGCGGGCAACACGCTTGTCCCACTCGTAAGCCAGGGCGCGGCCCAGCTCAGTTGTGTACACAGCGCGAGCGTCCCAATAATTCATCAGCTCGTCAACCTCCGCGACGGCTGTATCAGCCACCATCAGAGAGTCAACGGTGATCACCCGCTCGTTCAGATCACCAGGGTCGTTGGTGCCACCAGTGATCTCGGTGCCTGGCTGGTGATACGCAGCCTTCATGCGGCCGCTGATCGGGAAGGCAACAGACTTACCGCCGCGGATGTTCCGCTCACGGGTCTTGCCCTTGAACACGCAGAAGCGCTCAAACGCATCGAGCACCTCAGCCGAACCAAGCTTGAGGAACAGCTCACGGTTCTTGTTGATCTCGGCAATGTTGGTGAATGTACCAACGTCGCCCTTAATCGCGCCAAGCCGTTGTAGTGCGGCGTCAGCCATCGGAGGAAAGGGGTTGAGTTTGCGTGGCCTTGCTACGCCTCAAGCTGCCCGGTTGTCCCCGCAGGGGCCAGATCAGTTGCAGGGGTGCAACGTACCTGGCCCCAACCTAATCAGAAGACATTGCTATTGGCTAGCACTTCCTTCACCTTCTCTCGATAGGCCGGGTCGATGTCGTACAGCCGGCGGCCACGGTCATCCCGCTTGTTCATTGCATTCAGCACCTGCTGCTCAGACGTGAATGTCATCTGACTTGCAGGGCTGCCGCCGCCCACCATCCGCGGCTCGACTCTCCTCGAATCCCTCGCCCCAGCACGCTGCTGGATTGATCGCAAAGCCCACCGGATTGCGTCCTTGTTCTCGGAATCCACCGCTGCGTTGTAATCAGCTAACTCCTGTGCATCCAGGTTCTGAGCGGCCCAGCTGCTCAAGCCGGCAAATGCCTCATCGCCACCCACCATCGCCTTGATCTCGGCAACATCCGAATCGGACATCCCCCCAGATGGTGCGGCCTGTGGCGCACGTGATCGCGCTACATAGTCAGCCACCACCTCGGGACTCACGTTGAACGCACCAGCCAAGGCTGTGTAGTGCTCGCTGATGTCTCCACCGTTGTCTGCCTTCCACATCAACGCAGCGAGATCAACGCCCTTCTCGCCTAAAGCCTCGACAGCGCCTTCCCCATAACGCTGGACCGCCTGGTCTCTTGTGTACGGTTGCGCGGTGGTATCGGGCTGGGCCGGTTCAGCCTCTTGGCGCTGGCCCAGTTTTCTCTCTAGCTCCTGGTATGCACGGGCGAGGTCTTCCTGGCTCTCAAACTTCCCCAGGATCTTCTCCTGTACGGCCTCGCCCCCGGCCTCCTCACCACTCGGCGCTGGCTCTTCAAGAAACGCCCGAGCCATATCCTCTTGGCCCGGTGCCACCAATCCTTCGCCATGAAGCTCAGATTTTGAAAGTTCAGGCCCCGTCACCTCATCCGGGTTCCAGGGCAAAGTCACTGCATTAGCCATTCATTGCCTCCGGTGTGTTCATCTGTTGGACAGTCTGCGCTGCTTGCGCAAGCTTCTGGGGATCAGACACGGCGGATCCCAACACCTCCGCTTGCATCTGTTGTTGTTGCTGTGCCTGCATCTCTGCAGCAATCTCCTGTTCAGTCTTGACTAGCCCGATAGGACTAATCCCCATACTGCTGCTAAGACGACGGATTAGCTCTGGCGTCTTCACATAAAGGCCAATCTGCTCTGGCCCAATGGTCTGCTGCAGCAGCGTCATGAAGCGTGCTGTCTTCTCCAGATCATTGCCGCGGCCAACAGCTTGTAGGCCAACACTCACTACTGGCTTGATCAGTCCTTCGGGCAAACGCTTCATCCCACCCTGTCGCGCATACAGCTCAAGCTTTCGCTGGATATATGGCGCTTGGAACTCAGTCGTCAGGATTGCGTAGATGCTGCCCAGCGCATTCTCCAATTGCAGCGCCTGCAGTCGTACCTCCTCTGCCGTCACACGCTCAGCATTGCGTGACTCGGCCAGCATGAACGCAGCGGCCAGCCGCATCTCGATCTTCTCCAACGCAGCCATGGCCACGTTCAGATCATTGCCCTTGTTGGTTTGAACAGTGAACACATCGTCTGGATTGCCAGGCACGTACGCACCGTTGGGGGCTTCGCTCAATACCTTCGGGTTGCACACCCCCGATGGTTTCACCAGATGCTTCACCTGTGCTGACACCAGCGCACCCTCGGTGATCGCCTGGCTCAACGCCTCAGCGGTCTGCAGGTCAGCGATGCACGCAGACTCCACATAGCTGGGGCCATAGCTGCTGGCGTCCATCGACACCATCCGCAGCGGAATCCACGGTGATGCAGACTTCTTCGCTCGGCCGCGGCTATTGGGAATCTCCTTCTGCTTGACCTCTTGATACCACTCCACCGAATCGTGAGACCACACAACGTGGGTGAAGACCTTGTAGGTCCTTCTGCTTGGGGTATCAAACGGATCTTGCGTGACCGACCCGGACATCACTGGGTCATTGTCGTTCAGGATCTCCCGCACCTCTGGCGGTAGCTGCTCCTCGCCAATCTCCTCGCATACCACCGCTTCAAGCGGTTCCCCCATGGGGTCACGCAGCAGGGTGTAGTAATTGAGATGGAACACCCGCATCCCATCTTCATCGATATAAAGCAGGCAATTGCCAGCCACGATCAGGTGCATCAGTGCTTCGTGCAGCACCACCCGGTCGTTGCTTGTCTCGATACTGCGCAGCACTGACAGCTCAAGCTTGTTCAGCGCCAGCTCCATCTCAGACTTCATCTGAGCGATGTCGTCATCGCTGACGCCCTGGTCCTGCAGTCGGCCCTCCTCTTTCTCCATTTGCACCGGGTCAACGGTGAAACGGAAGAAGGCCTCCGTGGGAGGGAGAAGTGCCATCAACAGCCTGCTGGCCAAGTTCGCGACACCCCGCTGGCCAATGCCATTCCATGGCAGCACATAGCTGTCCATGTTCTCCACCACCGGCTCGTTGGACCGGGGGATGAGATACGGAATAGTCAGTGACGCACAACGACGTGCGCGACTCAGCCAATAGTTCCTGGTGCTGATGTGATCATTCCAGAAGTTCTCGCAGGACATTTGCTACATCGCGATGTTGAGGCCACCGCCACCGCCTTGGCTGCTTTGACTGCCGAGGCGAAGCGATGCAGATGCACGCTTCTTTCTCTTCTTGCTGTTACGGGCAGAGACCTTCGCTCGCGCACCCGTCCGGTTGGGCCCAGCCCCAAGGATTCGCAGTGACGTGAGCGCCGCATTGCCGCGTGCTCGCCCTTCCATCAGTCGCTGGCTGTTGTACGCCAGCTGCTGCTGCATCGCCGCGTTTGCCGCGGCCTGCTGCTCCTGCAGCACTGTTTGCTGCTGTTGTGTCGCTGCAGCCTGCTGAACAACAGGGTTGCTCTGGAAGATTGGAAGGTTGCTGTTAATGCTGATGCCAGGGGCAATCTGTAGCCAGCTCATGTCACACCCCCAGGTTGACGCCAGCACCGGCTGCCGCTGGGGCACCACCGGTGTTGATCTTCAACGTATTGCGGCTCGTGTCCTTTTTCGGCTTGATCGCTTCAGTCACCTGAGCCCCTTCCGCTTCTGTCTGCTGAGCAGTGGTGTTGTACGCACCAGCGAACTGCGCAGCCATGTCTGCAGCCAACGCCTCCTGCTCTTGCTGGAACTGAATCCGCAGGTCTGATGCACGCTGGTTCGCTGCTGCGATCTGCTGCTGCAGCTGTTGAGTGAAGGCCTGCTGCTGTGCCTGCATCTGCTGTGTATAAGCAGACATGTCAGAGCCGCCCTGCGGTTTCTCCATCTTCATCTGCGGAGAAGGCGCACCGAAACACATGATCAGACTCCTGTGATGTTGAGGCCAGCACCAGCGGCCGATGCGCTGGACCCACCTCGTGAAATGCGCAACGCCTTCTTGTTTGTTCGCGCCTTCTTCTCGTTCAACTTCGGCGCCTCCGCGTTCTCCTCCGGCGGAGGGGGGCCAATCAGATTCGCCAAACGCTGTGCCTGCGCAGCCGTTGTCTCGGCTCGCTGCATCTCGATGTCACGCAACTGCGCGAGCTGTGACTGCTCTGCACGCAACGCATCATTCAGCTGCGCCTGCATCGTGGTCGCGCCCATGTTCATCGCGCTGTTCATCGCGCTGATCTGAGCGTTCAACTGCTGGTCGTATGCACCAGTGTTGGGCATCGTGATCGTGCCGCCGCCGCCTCCGAAACACATCAGATGGGTGCCTCCTGCTGCTCTTCTAGCTTCTGGGCCAGCCAACGCACCACTGAGCACTGGCCAGCACGGAACCAAACCTCCCGATCGTTCCAGTCCAAATCGGCCGATCGCTCGGGGAATTGGGTGGCAAGAGCGGCAACAAGTCGCTCGTCGATCGGGGGGATGTAATCCATGTCCTCAGGTTACCGGTGGGCTCCAGAGAACAGGTAACTGTTTACTGATGTCGTATTCACCTGTGCGAAGTATTCGCGCACAACGGGCCATTTGAAGGGCGTACTCCTCCGTCAACCCAGCCTTCAGGTACGCCTCCAACACCTGGCGCCACATCTCCGCTTCGGAGTGGCAGGAGGCCAACAGCTTTCGCGCAGCCACCTGTCCAACCTTGGGGCAGCCCTTGTATCCGTCAGCCGGGTCGCCGATCAAGATCTGCTCGTACAGCTGACGATCAGCTTGTGACTGGCTCACGGCATCAATCTCACCATCCGGCGTCAGGTGCAAACCCGCCAGCGTCCGCATGTCCTTGTCGCCCGAAACGATGATGTCTTCCGGGTTCGTGAACAGCCCGATGATGTCGTCACCCTCTATGCCCCAGAGCCTCCACACCTCACAGCCAAGGTGCAGCGCCATGGTGTTCATCTTCCCCAGGAAAGCGTTGTAGCCACCCGGAGGGCGCCGTTCACGCCTGTTCGCCTTGTACAGCGAATAGACCTTCTTCCTGAAGTTGGGCCCCCAGCCACGACAGAAGATCACCTTGTGTCTGGGGTACTTCTGCTGCAACTCGACCACCTGGGCCCGCAGATTGTTCAGCGCCTCTCCATGACGGAACACCTGTACCCAGTCACCACTCCCCCAGTCCTGGTCCTCGACCGCCGCCATGCAATGGCGGTAGCCGTAGAACTCAGCGTCAAACATGATCTTCTTCATAGGGCACGCACCTCAGCTGATGGCCAACGGTTCAATAGGTATTGACATGCCTTTGTCTTTGACGACGCACGCATGACGACTTTCATCGGCTGATGGCCGGGCTGCCGCACCACCAGCTCGACCTCTTTCGTCTTCTCGTGTTCAGCTGCCCTGGTCAAGCCAGGGCCTTCAGTCATGCGGGCCTCATTGTGGAAGGCTTCGACCCGCTGGTCGTACCTCTTGTCGCGCCAAGCCATCACTCTCTCTCCATTTCAAAACAGTGACGGCCAAACCAAAGGGCCCCATCCCAAAAGTTGCGGGAGTAGTTATTGCCAGACCGTATTGCGTCTGATACTTGATCGTGGCAATAGTGCATCAAGCGAACAATGGAATCACGATCAACGTCTAGTTTTCTCCCCGCGATCCCTAAGGTTGCGCTCGTCGTAGACTCTTGTGAGCTTGTGCGCTGCACCAACACTCCAGGAGACAACACAACTCTCTGGGGAGGTTGAGTGGATGGTTCCATTTTTCCATCCTCCGGCTGTGTAGAACTGAACTTCTTGTCCATGAATGAATCGGTGAAAGGTCATTGGATTCCGTAGTGGCCCATCGATTTGAAGGTTTCCAGATCACGGAATGTGGGATCTAGGAACTGTGGGTTTGCCTCCAGAAATTCACGGCTCGGCAACACCGGATTGATCGACCTCTTGTTGAACTCAACGATCGACCACTTGCCTGTAACGAGGCCCCGTTCAAGGATCTTGCGAATCTCCTTCTCGGAGAAGATGGGTTCAAGTCCCATCGTCGTGCTCAGTCAGAGTCTTGATGTACTCCGCCCATGCACGCCTCGTCAGGCCAGGCCCCGCCGCTGGTTCTGCTGCAGGCAGTGCCTTCAGCGGGGCAGGGCGAGGCGGCAACATCTGAAGCTGCTGGTAGGTGGGCTGCACCAGTGGTGGCAACTCCTCCTTAAACCCCCAGCACCGGTTGGCCAGACCGTTCTCACAGCGATAGAGCGGTGACATCAGCTCTACCCAGGTTGGGTATCGCAAGAAATCACGATCAGCTGTGGATTGAAGCCACTTCTCTGCAGCCCAGAACAGCTGCTGATCATTGACTTCAGGAAACTCGCTACAGAACGAGACGTACTTGAGTTGACAGATGTTGGCGGACCAACGGTCCTCCGCTCTGATGCGCAGCTGTTGCGCCACCATCTCTGCCACCGTCAAGAATGTCTCGATCGTGGCTAACCCTTGTTGAGATGCCATCGGCTAATGGCCTCCTGCGCAGCGCTGTTGATTGGCTGTGGACCAAGTTCAGCAGGGGCCTCAACCTTGTCGCCGAGGTACTCCCACCTCAGCCCCTGCCACCCGCTTTCGACTCCAGCCTTCGCAAGCAGTATCTGCTTCCAATGAGGCAAGCGGGACACACGTTCGACATTGCTTAGCCACGCCTTTTCTGTCCAAGCGGCTTTCTTGCCGTGCTTGCTGTAGCGCGACTCATTCCACCATTCCACCAATGCGTACCTTGCGTCCTCGATGATTTGCCCAAGTTCGGGAAGATCCACGTCTGCGATGAACTGAGGCGGACGCTTGGACGGCTTTGGCTTTGGCTCGTCTTCTTCTTCGGGGTCACCATTTGGCTCAGCGTGGCGTACGGAGTCATCAGCGTCTTGATCAGACACAGGATCCTCAAGCCAACCTCGCTCTCTGCCTGCGTAGACACACAGCCGCTCAAGCGTGGCGAACGACTTTCCGCAAGCACGGCAAACGCGAGTGCGACGAGTAACAGCGCCACTAGCGCGAGTTTCGATGACGGTTTGTTTTGGATGGCCACATTCAGGGCAGTTCATAGAACACCTTCATTTGAATTTGCTGTTGTTGTTGCTTTGCCTGGACCCACTCCGCCTCAACGCGAGCAATGATTGACACCCGGTCGTCGCGCCAAATCAGGCCATTGCCGGCATCCATCACCGCGCCAAGCAGATTGTCCAGGTCGCCCCTGGCGGGCCCGTGGAACCGGACCCATAGGACGTTCACTGTTTCCAACGGTGCTTCCGCCCAGTGCTCGGCCATCAAGGCCCGCATCTCCGCAATCCACGTCTTGTATGGCTTGTCCATGTAGGCGTTGTTTGCGTAGAACCGCGGGCGCTGCTTGGTCTTGAGCGGAACGTTGAAAACAAACTCACGGCTGGTGAGAGGCATCAGAACGGCATCTCTTCATCCGTCGCCAGCTCCGCCACTGCGGCCGAGACCTTTGACTGGAAGCTGCCGGCCGGTGGCTCGATGGAACACGGGGTGCCAAAACTCTCGCCCTGGTCCAGCACATAGCCGGACTCCTCAGCCTTGAATGCCATGTCCTCCTGTGTTTCGTACTCAACAAGGTCGAGCACTTGCAGGCCACGTAGCTCCATGCCCACACCAGGGTTGGGCTTGCCCAGGCCCCATGGATAAATGTGGAACTTGATGCGGCCAATGGAACCGTTGCCGATCAACTTGTCTGACGGCCACTGATTGACGCCGGTGCTGTCAACAACAATCGGCGGGCCCTTCGCGTCACCACGAGTTGTGAACTCACGGCGTTTAAAGGTGAACTGCATCTTGCCGGTGGCATTGCCGTCCTTGTCCACATGGGGCTTAAACGGCACGCCGTGTTGGTGGGGCTTCTTCTTGCCGTGCTCCTCAACGTATTTCTCGCGGATGGTCTTCATCAGCTCTTCGCAAGCAGGGTCGGTGTCTTCCAGCAGAAGAGTCACCGACCACTCGCGCTTTTCGGTGTCACCGTCGAATCCGCGGGGCTCGCCCAGGACCTTGGCCCATTGGAGTTCGCCCTTTGGCGTGAAGAGGATTTGGTTGGTTGGCATGTCTGCACATGTGGGGTGCAATGCGAAAGTAACCTCCTTTCCTCGACATGGCCAGCCCTACGCCGAAGTTGCCTGAGTCTTACGAGAATACATAGCTATTTTCGCCGATCACGCCGGGCGAAATGTTGCCTCTCACCGGGGGCTTCGGCAGCTCAACACCCGCATTACGACTGACTTGTTGGCGGATCTCCTCCAGCCAGTCTGGCTTGTGCAGCTCCCGCAGCTCATGCAGCAGCCCGTCATGGAGAAAAATCGCATCTCCAGGCACAGTTGCGAAACAATCGTGGTTCGTGAGCAGCGGCACCGCGACAAACGAGCACCGTTGCACTACTGCATGGCATAGGGCTGCGTCGATGCTGTGGACCACGTTCGCCGTGATGCCTCGGCTCGTTGCACGCGCTGACAATTGGCCCTTCTCTTGTGGTCGCTCTGCAAACGTCCAGCTCCTTGAGCCATGCAGGTCGGTGTGGACCCGCTGCTTCTTCTCCAGCTCAAACCCAAGCCTCAAAGGGAATCCACTGGGGCTTTCAAACTCGATGTACTGGTTCGCTCTCATGCACGTCCTGCTCACCTCCTTTAGCCATCGCTCAAGCTGCATCGTGCTGTCCAGTCGATCGCGAATCACACCCACGAACTTCTTCGCCATGTACCGCGCAGGACGCACGTATTCGTCATCCCATCTGGAGATCGGCAGGTCGGGCTCACGCTCTTGCAGCCATGCGATCAACTGATCAACCAACCCAAACTCTCGACTGCCGTACACACTCGTCATCACCGGCCCCTTAGCCAGCGAACGCCCCACGTCACGCTTCAGCCAAAACTCAGCGTTGCAACTCGCTCGATAATCCATCGAGTGCAGGTCACGATGAAGCAACGAAGAGATGTCCTCCGCCACGATCGAATAAATATCCGACCGGTCAACGCCCGCCATGTTCGTGGCGTGGCACAACTCAAAGTCACGCAGAAGCCCTGCGATGTGCCCAAGCCCTGAACAGGTCTGGTCCATCCGTATCGGCACCCCGCTCAGCCCACGGGGGTCCGCACAGTGCGCTGCGATGGCATTCGCCAGCTGCAGGAACTGCCATGGCTCCTTGGCGCTCTTCCACTCGTCCAATCGATCGAGCGGGTCCTTCGCAATGGCCTGCATCATCAACAGGTGTTCCTGCCCCCACCGCTCGCGCATCCGCCAGCTGCTGTTGATTCCGTAGTGCGTGGCCGCGGCGATCAACATCCATCGACGCGCCGCTTCATCTACCGGCTTCCGCTGCTTGAACTCCAGCAACGCCTTCTGATGGTCGGGGCCCTGGTGGCCGCTAAAGCGTGCGCCCGCATAGATCCGCCCACGCAGATCGAAATCATGCTCAAGCCATAACGGCAGCCCCTGCACCTCCTCCACTTGCCGGAGGGTTTCCTCCACACGCACACGCTTGGCAACATCAGCACGCGGTGAGAAGGCCCCCAGAGGCTCTCTACGCACCGGGAACA
>Ga0070745_1001443_pt1 | contig 13149 bp, 20 predicted proteins | sample VirMetDEL_Mar_4_FD_77438 | JGI IMG/M metagenome (GOLD analysis project Ga0070745, IMG submission 77438) | Aqueous microbial communities from the Delaware River and Bay under freshwater to marine salinity gradient to study organic matter... | ecosystem: Environmental > Aquatic > Marine > Coastal ...
ATAATGTCTCCCATTGCGCCGGGCTTGATAACGTCTTGCCTACGCGCGGCATACATGGAGTGCATGTCGATTGCCTGACGAAGCGCCATGATCTGGAACTCGTCAGCATTACGTCCGATTGCCGCTTCCTGCATTTTGCGGTAGTACGCGATGTACATGTCGTGTTGGTCGTCTTCAAACGTCATGATCGGCTCCTGCGTTTGCAGGTGACGGATGTAGCGTTCTTCGGGACCAAGCTCGATGGTGGGGGCGTCGAGGAAGATGTCTGCGTCCTCAATGCCCATAGCGTTACCGAGACGACGAAGGGCTTCGCGCGTCATGCGCGGGATGCCGCCTTGGAACGATTGCTGCGCATTCGTGGTAACCGTCAGCCACTGCATCAGTGCCTGAATATCTCCCGCATTAGAAAGATGCCCAAGCTCCACGGGATCAACGTCGAAACTAAAGCAAGCAGTCGCAGGATCGGGGACCGGGATAGTTCTGATAACGCCATTGTCGAGCGGGATGTCGAGGGTCTTGCCGAAGATACGCCGCTGGTACTTAAAGCCGATCTGCGCGATCTTGGTCCACATTGCAGCCATGACTTCGAGGCGGTCTTGGTTGCGTTTAGACGCTGCGTCAGTGATGGCGGCTGCTTCCGTTGCGGACTTCCGAGGATTAGTTGCGATGCCTCGGTCGCTGGGCGACACGCCGGTCACATCGTCGAACAGGCGCATGTATGTCTGCAATGCGCCGAGGTATTCGTTGAGGACCGTGCTTTGCTCGACGGGACGCATCGTGGCGTTGACGCCGCGCGTGTTGTCGTCGGCATCGACGCCGATGAATACAGTGCCGCCGGGAATGATGTTGCGGACAGCTTGGATGGCGTCGTCGCTGATCGCGTTCTTGTCGAACAGGATCGTGTTGTTGCTGGTGCGGACCTCGCGGTCAATCTGCACGAGCGTTTGCACGATCATGCGCATGAGCGGAATCCACGACAGCACTTCAGCGGCGGGAACGTCTTCGCTCGGTGCGGGGTCGAGGAAGTTGCCGATGACGAGCGGACACTCAGGGAGCATCTCGGTGCACATGTACTCGCCCACCGGGTTAGCCACCTCCTTGTACGGCTGAAGGTTCGCCTCTTCGGGGCGATCTTCTTGGTTGCGCACGACGAAGATCGACATTGGACAACCTTTGTCGGGCGAGCCGTGGCGGAAGCCGTCGTGGTAACACTCGGTAACGCGCACGATCTCCCAAGGGTTAGGGGGTGTGTCGCCGCTGTAGTCCGGCTTCCAGTGCGCGGGCAAGTCGCCCCACTGCATGTCGTAGGAATGCCATTTAAACCTGCGGTGGAACGGCTCGTAGCCGCAGTCGCGCGGCTCGACCGTGCTGTACTTGACGCGGTTGTAGGGGACCTTCTCTTTGTCGTCGTAGGTGACCTTGACGGCAAAGTAGGGAGAGAGCATGCCGATAAACGCTGCCTTGCGCATCGCGTGCCGTAGGTCGCCGTGGTCCGTCATGATGCGGGTAAGCTGGTTCTGCTTGTCCGCAAGATGCGCCGCGCCGGGGACCCGCGCCTTCACGCGGAAGGACGGCACTCCAGGCGTCATGCTGCTGACGATTTGCCGGAGCCGAGATAGAAATAGGTTGGCTGTCGTCTCCGGCGGTTGCCAAGTCATTGTTGACAGCGCGTCAGGAATGGTATGAGCCGGGATGCCTTGTTCGCCAATAACAAGCCGCGCTGCGCCGCCGAGCGGGTCGCGGCCCGTGTAGATGTCCGCAATCAGCCTTTCGTTGCCAGACAGCGGCTCGTGTAGCGCGTCTTGCGCCTCCTGTAGCAGAGCCGACAGGGCGAAATGCGTTTGCTCGTCGAGCTTGAAGGGCTTACCCGTTCGGCCAGTAGTTTCCATTCGAGGTTGCCGGAGTGTTCCAGATTTTCAGCGGGTCGCGCGTCGGGGGGCTAGGTTCGACGCCGGGCAGACTGCCGCGCCGTTCCACCATTGTAGAGAGCAGCGCCAGCGCCGAGATGAGGTCGTCAGAGTCAGAGAGCGGGTACTCGATAAGGCGTTGTACGAGGAGTTCTCGCCCAGGGAACTCCTTAGGCATAATCAGGTATCCCTTACGCATTGCGGTTTGCAGTGCCATAAGCCGGAAAGCTAGGGAAGAGTTACCGATCTTCTGCCCTCTAATCCTAACACCTTTAATCTTTCCGCGCTCCTCAAGCCAAGGGGCGAACAGCGACTGAGAAGCGACCTTCTCGATCCAAATGCTCTTGAGCTTTTTGTGGGCAGGGACGCCGATGTCTTCGATCCAGCACGCGGCTGCGTCTGCGCCTCCGGGAATCTCCAGTGCGCGGACAGGGACGAAAATGTTTCGGTCGGGGGCGAAGCCCTTGAGGCCGAGCGTGCGGGCCGTCAGCACTCGCACGACGACCACGCCGTTTAGATCCCCCAGGGTGCCGTCGATACGCGCCACGGGGTCGTACAGGAGGATCTCGGGGCCGTCAGGCAGGTTCTCTAGCGTGAGTTCAGGGTCGGTGGCCGCTGCCACCAGATCCGGCTCGAAGATGGCCTCCTCGGCGGGGACGGGCTCGCACAGGTACTGCGCAGAGAAGAAGGTGCGGCTCAGGGCCGTCTGCTTCTCGATGATCTCGTCGGCGGTCAGGAACGAGGGGCAAAGCGGGTATGCGCCGTCAGGGCCGGGGCCTTTGCCGTCTGCGCGGTTGTTGACCGGATTGACGCCATCCCAGACGCCGAAGCGGAACTGTGCCCAATCCTCCCGGCGACTCAGGAACGAAGTTACGTCTTGGAACGCCCACGGGGTGCCGATGTGGTTGATGGGGGAGTCCGGCGAGTACATCAGGGGTTCAAGGGCTTCGATGAAGTCGATGACTTTCTGACGGCGCGTGTAGGTGCGGCTATTTTGCTCGTTGGCGGGGTCGTCGATGACAGCACGGGTAGGGTGGTTACCCGCGAGGTTCGATTCGACTGAGGCCGCGAATACGGAAGGTTCCCGGCCTTTACCGGCGCGGCCTGAAATGTTGAATTGGTCGGCGGGGCCAGACTTGCGCATGTCTCCTTGGAGGGCAAGCCAAGGGAATGCCTCGCGGACGGGCATGAAAAGGCCGGGGAGGATCTCTAGGTCGCCGTTCAGGCGGTCCCTAATCTCTCCTACGAGCTTTCGTGCAAGGTCTAGGGTCGCGCACGCGATGAGATTGCGGGACTCTGGGTGGCGTAGGAGGTGGTGGCACGTGTCAATGACCGTAATCATCGTAGATTTGGCGTGACCACGGGGGACAATGGTGCTGGTCTTGGGGCGAGAGTGCACGTGGGCCAGCATCTGGCGGTGAAAATCGCCAAATCGTTTACGTGTGCCGCCCGGCTCGCCCTGGTAGCCGAGAGCAAAGCCGAAGGCGAGGGGGTCGCGCCAGATATCGAAGAGCGCATCCCGTATTTGTTCCGGCGTATAGTCTGTGGGCAAAATCATTAGGCCGTTTAGTGTACGGGGCGAGGGGCACGGTGGCTAGGGGGCGGGGGCAAAGCCGCGCGGGGGAAGGCGGCGCCCCCCGCGTCGGTCGTTTGCAGCTTGCGCCGGGCCGGGCCGGGCCGGGCCGGGACTCACTCCCGGCCGCGCGCCCGGAGCACGTCGCGCACGATCTCCTCGGCGGCGTCCAGGGTCTCGGCCCAGCGCCGCCGGTCAATCGGTGGACGAGGCCGGATCCCGCGCGCGACTGCCAACGCCTCCCGGGCCCACGCCGGTACGGCGGCGAGCACGGCGGCCGCCTCCTCGTTGGCTTCGAGATCGACCAGCCCCGCGTCGTCCAGGGCGGCGTCGCGATGCGTCGTCGTCCACGCGTCTAGCGCTTCTGCGTTGGCCTCGTCGCGGCGGCGGCGGCGTCCGACGACGCGTCCGGCGGCGGCGTCACGGTTGCCGGAGATCGCGCCGCCGAAGATCGCGCGACGCGTCGCATCGTCGGGCACCATAGCGGCACGCGTCGCGGCGTTCGGGAGGCGCAAGAACGCCTCGTGGATTCCGGCGGCGGCGTCGTCCTGGCCCGCGCGGAGCACGGGGGAACGGTCGCGGGAAGTCGCGCCGCGCCTATCGGCGGCACGGGCAATGCCGGTCGCGCGATGCGCGGCGGCAGATGCGGCGGCGTGGGAGTAGAGATCGGTCCACGCGGCGGCGGCGTCGTCGGTAAGAGTCATTTGGAAGCTCCGTTCAATGGGTCAATGGGAATCAACGGGACAAGCGTCCCGCCGTAGTCTATCGACCGACGACGCCACCACCCGGCACGGGAACCCGAATCCGCCGGACAATCTCGGGGCGAAGTTTGTCCGAGCGACGCAAGTCCAGGCGGCGGCGGAGGTTGCGTCGCATCGGCGAAGTTTGTCCCGGGGTTCTCCGGCGGATCCGGCCCGCCGTGCCGGGTGGTGGTGTCCGGCACGGCCCGGACGGCCCGGCCGCTACGGTCGTCGTCGTCCAGGCCGCACGCCGCCGCTACATTCGTTCCCCTTACATGGACAATCCCATGAGCAAGAACTCCCAAGCGGCGATGGCCGCGCGCATTCAGGAACTCGAAGCCGAACTCGCGAGGCGTGATAACCTTGGCGATTGCCAAGTCACGCTTGCAGACGGCATCACCAAGAAGGGTATCCGCTACTGCCACATTCAGGTCAAGGGCGGTCCTTTCGGGTGGCGTGGTATCAATCTCAAGCCACAATCGTGGGACCGTCTCAAGTCCCTCACGGCCGAGATTGACGCCGCGTTTGTCGAGCACGCTGACGCGCTTGCGTCCTTCGCAGCCAGCAACCGCTGACCCGCGCGTCGCGCGTCCCCTCGCGGGGGCGTGCGGCGCTCTTCTCTTTCACTCATACAACAGCTAGAGGCGAAGCCGAGATTCACGTGGACAACTACACATTTCTCATCATCGGCAGTCTGTTCTTAGGCGCTTACGCCGCGTGGAACATTCTGCTTGGCGCACTAGAACAAATCGACGGTGTAAACGAACCCAACACCAAACATCGCAAGCCCAAGGAGGACAACGATGGAAAACAATGAGGACAGAGGATACGTCAACGTTTACCTTGTGGACAAAGCTTACGGCGGTCCAGAGGAAGGCGGTTGGTATTACGATTACGGCGTTGTTGTCGGCTCTATGCCTTACAGCGCACTAAGTTTCCGAGCAGCGCAAGCTTATTGCGACGAAGCTAATCAGGGGCGTCCCCCCATTACTGACACCAACTCAGTTGGACGCTATTGCGTTCACATCGAAGACGAGCAAGGTACTAACTTCCCAGACCGCAAACCCTTTTACGAATGAATCATCTAAGCATTCACAGTTGCCACGTTGTCAGCGTTGACGTACATGCAACTGAATCTGACCCTTCATCCGGTTGGATTGAAATCAGCGCAAAGCGTCGCTCCTTAAGGGGCGACAACCTAGAGACCGTTACTACGACACTGTTCACTAACGATCTCGACACACTGATGAGCAGCTTTCGAGGCGTGTTCTACCGAAAGACTGATGTAGTCGAACAACACGACGGCTAGCTCCCCCGTTGTGTTTAGCTACCTATGCAGCGCACACCCCCCTCTTATGTGTGCTGACCTGTTAGGGCAGGTGTAGCGAAGATGTTAGGCCCTAAGCGTCCGGCGAGTCGTGTCCGCATGCACGGCTCGTCGGGGTCATCTTTGTGAGCAGCGTGCACCTGTGATTACACAAAGGGGCAGCGTGGCCCAGAAACACGTAGTCCCGTGGGATTCGGGACACCATTCATTATGCAACTCAATCGTGAACAGTGGCTCGATGCAGCCGCGCAGGAAATGAAGTCCTGGCTCTTAGCGTGCAAGGACAGCAGCGACTACCCGGACCCGCTTATTAGCGTCGGCTTTCCCAAGGGCAGTCGTGGTCGCAACACTAGCCGTGCTATCGGTCAGTGTTGGGACAAGAGCACGAGCGGCGACAAGCAGCGTGCTCACATCTTCATCATTCCCACGCTCACTGACCACGAGACCGTGCTGGCGACTCTGCTACACGAGCTTGTGCATGCGTGTGTGGGCAATCAGTGCGGGCATCGTGGCCCGTTTAAGTCTGTTGCTGTTGAGGTTGGCCTCACTGGCAAGATGACTGCGACTGTCGCCAGCGATGCGCTCAAGCCTCGTTTAGAGTCAATCGTGCAAAAGCTGGGCGACTACCCTCATCCGGGCCTTGAACAGCCCAAGCGTGGTAGCGTAGGCTCGCGCTTGCTCAAGGTTGAGTGCCCTCGCTGTGGCTGCATCATCCGTATGACGGCCAAGTGGCTCGATTCTGTTGGTCCGCCTACCTGTGGGTGTGATACCCCCATGCATCTCGCATGATTCCCATTCCTGTTTGCAAATACACCGACGAGCAAGACCTACTGCTTGCGGACGGTTCCGTCGTTTACATGGACGGATTCTCCCGCTGGCACGTGGTCTTGCCTGACGGTACGCAGAAGTATCTCGGCAGACGCCGAGCGTTCATTCCCGAGTCCAATGACGGTGGCTACTGTTACGACTCTTACGCCTCTAGACCTGATAATGTTGAAAGACGACTGGCCTACCTCGGTCAAGCATCACGGCGTGGTGTTTGATGTGACCATTGACTTTGGCTTTGGCGGCGACCGTATGCAGCCGCCCGATCCCCCTTCTGTTTCAGATTACAGCGCGTCCGACATCGACGACATTGAGCTTGCGGCCAAATACTGGCTGTCGCTCACCGTCATCGAGGACAACGTAAGTGACTTTGAGCTTCTCTGTTCCCGCATTCTTAAAGCTGCGGAGCGCGATGTGTGCCCCGATGGCCTTGAGGAAGCCTATTTCCAATCAATCGAATGACTCCCGAATTCTCCCCTGACGGCACCGAGTACGTGCTCATCGAAAACATGGCTAACGAGACTTTCGACTTTAAACGCCCGGTCGTCTATCGACCTGACGGCACCGTTTACGCGGTCAACGGCAAGCGCAACCTAGAGACTTATCAGGCTGCGGTGGAGGGCTACATCGAGCCTGTGCGTGTTCCTAACTTCAACGCCAACTCGGTGGACGAGTTCGTTGGGCTTGTCAACGAGGAGGGTTTGCTCAAGGGCTTGCCTTACAACGCGACGGCCAGCCTTATCTGTGGTCAGCCCATTGTGGGCAACCTTCTTATCCTTAAAGAGGAGTGGTTCGATTGATGGGTAACCCCACGTATTACGACGACAACTTCGGTGAGTGGAAAATCGAGTCCGACGAAGACGTAGATTTCTACCACCACGTTCAGCGGACCAATGTGTCTAAACAGTGCGAGCGTTGTGGCCGCACAGTGTCTATTCAACCGCACTACGCAGTGTGTAACTCTTGCGCCGACGCCATCGAGCGCGGCATCGACTTCTGATGGGACAGTATTACATCATCGCCAACACGGCCAAGCGCGAGTTTATTCATCCGCATGCTTTCGGTGCTGGCCTCAAGCACATGGAGCTTGCGTCGTCTAGTTCCATGATGTACGCCATGTCTCTGCTTATCGTTCAGAGCGACGGTATTGGCGGCGGCGACTGGGGCTCAATCTATCCTGCTGCACGCAACGATCACCCTATTGTCGGTCAATGGGCTGGCGATCCAATCATCATGGTTGGCGACTACGACGGTTCTGGTCTTTACGACGAGGCGCGGCGTTCGTATACAGACGTTTCTATGCCTGTCTTCACGGCCATGTGTCGCGAGGGTTATTGGCAACAGCGGCTCAAGGACGATATTTCGTATCGACTCGATCCTAACTACGGCTCTGCCAGTCCCGCCGAGGTCGAGCTTTACCAAGCAGCGTTTGCACAGCCTTCTTTTGTTTCGCTTGCTCGTAAGGCACGTGGACTCGACGACTGATGCAGCACATGGTCTGGCAGCAGATTTCCGAAGATCAATGGGTCACCAAAGAAGGTATATGGCGGGACACGCTGCACCCGCATTTGACTAAGCATAGTGTGAACATGCACCGTGCGCCTGAGTGCTTCTTTCACCCGTTTGGGTACATCCTGTTTACTGATGGGGTCTACCTGCTTTACGTTTCCACCTCTTCACATTCCCCCGCTGACTATTACAGCCAGCACCACACCCTTTCTGATGCTCAGCAGGATCTGAGCGACTTCGTATGAATGACCCCGATTACACGCCCGGCTGGGCCAAAGTTGAAGTTATCCACTCCACGTATGACCGCTGCAACCAGCAGCGCTTCTGGACCAGTAAGTTCAAGGCTAGTGAGTTCTCCAACGAGCTTGCCGTAGACGTTTCGCGGCGTTTGCACGATGACGGTTCCAATCGTTATGCGTTGGAGGTCAGCAGCGGTGGCGCCACGCTTACTGCTCACATGACACAGCACCAGATGGACGCCGTTCTCTCTGTGTTCCTGCGTGCCGTTTACACCCCTTTCGAGGACAAGTCTGATGACTGATTCCAATGTGCATGTTGTTCGTGTGTCTCTCGACCACGACGTTCCGATTGACTACGCCAAGCTTGCCTCTGCTATCGGTGAGTCCAGCTTGGCTACCGACATCGCTGAGCACATTGACACTGACGCACTGGCGCAGTCTTTGGTCGATGGCCTCGACACTTACGACATCGCGAACAAGGTTGACGCTGGTGAGATTGCTTCTGAGATTGATTTCTCTGCGCTTGCTGACGAGTTCAACACCAGCGAGATGGCTAAGGAGATTGTTACGGAGATTGACTACAACCGCATCATTGCGGCGCTGCGTAACCAGCCTGTTGTGTCGGACCATGTTCCGGCGTTTAACGCTAAGGATCTAATTGCTCGTGTTGCCAAGCTTGAGGAGACCCTCACTCGTATGTCTGGAGTGCTCAATGAAGAACGGTGACCGTGGTGTTGTCAGGGTGTGGCAAGCGTCTACACGGCAATGGCAGACCGTTGCCGCCAAAGACACTTGCTCGCCTGACATCTCTCACCCTGACCTAGACTGGGCACGCAGCATCGTGCGCAAGAACAAGGGCGAGCGTGTGACAGATGAGGAGCTTGACACCGTTGTGTGGAATGGGCTCATGGGCTGCTACATGATGGAGTGGCGCGGCATGACTCTCGGCATCGAGACTGACGGCCACATCCACAGCTAGCTATTAGCCACCTTTCGACATATTCGGACGGCGTAACCACGTAACTCGATGGGGGTTACGGAAGAAACCGGAGCTAGAGCGGTTTCCTCACGGTTACGTCGTCCCCTTTCGTTATACTGCGCATTGCGTGCAAGGCCCTATTCTGGGTGTTTCGGCGTAAACGCCGTAGATCAGGGCACTTGCGCTCGTTTAATAGGTCGAAAGGTCGCTATAGGAGAACGTCATGTCGTACAACCATCGAGGTCGTGAGCCTCGCCCCCATCGTCTCGAAGTGAGACTATCTGCCGCAGAGCTTGAGAGTGTAAACGAGTGCTGCCGTCGTGTGGACAGGTCGGCCTCGTCTGTAGTTCGGCATGCACTCGAACTCTACATCCAAGCTACTCTAGGAGGCCATGACGCGCCGACTAGCTCAAACACCGACACGCAAAGCCCTTCGGGAAACCTGTAGGCTGCTAAGTGTACTGGCCGCTCCCAGCGATGGTCGAACGGTCAAGGTGAGAGTGGTTAAACGTCTTCCCGATGATCGGTTAGGCGACTGCGCTCAATACAAAACACACTATCTCGTGCGCCTAAGTGCTGAGGTAGTAGACACTCAGCCCGACGCCGTGTGGATGCTGCTTGCTCACGAGTGGGCGCATGCACTAGCGTGGGAAAACTGTACGCACAGTCACGGTGAAGCGTGGGGGATGGCCCTCGCTCGGGCGTGGCGCATCATCAGTGGTGAAATATCGCCAGGAGATTTGTAATGCAATGGTCCGATCTGTCCTCGTTGGGTTACTGGGTGTTCCCGACGAAGAATAGGCAGAAGTTTCCGACCCAGTTTAACGGGCGCAAGTGGGACACCCTCATTAAGACGGGCGAGCACGAGTTGGCGCACGCTTACCTAGCTAAGGAGCAGGGGACAGGGGCTGCAATGTGCCCGCAGCCGGGAGATCCGGTGCCTCTCCTAATCCTCGACCTCGACACGTACGGCATGGAGTTTGGTTCCGTATGGGAGAGGGTCTCACCGGACAACGATTTGCCAGAAGGTACATGTGTTGTGGCTTCACCCTCAGGTGGCTATCACCTTTGGTTTAGGTTGCCGCCCGACATCATTGCGCAGCGGTTGCCCGCGACTCTGGATTTTGGGGACGGGATCACAGGAGAGATCCGTGTGTCGTCTAAAGCATGCCGCCTCATCATGCTGCCCGATTCGCTTGTCACTAATAAGAACGGCAAGCCTGCAAAGTACAGCGTCATTGAGGGTGAGCTTGATCCGAACAAGCTGGCTTATCCGCCTGAAACGCTCGCCGCTCGACTAGTAGCTCGACCTAATCAAGGCAAGCGGACAGAGGTTGGAGGCAAGCCGACAGAGGCGCTGCACTTCATCGAGATGCTAGACCTGATTGACGCGATCCCAGACGGGAGCCGGAACAATACGGTGTCTCGCATCGGGCAAGTTCTCGGGCGTTTACACCCCGGAAAGTCGCCGGACCCAGAATTGGTGTCGTCTGTATGGGATGCGCTGGGCAAGAAGCTCGGGAACTTTAAACAGTCTGAGTTTCGGGTCGCCATGAACAGTGGTTGGAACACCGGAAGCAAGAACGGTGAGAAGTACCAAGCTAGGGAGAAGAACCCAACAGTCACTGATGTGAAGGCTGAGTGCGAAAGCGTGTTTGGTCACACTCCGTGGATGGTTGAAGTGTTCGACTCCAGTGGCAAGCTCAAGGAGACGCTCGTTGGTTTCGGTGGCTCGGCTAAGCGTAGGCACGAAGCAACTAAGGTGGCTGCGCTTAGCGACGTTAAACAGACGCTTCCTAGCCTTACTAGGTTGTCGAGTGCTCCGATGGATACTGTCTCCAGAAGCCCTCTCTTTGTTCAGCCGGGCTGGGCAAAGGTGCTGGACTTCATGATGCAGGTGGAGAAGGGCGTCGATCACCTTGGTGTGCCTATTGAGGACAAGTTCTGGGAACTGCTGGATGAGTGGGCTCGCATTGCTGCGGGTGACCTACTGTTCCTCGAAGCCTGGACAGAGAAGCGCCCGCCCGGCTCGGCTACTCCGTTTATCGTGTGGCCGCTGGGTGACGGCTCCCCGCCTGCTATGGTGCTGCCTCCGATCTTGCAGGAGACCCTAATTACACAGCTAGGTGACATTCCGAAGGCGCGTGGTCTGAAGAAGAAGTACCTGCTAGAGAAGTCGTTGGTTGGTATGCGCAGCGGTCAACGGGTGTGGGTGTGCCCCCTTGCTCAGTTGCCGTCCGTGTCGCAAGAGTACATCGGTGCTCAGTACGAACTGTACGTTCGAGACAAGGCTGAGCGTGAGCAGAGTTAAACTCACTGCGTTCGATGGTCCGCCCGGCACAGGGAAGACACGGCGCATTGTCGAGGAAGCAAGTAAGTGGGATGGCGAGCTTGGTGCAGTGGTTACCTACACCAAAGACGCCGCTGCCATTGTTAAAAAGCGTGCCCCCAATATTATTTCGGGCACGGTGTATGCCCTGACTTGGCCGTATGTGCGGGAGTATCTGAAGGGCTCGTCTGCTAGTGCAGCGAGGGTCAGTGCTGCTTATACGACGAGGAAGATCCATCACTTGTTCGACCCTGCGCTGGAGCAGTACAGGAGGGACGCGCCTAGCAATAAGCCACCGAACCGTGTCGATGAGCTAGCGCAGCGTTTACACGGGTGGCGCAGCGGGGATCCGCCGTTCGATTTGAATGCCGAGAAGCCTACCTCACAGCTAAAGTTCATCCTGCCCGTGGCTCGATGGCTAAACGTAGGTGCGCCGATGCCCGAAGAAGAGAAGTTCGACCTGCTGATGATCGACGAGTCTCAGGACATGAGTTGGGTCGAGCTACGCGCAGCGCTGGCTTTGGTTAAACAGGGCGGCGATGCCTGGGCGTTTGGTGATCCCGGTCAGGCGATCTTTGGTACAGCTAAGGGGGTCAAGGGGTCCAGCCTTCCTCCAGTGTGGACACATGCCGACGAGCACACGGTATTGAACAAGGGCTATCGGGTAGGTGATCCGGTCGCCTCTGTTGCTGCGAAGGTGCTTCGGTCTTGGTACGACCGACCCGCTAGCATGTTTAAGGCAGAGCACCAGACGCAGATGCTGGTGTGGGATGCTTCGGTGCCCCCGGCGAGTGGGCTGGTGCTTGGTTACTCGCGCAGCGGCGTAGCAAAAGCGTTCCGAAACTGGGGGCTCCGCACGACAGGAGTGGTGCCCAAAGTTGCGAACGCAGACACCGAGCTAGTATTGTCCACAGGGCACTCCGCTAAGGGAGCAGAAGCAGATGACGTTTACCTACTCCCTTGGTCACGAGAAGCTATGACACGCTTCGAGCAGAAGGACCCGGCTACTCTACGTCTTTTGTATGTAATGCTGACTAGGGCGCGTAAGCGCATACATCTTCCAAGGCAATTGAAGGCGAGGTTATCGCTATGACTTCACAAGACAAAGTAGTTGAGCTATTGCGTAGGCTACATGCAAAAGTATTTAACAAGCCAGGCATCGCACGTACTGGCTACGCAACAGTGCCCGAAAAGGCTCGCGTTAAAAATAGCCTCAGCAATAAGGCACAGTTCAGCGACTTCCTTCTTCGTAGGCGTGGCTACATCATACACGTGTCGCCAGCAGAGCTAATAAAGCTTAGGCCACAGATGGAGATAGACGCAGGTGCGCGTGAGTTGTTTGAAAGTCAGTGGCGCAAAGGGATCATCTGGAGCCCGATACGTTTACACGCAGAAGTTGTGGGTAAGCGGTGGGTTCTAGAAGAGCCTCGCGCTTTGAGCCGCGCACGGTTCTTGGCGTCTAAAGGACAGGCGCTCGTTGTCTGTCAAATACTGGAAGATGAAGACCTTCCTGCAACCACTGCGAAGCTAGAGTTGCTGAAGCGGGGCCTGTACAACGCTGAAGGTTCACGCTGCCCCGTCGTTCTAGCTAAGGTTGCCTACTGATATGGAAATTCACCGCCTTCCAAAGCATCGCCTGCTTGAGGTGCTGGGCGCAGCGTCGCCCGAACAAGAGTGGGTGCTCGACACGGAGACCAACGGGCTAGATGTTGTGGGGCCAG
>Ga0070745_1001450_pt1 | contig 13132 bp, 12 predicted proteins | sample VirMetDEL_Mar_4_FD_77438 | JGI IMG/M metagenome (GOLD analysis project Ga0070745, IMG submission 77438) | Aqueous microbial communities from the Delaware River and Bay under freshwater to marine salinity gradient to study organic matter... | ecosystem: Environmental > Aquatic > Marine > Coastal ...
GCCACTGCTCGACGGCTTCCGCGCCATGGTGGGAGACGAACTCGCCGCAGTACTTGCGCTGTTCGCCCTCATCGGCTTGCTCGCATCCCTGCAGGGAATCATGTTCGCCTACGGCCGCAACATGTACTCACTGTCTCGCGCCGGCTACTACCCGAAGTTCTTCTCGCTTACCGGGAAGCAGCAAACACCGTGGGTGGCATTGATCGTCGGTGCTGTCATCGGATTCGCTGCACTCGTGGTGTTGGATGTGCTCAGCCGGGTCGACGCTGAAGGTGTGGGCGCGGTCGCCGGCGCAGTCATCCTCAACATCGCCGTCTGGGGTGCAGTACTCGCGTACTTCCTACAGATGGTGTCGTTCCTGATCCTGCGCAAGAAGTTCCCGACGGCAAAGCGCCCCTACGTGAGCCCATGGGGCGTGCCTGGTGCATACGCGGCAGCAGCTATAGCGGCTCTCGTATTCTTTGGCTTCCTGTTCAACGCGGCCTTCCAGCCTGCGATTCTTGCCATCTTGATCGTCTACATCGTTATTTTGGTCGGCTTCGCCGTCTGGGGAAGGCACCAGTTGGTGCTCTCACCAGAAGAGGAGTACGCGCTCAGCGGCGGGCTGCACGGCATCCCGGAATCTGAAGGCAACTCGGGAGACGGTGCCGCCTAAGCTCACCACAATCTGGGGGGAAACGCTGCGGCCGCTTGTGTCGCACTCAATCATTGATTGGGTGCCACAAGCGGCCGTTGTCACGCCACAGGCTAAAGCCCGCCCGTCGTTTGTTACGGAACCATCCAGCCGAGCACTGCCGTCGATTGCAAAACGATGAGGATGGTGATGAACACGAGCATGCCGAGGCTCCACGGCAGCAGCTTGCGGAACAGGGTGTTCTCGGAACCCTCAAGGCCCACGGCGGCCGCAGCAACGGCGAGGTTTTGCAGCGACAACATCTTGCCAAGAACGCCAGCCGAGGAGTTAGCCGCAGCCATGAGCACCGCTGGCAGACCGACCTCGTTCGCGGCCGTCACTTGAAGAAGACCGAAGAGCGAGTTGGATGAGGTGTCGGAGCCCGTGAGGGCCACGCCGATCCACCCAATCACGGGCGAGAGCAGAACGAAGAAGCCTCCGGCCGAAGCAAGAGCAACACCGAGCGAGTTGGTTTGGCCAGAGAGGTTCATGACAAACGACAAGCCGAGTACTGCCGTGACGGTCACGATCGTCCACCGCAATTGCTTGAGGGTTGCCCAGTAAATAGCGAGGGCTTTGCGAACGTTGATCTTGTAGAGAGCCATGATGATGAGGCCGGAAATGAATAGCAGGGTTCCCGGAGCCCTGAGGTGGTCGAGGTGGAACTCCTCACTTGCCACAGGGCCACCGCTCGGGTTGACAACGTCAAGCCCCGGCCAGCGGAACGTGACAGAGCCGTTGATGGCCAGCCAATCTTTGATCATGGGAATCTGAGCGATCGAGAAGATCGTCATGATGATGAGGTACGGGGCCACAGACATGAGAATCTTGCCGGGGGCTGGCCTCGTCGAGTCGCTCAAGTCGGCCGTCGCAAGAGCTTGCGCGGCGAGCCCCGGTTGAGCCGTGTGCGCCTTCGATGTGCCGCCGTTGTCACTACCGGCCGGGTTTGTCGCGCCAACTTGCACGAGCTCCTCCTCGTGCGTGTGCTCGTGGGGCACGGGCTCGCCCGCACCTTCGACATCGTCGTGGTCGTGCATCCCGATGATTTCGGCGGGCTGCCAGAACCTGAGCATGACCAAAACAGCGACCATTGTGAGAACTGAAGCGACGACATCGGTCAGTTCAACCGCGAAGTAGTTGGCGGTCAAGAACTGTGCCGCGCCGAAGGTGATTCCCGCGACAAGGGCAACGGGCCAGGTCTGGCGAAGACCACGCTTGCCGTCAACCATGACAACAAGCAAGAGCGGCACAAACATTGCGATAAATGGTGTTTGACGACCGGCCATTGCCGCAAGGTCGCTCACGGGGAGACCCGTGACACCGGCGAGCGCAAAAATGGGGGCAGCCATCGCACCAAAAGCGACGGGTGCTGTGTTGGCCATGAGCGAGACAATGGCCGACTTGAGAGGCTTCATTCCCGCTGCAATGAGCATGGCTGCGGAGATTGCGACTGGTGCCCCGAAGCCCGCGAGCGACTCGAGCAAAGCCCCAAAACAGAAGGCGATGAGAATCGACAGAATGCGCAAATCGTTGCTGATAGAGCGGATGGTGCGGCCGAAGGTCGCGAACCACGGGGTTGCTACGGTCAGCTTGTAGACCCACAGCGCGTTCGCAAGAATCCACATGATGGGGAAGATTCCGTAAACCACGCCCGCCGCTGTCGCGCTCAGGGCTTGGGTTACGGGCATCCCCCACCCGATAATCGCGAGTACAAGGGAGAGCCCGAGCGCTGCAAGAGCCGCGAACGGCGCTTTGACTTTGAACACCCCAAGGAGCACAAAAAGCAGAACGAGAGGAAGTGCGGCAAAAACTGCGGATAGAGCGAGCGAACCGAAGATCGGATCAAGTACCTGCTGGAACATGCGTTGAGCCCCCGAGACTGGTGGCCACGATTGTGGCAACTCCAGTCAACCTACTGCGGCCGCGCACAGTCAGGGCCGAAAGTCCCGAATGTTTTTCGAAACTGGGGCGCCGGCTCTGCACCCACGTCATGTGCACCTCTAACGACTCAGCAAGAGTCGCTGGCTGAGCTCGGCGCACGGATCGCCATCGCCCGGGCTTGGTAGCGCGTACATTGATGTTCCCCCAAACGAGACAATGAGAGTTTTTTGGGGGTCCTCTGCCCAGGGGCGCAGCGATACACCTTCTATGGCTGCGAGGGATTCGAGCTCCGCCATGTTGACAATGTTGGAGTCAGCATCGAGGCCTACGGCCGGCTCCAAGACTGCAAACGAGCGGGAGCAGACATCCAAGGTTTCTTTGATGTCTTGCGTTTCTTGCTGGAGCTCAGCGCTCTCTGCCGCACGAGAAGCCTCGGCCAGCCGAGTCGATTCAACGCGAGACTCAATGCCTGTGATCATCGCAATCACAACACAACAGCCGAGCACAATGACAACACCGGCAATTCGAATTGACACCAGCAAAAACGCCGAGGGCTCAGGAGTCTCCCGGTACATGCCCAATTGCTGAAACCATGCAAACCAGCGAGGCCAGATTATCTGCGCCACGCCAACAAGGCCGAGCAGAGCCACTCCAGCAGTCCACCAGCCCGTTGCGGTCATGTGAGAAATGCTAACAGTTGAGATTAAGTGGTGCACCCCCCTGACCACTGTCGGGCTTCAGGACGGCAGGAAACCCGCTGGAGGGTCAGCACCCACCATCTATCCAGCGGGCCTCCACCCTCAGAACTCCGGGCCGGTGCTCACGACACTGGACCGGACAGCCGGTCTCCACGGCGCGCGCCCCGCTCAGAGACCGGAAGGCCCCGTCGCAGATTGACACGACGGGGGCCTCACACGCTCAGCGATGAGAGAACTACACAGCGTTCAGGTCTCCGTAGCTTTGCTCTTCCAGGTTGGAAGGCACATTGATGGTGCCATGCACTTCCCGTCGGGTTCCCGAGTAATCAAAGCTCGAACGCGGGACTAGGTTCAACCGAGGAACCGGGTTGGTGTACGCAGCGCTCGGTTCGCTAGCCACAGCGTCCAGAAGTATCTGTCTTGCTAGATCCATCTCCGGAGCGAGCGCCTCCCGTACGGCTTGCGCTGAACGTCGGAGATCCCGAATGTCCGGCGCGCCCAACACAGTCCGGAAGTTCGTGGCGAACGCATCCCGCAGTTCTAACTCTCCACCTTGCTCAGCGATGACGACCACGGCAAGAGTTTGATTCAGCGCGTTCACCGAGTGTCCGACATGCTTGTTGCGCACAGTCATAGCCCACCGATGAAGATCGCGATGCTCCGGGCTTAGGGCGTCAACAACTGAAGGCGGGAGCTTGCCGTCCGCACCTTCGTCCACCCGCCCGTATGCAACGAACGCACTCTCACCGATACTTGCCAGCACACCAATGCTTGGCTCTTCAGTGACTCGATGAGCTTCGAAGAGATCGCAACGATAGATGGTCAGCTGCAAATCAGCGTCGATCCGCGCAAGGAACGCCAAGCGCTTCGCTTCTGCACCATACGCAATCACCTGCCTTCCAGCTAGGTATTCGCTGCCAAGCATGTTGGTGACCTGGATATGCACTTGTTCATCGGACAACCGAACTACTTCCCCTTCGGTTTTTTGTGATGGAGTCCACGTCGTTGATAAAGATGGACAGCAACTCACCGGGCTGATGGGTGATGACTGTGTGGCCCAAGTCTTGGCGCATGGCTTTCAGTAACCCTTCGAACGCGAGCATGACGGCGCGCGTGTCGCTGGAACTTACGCGCGACACCCGACGGAACTCATTCCACGCACGGATCACTCCCCGTGACCCGTAACTGATCATCGGCGGGGTGAGGTCGGCAAAGAACTTCAGCATCTCAGCCTCAGTCATCTGGTCGCCCTTCTGGAGATTCAGCACCCGCATGAGGCCGCGCATCATCTCGTCGTAGAGCTTCGTCTTGTGCTCACGGATGGCGTTCTCACGACCCCGCCGTCGCTCCAGTCCGCGACTCGTGAAGTACGTGATGATCGGCACCAGCAAGACGCCAACCAACGCGGCAAGCGGGGTCATGGTGCTTGGTTCTAGAGAGAGGAACCATGTCAGTACCGAGGTGAACCCCCAGCCCACGACGTAGACGATCCCGGCCAGGAGCAGAAGTCCGAACAGGACAGCAAGAGCGTTGCGCACATCGCCAAGCTAGCGCATCGCAGAACATCGTGGATGCCTGCCGCGCCGCCCAAAGCAGCAACATCAGAGTGGGCAAATCTGGACTCGAATTGCACACGGATTGCACAACCTGAACCGAGAAAAACGAAAGACCGGTCAGATTTGATTCCTGACCGGGCTTTTTGTTGGTGCACCCCCCCGGACTTGAACCGGGAACCCACTGATTAAGAGTCAGTTGCTCTGCCAATTGAGCTAGAGGTGCGTAGTCCGGACAACCGAACCGACTAGCAAGATTAGCATGGAGATAACACTGCAAGAAACAAGGAGCATCATGACTGCTGTAAAACTGGAAACCGGTTCCCCCGCGCCAGCATTTTCGCTGCCGGACGAAGACGGGAAGAGCGTTTCGCTCGCCGATTTTGCCGGCAAAAAAGTCATCCTGTACTTCTACCCCGCAGCAGCAACACCCGGATGCACAACTCAAGCGTGTGACTTCCGTGACAACTTGGCCTCGCTCCAGTCGGCCGGCTACACGGTTCTCGGTGTCTCCAAGGACTCGGTCGAGACGCTGCACTCGTGGCGCGACGAGGAGCACATCACGTTCCCCCTGTTGAGCGACAGCGACCTCACCGTTCACAAGGCCTTTGGTGCGTTCGGCGAAAAGAACCTGTACGGCAAGAAGGTCACAGGCGTTTTGCGTTCAACCTTTGTCATCGACGAGAACGGTTCGGTCGAGCTCGCGCTCTACAACGTGAAAGCTACCGGCCACGTCGCAAGCTTGCGCAAGAAGCTCGGCGTCGACGCCTAGCCTGCGAGAAACCAACGTCGCGATGACACGGTCGTTGCGCGCCTAGCCCCGCAACGCCGTCGCCGCAATAACAGGCTTGGTAAACAGCAAAACGAGTACCCCGATGGCCGGCACGAGCAGAATCCAGCCGATGTCAGGTCTCGGCACAAAACCCTGAAAACTGCCGATCGCTATAGCGATGAGCAGCACCTGAACGGTGATGGCGGCGCCACGAATCCACGCGTTGCCTCTCAGCGTGTGCACGCCGATCGCGCCAACCCACACTGCGGCGAGTGCCGTCACAACCGCGAGGGCTATGGCACTCACCGCCGAATCGGGTGTCTCGATGAGCAGTTCAACAATCAAAAAGACCACTGCTCCGACAAGCGCCGCACACTCGGCAAAAATTATCGCGGCAAGCAGAGTCACAAACGGGTGCCGACGCCCCCCGTTCGGGTGAGATTCGTGTCGTTCATTGCCCAGTTGTGCTTCGCTCACAGCTTTATCCCATACAAAACCATTGATTTGCATCTTTTGTTATGAGAGTCTATTGGAGGTTGATTTGTTCCTCACAGGGCCGTGAGCGAATCCCGATTCTTTTAATCCCGATCCGAAATCTCAGGGCACCTTTGTGCCTGCATGCCACTACGCCTGCGCGTGTAACGAACGCACAGTAACCCAGAGGAGCACCACATGGACTGGCGCGATAATGCCGCTTGCCTCACTGCCGACCCCGAACTGTTTTTCCCCGTAGGGAACACCGGGCCGGCCGTCGACCAAATCGACAAGGCCAAAGCTGTGTGTGGTCGTTGCTCAGTAACCGAGATGTGCCTCCAGTACGCCCTTGAGACCAGCCAAGACTCCGGTGTTTGGGGTGGCCTCAGCGAAGACGAGCGTCGCGCTCTCAAGCGCCGCGCAGCTCGCGCCCGCCGCGCCTCCTAGTCGCCCACAAACTCCACCCCCAACACAACTCGAAGCGACGCTTCCGGAGCAACGAACTCGCACCCGCAGACCCGAGAACTGTCAGGAGCGAAGCTCACGGAATTGCGCTTCACCAGAAACTGCCGCAGCCCAGGGCCGCGGCAGTTTCTCGTTAAGCCACGCGTGCGGCTACGTGGCTACATCTTGGTGAGCCACGCCAAAGGAATGTCGATAGTCACTTCAGTGCCCTTGCCCATAAGCGTGTGCCAGTCGATGGTCCCACCGAGCTCGCCCTGAATAAGGGTGCGAACAATCTGTGTACCAAGTCCCGATCCGACCTTGCCCTCACCAAGGCCCACACCGTTGTCGCGAACCTTCACGCTCAGAAGTTCGTCGGTGCGGGATGCGATGATCTCGACCTCACCGTCGGCTCGACCAGCGAGTCCGTGCTCGACAGCATTAGTCACAAGCTCGGTCAAGGCGAGTGCTAGAGGTGTGGCATACTCGCTCGGCAACACCCCAAAACTGCCCGTGAATGTCGGGCGAACCGTCGTGTTGTGACTCGACGCCACTTCTGCGATCAACATCAGCACGCGATCAAAAACCGTATCGAAGTCGACGTTCTGATTGAGCCCCTCGGAGAGAGTGTCGTGAACAACGGCAATAGCCGCGACCCTGCGCATGGCCTGCCCGAGAGCCTCACGAGCAACATCGTTGTGGGTGCGCCTCGCCTGAATACGGAGGAGGGACGCAACGGTCTGCAGATTGTTTTTCACCCTGTGGTGAATCTCGCGGATCGTGGCATCCTTCGTAATCAGCTCGCGCTCTTGGTGACGCACTTCGGTGACATCGCGACACAGAACCATGGCGCCAATGCGCTCACCGAGGTTTCTGATCGGGATGGCGCGAACCGAGACGGTCACGTTGCTGGCTTCGATATCGGTGCGCCACGGTGCCCGCCCGGTGACCACGAGGGGCAAGGACTCGTCGACCACGAGCCTGCCGTGCAACAAATTGGTGGTGACTTCCGCAAGCGACTCACCTTCGAGCTCTCCCGCAAATCCCATGCGGTTGAACGCCGAGAGTGCGTTGGGGCTCGCGAACGTGACAGTGCCGTCGACGTCGAGCCTGATCAGACCGTCAGACGCTCGCGGAGCGCCTCGCCTCGGCCCCGTCGGGGCACCAAGGTCGGGAAAGTCGCCAGAGGCAATCATGGCGAACAAATCGTTCGCGCACTCGTTGAAGGTGAGCTCTTGGCGGCTCGGGGTGCGCGCCTCGCTCAGGTTGGTGTGCCTCGTCACAACGGCGATGGGATGCCCGCTCACCTCTTTGCTGCTGGCCGACAGCCTGCGCACCACGGGAACAGCGCGCACTCGTGTTGGCGTCTCCTCGTACCACGTGGGAGCACCGGAGTCGACGATCTCGCTCGACTCGAAGGCTTGAGTGACTTGTTGTTTCCACTCGGGCTTGATGCCTTGGCCAACGAAGTCGCGATAGAACAGGGTTGCCGAGCTCGAGGGTCTCGCGTGCGACACAGCGACAAAACTGCCGTCAGCGCTCGGCACCCACAGAACAATGTCGGCAAACGCGAGGTCAGCTATGAGCTGCCAGTCTCCGACAAGCAAGTGGAGCCACTCGATGTCGGCGTCGTTAGATTTGCCCTGGGCCTGGACTATATCGCTGAGGGTTGACACGTTCATAGGCTAGCCGCTCCAGCGGCTGCGGCGCGCAGCTCACGCGCGCCGCAACACACTCGCGCGCGGTCGACGGGCAAAAAAGCTCCGAGGAGCGGGGCTCGCCGCCGTGGGTGCCTCCCCTAGCAGGAGTCTCGACTGCACAAGCTGGCGCACAGTGTGGCGCACAGTTGAGCGCGGAGCAACCTCGGGAAGGGTGCGGCCGCTGAGGAGGGCCGCATCCATCGAGTTATGGTCATACGGAATGAGCACTGGTTCGTCGATACCACCGAAGCGATAGAGCGTCTGAGCAATTTGCCCAGCGGGGCCCACACCGATCGCGCTCGATCGCACTTTGGTGATCACGGGGGTGATCTGGTTTGTTGTTGCTGTCTCGACAAGGTCGCCGTGCGAGCGGAGAAACCTCGATAGACCGATGGGATCCGCGGCACCGACAGCCAGAATGTGGTCTGCGTCACGGATAGCGGCAACGGTCGCACCGTTGCGCCTTGGAGCGTGAATGTCGCTACTGATCTCTTCGTCGTTGTCGAGGCTGAAACCCGTATCAAGAATCGTGAAGTCAACCCATTGCCTGCACATCGCAATTGTCGTTGAGACTCGAGCGGCCGAAAGTTCCGGCCAGCGGCTCGGTTGACCGAGACCCGTAAGCACCCAAAAACTCGCGCTTGCTCCGTCATAACGTTGCCCAATGCGCTCGAGCTCAGCAATGGTGAGCCCATCGGCGCCAGCCAGTCGGCACGCAGCGGCAAAGCCCGGCGACTCATCGAGCAACCCGAGCGAAGGCGCGATCGATGCGGCGTGAGTGTCGACGTCGGCAAGAGCCACCGAGTATCCGAGTTCAGCCAATTCTGCGGCCACAGCTATCGCAATGCTCGTGCGACCAGGAGCGCCGGCCGTGCCCCAGACTGCAACTACGGAACCACTCTTGGGACCAGCGGGAGCAAAACCAGCGGGAGCAAAACCGGCGGGAGCAAAACCAGCGTGCTCTGACGCTTGTGCGCCAGAAACCGCTTTCGACGACTCGCGTTTCGGCCTGCTGCCCCGACGGGGTTCACGTGGCGACGGCTCCTTTCGAGTCGGCATTTGCGCGACAGAAGGCCCGGGAGTTCGCTCGGGGTCATCGAGCAACGCTGTGTCTGTCAGCAGACCCGCGATCCTGCCTCGACCCGAGAGTCCGGATTCGAACTCGTGCCACGGCGCGGTCACTGCCACGGTCTCGATGATGCCGAGCTCTCGCGCGTGCCGACGATCGGCATCTGACCCGACGACGGCAAGCACTCTGATTCCGTGAGAATCACAATGCTCGAGAAAATCTGCAGTCAGAAGGCCAGGCGAAGACCAGACTGCTGCGGCCTCTGGGCGCGTAACAGAGAAGGCCGCCTCGAGCGGCTCGTCGCCCGCCGAGCGCAATACAAGATCGTGACCATGCCTTGCGGCTTCTTTCGCGAGTCGCGAGTCGTGAGGTGCCGGTACGGCAATAGCTACGCGCACAGTCTTACTCCCCCACCGGAAGGCTCACAGGCACAAGAGATAACGAATCCCCGTTGGCAAGAGCTTCGAGTACTCGCGCGATGCGTGTGCGCGGAACGAGAACCTCAACGTTGGCTGCCGCGGCATTCACCATAATTCCGTCGCCCTCAATGACGCGCACGACGACCGCCGCCGGCACAACAACGAGCGGCCCTGCGAAATCGCCATCGACACTCTCCCGCGCCGCCCACACATCAACGAGAGTTCCCGGCTCGATCGACGCAGCAAGTTGATTGCTCACCGCAATGACAACGGCAGCTTGGCGAACCCCAGCACTGGCGCCAACCGCACTCGAGGGAACAAGCTCCCCCTGTGCAATGGTTTTTGTGACAATGAGCCCATCGTCAGGAACGTCACCTGGAGACAAATACAGGCTGGATGTCGCATCCAACCGAACACTCGTGGCAACAAAGTCACTACCGTCGACCTCTGCCCCCGGCACAAGAGTCGAGCGAGCCGCGAGGACATCAATGCTGGAATCAGTCACAGTAACGACGGCCACAACCCCGCCTATCGAGGCAAGAACCAGTACGAGACCGATCGCAAACCGTGAGTCAAACCACAAGCGCCGGCGGCGGGGGGTGGGGTCGTAGGTTGTGCCCGATGCTCTCACTGCGTGGCCTTTCGCTCGGTTGCGGGTGCACTGGTTGGGTATGCGTTCACCATGCTCGCGAGAGCGTGGGCATAGTTGAGAAAGTTATCCACATTGAGGTCGCACAGCCACGTGTGCGCGCATAATCGAATTATGGAACAGCCGGAATCTGTGGGGATCGCGCGTTTTCTGACGCTCGCAGACGTTGCCGAAGTGCTCAGTGTCTCTGTCGCTGATGTTTCACATCTTGTGCGCAGCGGCGAGTTACCCGCCATGAGAGTGGGCTCTGGAGGAGTGTGGCGCGTAGAACGCACTGCGCTTGAGGCGTTCATCGAAGCTCAGCACGAACAGACGCGGCGCATGAGCCTGTGGCAGCAGTCCAACATCGCAAGCATCATCGACTTCCCCCAATCCGGGCGCCCGTAGCTTTACAAGCCTGGGCCTCTACAAGCCGATGAGGCTCACGTGGCCGAGCGAAATCATCCTGAACCGGGCAACCGCACTCGCTCGCCGCGGTTCTCCGCGCTCATGCTCCGCAAGGTCGACGTGATCTTTACCCACTCTGTCTATCGTGCCGAAGTGAATTCCCGTGGTTGTGTGCACTTCCACCGCTGAGCGCCGACGGCAGACATCTCGAAGCACAAAAGTTAGACCGAGTCTGTCGCTGAGGTTTGCTGCGCCGATATCGTGCTCTGTAGAGCTCGCTCGAATACTCGCGCCTACTTGTTCACTATCGAGCACGATGCTCGAGATTGCAGCTAGCGGAACTATAGAGTGCTTTCGCTTGTTGGACTCGGTCGCGTGTTCGAGGAGAAACCAGTCGCGCCCATGGCTGAGCGGCAGACCTACAATGCTCTGGCCATCGAGCAAAACGAAGTGGATGCTGCCCTCTGGCGCTGCAGCGTGAGCTGCAACGACCCGATCCCGAAGCGCCAAGCGCCCGAGTCGCAACCGCTCTTCTTCTGCACGCACATCGATGTCTTCGGCGGAGAGTTCATGCTCGAGCTGACTCTCAAGATCGTCGAACAGGTTGTCCCAGCGCATGGGCCGACGATAGTGCGACCCCCGGTGGGTCATCCCGGTTTTCCACAGCCCCGAATCGGGGGCGTAGACAGGCGAAAGTTATTCTGCTTTAGTTTCAGAACCCCCAGATGGGGGTATACAGCCTGTTCGAACCACCGTTCCACCCCCCGTACCCATTGGCATTCGATAGATGAGGACACGATCGTGACCAATGCTTTGAGACGCGTCGATGACATGACAGCCCCCGTTCCCTCACACTCGTCGAGCACGGTGACGGCGGCAAGAGGTGAGACTCTTCCATCGAAGAGGATTCGAGCGCCGTTTATTGCCGACGAGTTTTTTGGGCATCAGCCAGCACCGACCTCGACTCTCCCTGACCCACGACCCTTGCTTGAGAACCTCACACGGTGCATCATCGAGGTCCTCGCGGGTGCCCGAGAGCTTGAACAAATGGCGCGGTGGGTCACCGACGACGTGTACAGACACCTACTCAAGCGGGTCGTGCTCTCTACCAGGGCTCGGCAAGCCACGGGTCAAAGCTCAGCCAGACCACACTTCACGATCGGATCAACAACGGTGAGCGAACCACACGATGGTGTCGTCGAAGCCGTCGTGATCGTCCACGGCCGCGCCAGATCGCGCGCCGTTGCGATTCGCCTCGAAGGGCTCGACAGCCGCTGGCGTGCGACAGCGATCAACGTTCTCTAACGGCGCCTACGCAGGGTGCCCCGCGTAGACGCCAATCGAGAATGCTCTACTAGCGCTTGCCCTTTTCTTGGGCCCTGCGCTGCGCGCGGTTCACTGGAGCCGCGGCAGGAGCACCACCGTCGTCAAGCTTCTGCCCGAACGCTCCAGTGCTGGCAGCAGGCGCCTGCGTTGCTGCTTGCTGCTGCGCGCGAGCCGTCGCCGCCTGCTGCACTTGACCGCGCTGGTTGCGCACTTCAACGGCTCCAGAAGCGTCAGCACTCGGTGCCGAGTAGCTGAGGCGCTCTGCGGGAGCGGCGTTGCCACTGAGACCACGAGCGGCGACCACCGGGGCACCTGTGCCGTTGCCGCCAGAAACTTCGACCTCAAGGTTGAACAAGAATCCAACAGTCTCTTCGCGAATTTGACCCATCATGCTCTGGAAGAGCGCAAAGCCTTCACGCTGGTATTCAACGAGCGGATCGCGCTGTGCCATGGCACGCAGGCCGATACCGTCCTTCAAGTAATCCATCTCGTAGAGGTGGTCACGCCAGCGGCGGTCGATGACCGAGAGCACGACGCGGCGCTCAAGCTCACGCATCGCTTGCTCGCCGAGCTTCTCGGTGCGACGTTCGTAGGCGATCTTCGCGTCAGAAAGAATCTCTTGGCGAAGCTGTGTGTCTGTGACGCGGCCTCGAGAACCCGCCTCGCTCAGCACTTCGTCGACCGTGATCGAGACGGGGTATAGGGTCTTGAGCTCGGACCAGAGAGCGTCGAAGTCCCAGTCGTCGGAATGCCCCTCAGCGGTGTGAACATCGACAACCTCGGTCACAACGTCTTCGAGGAAGCGAGAGACACGGTCTTTGAGATCATCACCCTCAAGAATGTGGCGGCGGTCGCCATAGATGGCTTCGCGCTGGCGGTTGAGAACGTCGTCATACTTGAGAACGTTTTTACGGATCTCCGCGTTGCGGCTCTCAACTTGCGACTGCGCGCTGCGGATGGCACGGCTCACGGTCTTGGACTCGATAGCCAGATCGTCGGGCCCGCGTCCCATGAGGGAGGCCGCTGCGCCGCTGTTGAACAAACGCATTAGGTCGTCTTCGAGAGACAAGTAGAAACGGCTTTCGCC
>Ga0070745_1001456_pt1 | contig 13116 bp, 24 predicted proteins | sample VirMetDEL_Mar_4_FD_77438 | JGI IMG/M metagenome (GOLD analysis project Ga0070745, IMG submission 77438) | Aqueous microbial communities from the Delaware River and Bay under freshwater to marine salinity gradient to study organic matter... | ecosystem: Environmental > Aquatic > Marine > Coastal ...
CAGGCTTTGCCCCTGGAAGGACCCGCGGCATGGGGGGGGTGCCCTTGATGCGCTGAGAGGCGCCTGTGCGGCCCTCTAACCGCGTGCAACGTTGGCGCTGAGGTATTGACGCAGGTAGACGCCGAAGCGGCGCTCAGCGACCTTGGTGCCGATCTCCGTGAGGGGGAAGACGGGGCGGTAGGAGGGCAGGTCCACTGAGATGAACAGGGGCTTGAGCTTGCCGGCGCGTGTGCGTTGGTAGATGCCAGGCGGACGGGCATCCCCGGTGGGGCGTCCGATAAAGACGCTGTTCACGCCCTTGGTGGCTACCTGCTGGCTGATCTTGCGGATGTTGGCAAGGGAGACATTGCCGTAGGCGTTGGTGCGCTGTGCAGCAGGCACCAGGGCATTGCCTTGAGGCAGGGTGCCAGTGGTGAGGGATTGCAGGCGCAGCTCGAAGGGCTTCTGTCCACGTGTGCCGCCTGTGATGTTGCGACCGATGTAGGGCTTGCGCTTGCGATCGGGGTAGACCTCAACGATCAGGTTGCGCTTGGTGCTCTTGCGTACGAGGAAAGTGCGCTGGATGAATTTGGTAGGCCGATCGAAGTATTGGCGTGTAGCGCCGTTCAGTGATGTGCGTGCATCAAAGCCAGTGGCGTTGAGTGCCTGGCTGATCGAGAAAGGCAGCTGCTTGGTCATGGCATCCGTCCAGCGCACCGCCTTGGGTAGCTCTGATCGGATGTCGAGGGTGATGGAAGCCATGGGATGCGGGTGTGGAGCCCTGGCGATGTCACACGCCAGGGCGGTGTCCTCTCGTCACCGGGTTGCCCCAGCCAAGGGTAGAGCGATCAAAAGGGGAACTGATCATCGGGATTGAAGCCGGGGTCTGCTGCTGGCGCGTGGGATGGCTGGTGCTGTTCGTGGCTTGACAGACGAACATCCATCTCCCATCTCATGCCGCTGCGCTTGACGAGGCGGCCGCCTGGATCAAGACGCCAGACGGTGACGGCATGGGCGGTGGAGTCTTTGTGAAGCTTCCAGCCATTGGCCCAGGAGCCATCGGGCTGAAGGAGCTCAACGGAGGCGTTGGGCTCGAGAGGGGGGGTGTGACAAAGGGGGTTTGTTGCACCTGCCGACCCTCCTCCGAGCATGTGTGACAAAGGTGAAAAAGGGTACAAACCCCTTATTTCATGATGCGCGCGAGGGGTTTGCTCGGTTTGTTGCGTTTGTACCACCCCCCTGGAGGGGGGTAACAAAGGTGCGAACAAAAGGGATGGTCTGCCATTGGTTGTCTCGGTGGTGCCGGCCTGTGTGAGCAGCCCTTTGCGCTCGAGCTGACGCACGGCACGGTTGGCCTTGTTGCGATCCATTGAGAAGTGGCCAGCCACTTCGTTGATGGCTACGGGCATCTGCATGGTTTCCCAGCGATCGGCGATGAAGTCGAATACATCGGCCTGCCTGCCGCTCAGCTCGGCCTCGGCATCAGCAAAGGCTTCGGCACGCAGCGCGTCATCACCTTCGCCATGGAGCATCCAGCCTGTGTCCTGCAGCTCAGTGACCAGCGAGCAGCCACGGGCCCGACCCTGCGTCTTAAGGATCACGCGGTAGTCGTTCTGCGTCTGGCCTTCTGTGGGCTGCTTAAGCCAGTTCATCAGGATCGTGAGGCTTGCAGCCGCAGGCAGGGCATTGGAGCCCCTGGAGGCGCTTGTGGCGTTGCCTCCGCTGACGCTTTTGTTGGCGTGGTGAATCAAGGCCACTGTGGCCTTGCTTGGCGCTATGGCCTCCATCAGCGCTCTGACGGGCCGATCTAAGGCGCTGGAGGCTTCGTCGATGTCCAGCGGGCTGATGCAGGCGTGGTAGCTGTCGATCAGGAACAACGAGCCTGGATCTGTCTCGGACACCATCCGTAGGTGCTCGATGCCCTCTGCGGTGAGATGCAGCGGTGAACCAGCTGACCAGAGCATCTTGATTGGATCGGCCAGGGTCTTGTCAGCAGCCACCAGGCCCTCGCGTTGCAGCAGCGTGAACCAATCGCTCTCAGGCTGGTCAGTGCCGACGATGTAGACGTTCGGGCAATCGCCGTGCAGTGGCTGGCCCAGGTAGGTGGCATCACCACGGGCCCATGCGGCGATCATGCCGATCATCAGGGCCGATTTGCCGATCTTGGGCGGTGCGATCAGCAGGTTCAGGCTGCCGGCCATCATCACGCCTTCCCATACCCATCTCACGGGCGTGGTGTCGATCACCTCGCCTTGCAGGCGTGGCTGTGCGATGCCGATACGAGCGCCGCGGGCCTCGAGGATGAAGGTACGCAGATCAGCGTCTCGGATCTCGGCGCTTAAGCCGTAGTCGTTCGCCTTTGCCCTGGCCCTTGGCATCAGGTCGGAATCTGGTGATTCCTGAACCAGCTTTTTGATGTCTGTTTTGAGGTTCTGTAGCTCCTGATTGAAGTCCTGCACTACCTCTTTGATGTTGTCTGAGTGTGTTGCTGTAAAATCCATCCGAGGCTTTTGCTGGGGAGTAGAAGTCTTTGAGGGTGTAAAAGCCCAGTCGTTCCAGCTCTCTGAACGCTGCCAGTTCGGAGCTGGATTCGGCTTTTTGCTTTGCGTGCCAGGCCGCGAGTGCCTGATCTGATCGAAGACGCTGAAGACGGGAGTAGTAGCCCTGCAGCGCGAGATCCTCATCAAATGCTGCCAGCGGCGCTAAGGCTTGCCACTCGAGCATTTGATAGGCACGAAGCTCATGATCGAGATCATTCATTGCGGCTGCGCACACGCGCTGCGCCTTCTTGGATCAGGTAGTTGATCCAACCTGTGCGGCTGAGGCCTGCCGGCTGCAGCTGCTCGGCTACTGCGAGCACGGTGGGATCAATGATGACCTTGACGGAGGCCGCGTCGGCTTTGCGGGGCATTGGTGGGGTTGCTTTGCACCCAAAGGATGCCATGATTGGCCCGCCCCAGCAAGTGCCCATGCAGCCGATCACAGGCCCATCACTGCAGCTCCCGCCAACCGGCGAGCTGTTGCCGCCCATAGAAGGCCTGTGGATGCAGGACGTTGCCCATCGCTACTGCTTTCGCGGTGACTGGCTGCCGTTCAGCGTCACAGGCATCGTGAGCGATCTAAGCCCCCAGGCCCGCAAGCAGATCGAGCGCACGAAAGATGGGGAGGATGGCTGGGCACTGCGTGGCAGCAGTATCCACGGGATCCTTGAGCAGCAACTGATAGGGCTGGCCAGTGGCGGCCTTCGCGGGGTGATGTTTGACGATCGCTGGACGCCATGGGCAGAGCCACTGCTGGATCACTGGCTATTTAGGGATTGCACCGTCTTGGCCGTTGAGCTGGCGATCTGTGACCCATGCAAGCGGGTTGGTGGGAGCTTTGATTTCTTGGTGCGCACCGCTGAAGGGCAGACGGTTTTGGGCGATCTGAAAACGGTGACCACCGCTGCGGCACTGAAATCACGAAAGCCGGCTACGGCCCAGCTGGGTGCCTATGCGTCGATGCTGGCCCACTGGTGGCCGACGATGACGATCGACCGCTGCGCCACGTTGGTGGCTGCACCTGGTGAGTGTGAGCTGAAGGTGCAGGAACCGGGAGAGTGCATGGCGGCATGGCAGGAGGCTTGGGAGAAGCATCAGGCTGCGGAACTGTTGCGTGGCTTCTAACAATCTCAGGCGGTGCCGATTGACCAATCTCTGTGGTATGCCATACTAGTGCCACGAGGGGAGCGGTCCACTCGCAAAACTCAACCGCCGGCCGAACAGCGCACACGAGGCCGTAAAACCCGAGCGCAACAGGGCCTGACTAAGCCTGCATCGCCGGTTGGCCCGGCACCCATTCATCACTCAATCCATGGCAACCATCACCTGCCTAGCGGCCACGCTGCTGGCGCTGATCACCATCCCCCTGGTGATCATTCTCTGGGCCACTGAGAGCCCGCAGCAGCGGGCACGCCGCTGGCATCGCTCCGGCCAGTCCTACCGGACCATTGGCCAGCGTCTTGGCATCAGCCACACAACTGCACGCCGTTGGTGCGTCGCCTGAATGACCTACCAAGACTTTCTATCTGGCAAGCAACGCGCCATCGAGGCCGTTGGCTTTGATCCTGATCGCTTCATTGCTCCGCTGTTTCCCTTTCAGCGCGACATCGTGACCATGGCCTGCCGTGTTGGCAGGTTTTGCATCTGGGCTGACTGCGGCATGGGGAAGACCGCCATGCAGCTCGAGTGGGCTCACCAAGTCCACGAGCACACTGGCGGCAATGTCCTGATCTTGGCCCCGCTCGCCGTGTCTCATCAGACCGTGCGAGAGGGTGCCAAGTTCGGCATCAGCTGCAGCTTTGCCGCCACGCAGGCCGATGTCCAGCCCGGCATCACGGTCACCAACTACGAGAAGCTGGCCCACTTCGATGCCAGCAGCTTCTCTGGCGTGGTGCTCGATGAGAGCAGCATCCTGAAGGCCTACACCGGCAAGATCCGCAACCAGATCATCGAGTCATTCGCGCAGACGCCATTCCGCCTGGCCTGCAGCGCCACACCAGCGCCGAATGACTACATGGAGCTGGGCAATCATGCCGAGTTCGTTGGCGTCATGACCCGCACCGAGATGCTGGCCATGTTCTTCGTTCACGATGGCGGCGACACCAGCAAGTGGCGACTCAAGGGCCACGCTGTTGCCAAGTTCTGGGAATGGGTATGCAGCTGGGCGATCACCATCCGAAAGCCATCAGACCTTGGCTACAGCGACGACACATTCACGCTGCCGGCGCTTCAGATCAGCGATTGCACCGTTGAAACGCCGCGGGAGGCCGTCACCGATGACAGCGGCCAGATGGGTCTGTTTGCCATGGAGGCCAAGACGCTGAGCGATCAGCGCCAGGTGCGCAAGGCATCGTTGCAGCTTCGTGTTGACGCTGCTGCGCAGCTGGCCAACAGCAACAGCGAGCAATGGCTGATCTGGTGTGATCTGAACGATGAAAGCACAGCTCTGGCCGCGGCCATTGATGGCGCTGTGCAGGTCACCGGATCCGATTCGGATCAGCACAAGGAGGACGCCATGATCGGCTTTCAGCAGGGCACGATCCGCGTGCTGGTGTCAAAGCCAAGCATCTGCGGCTTCGGGATGAACTTCCAGCAGTGCCACAACGTCGCATTTGTCGGCCTGTCGCACAGCTATGAGGCCTTCTATCAGGCGATCCGTCGATGCTGGCGTTATGGCCAACAGCAGCCAGTGGCGGCGCACATCATCTACGACGTGGCCGAGGGCGCCGTGGTGCAGAACATCAGGCGCAAGGAGTCCGAAAGCACTGCCATGGCTGAAGCCATGGTTTCCATCATGAAGGAATCAACCATGCAACAGCTCAAGAAAATCCAGCGGCAGGTGATGCCGCACGTCACTGATCACCAGAGCGGCAGCGACTGGGATCTGTATCTCGGTGACTGCGTGGAGAGCATCGGCAAGCTGGACGATGACAGCATCCACTACAGCATCTTCAGCCCGCCCTTTGCCTCGCTCTACACCTACTCGAATAGTGAGCGGGACATGGGCAACAGCAAAGACGATCAGGAGTTTTTCGATCACTTCGTCTTCTTGGCGAAGGAGCTGCACCGCGTGCTGATGCCTGGCCGGCTGATCAGCTTCCACTGCATGAACTTGCCCAGCAGCAAGGAGCGCGACGGCTTCATCGGCGTGAAGGACTTCCGTGGCGACATGCTGCGCATCTTCCAGGCTGCCGGTTTCGTCTTCCATAGCGAGGTCTGCATCTGGAAGGATCCGGTCACCGCAATGCAGCGCACCAAGGCGATCGGGTTGCTGCACAAGCAAGTGCGGAAGGATTCGGCGTTGAGTCGTCAGGGCATCCCTGACTATCTGGTTACCGTGCGCAAGCTTGGCGACAATCCGCAGCCATGCGCTGGTCCGTTCACGGAGTTTGCAGGCGAGAACAAGCCGCGGAAGACAGGCGATCAGATCAAGGACTCGATCAACATCTGGCAGCGGTATGCAAGCCCAGTGTGGATGGACATCAACCCATCAGACACTCTGCAGTATCGAAGCGCCCGAGCGAATGAGGATGAACGGCACATTTGCCCATTGCAGCTGGATGTCATCCGGCGAGGGATGCAGCTGTGGAGCAATCCGGGCGATGTGGTGCTGAGCCCGTTTGCGGGCATTGGCAGCGAGGGTTTCGTGGCGCTGGAGCAGGGCCGCAAGTTCGTGGGGTTTGAGCTCAAGCCGAGCTACTTCGGTTGTGCGGTGAAGAATCTGCAGGTGGCCGAATCGGCCAAGCAGACCAGCCTGCTGGAGGTTTGAGCCATGCCTGTAGACGACTGGTATGAGAACGACCCTGAGCTGGACTGCGAGCACGACAAGCGCAGCGTGATGCCGGTGGTGACGGGAAAGCTGGAGAGGCGGCTGCGCTACTGGCGAGAGCGTGAGGATGCGGAGCTGTTGAAACGGTATCGAGCGATCACCTCGATCTAAGGGTTGACGGTGGCGTGTGGTATGCCATACTTCTTCCAACGGGCGCAGCCCGGCCATTCATCACTCAGGTCATGAAGCTCTATCAAGCCACCACCCCTGACGGCGCCATCGCGACCAAGGCAACGAAGCGCAACGTCACTCACTTGATCGCAACGCTCCATCCTGTTCGCGGTTACAGCGCCTTCCGATGGAGTGCAGCGCCCGACTCTGCCGTTAAGGAGCTGCAGCGTAAAGGGTGGCCCATGCACGAAATCCTCGTGATCCCTGCAATCGCAGTTGCCTAATCACCGCCGGGCCCTTCGGGGCCCATCACGCAACACTCATCGCCATGACACTCGAACGCTTTTTCACTGCCGGCCTTCTACTGGGCCTAGCCATCGGCACTATCGCCTTCACTCATGGAACTCGGACCTCTAGCCCGTCTCTTGATCTGGCTCCTCAACCGCTGCCCGAGCGTGAGCTTTATCGAGCTGGACAAAACTCAGCCCTCACAACGCAACCATCCAGTGGTCTCGGCGTTGGACCCTGATCTGATCTCTGAAGACCTCAGAGATCCACGCATCAGGGCCTACTACGTCGAGTTCCTCGAGGCTTGCCATACCAAGCCACCAAAACGCAAATGACTGAAGCACCGACACCACCACGCCTCCCAATGCCTGAGCGCATACGTGCCCTGGCAGAAGACATCACGCTCGCTGATCTGCTCGCAGCGCCTTCCACCGTCTGCGATGCCCTCAGCGTCATCTCGAACATCCTCAACAACGCCTGGCTCTACCCAGAACTCAAGACGCCAGACGACATCAGCCTCGAGCGTGATCTCTACATGATCTCCCAGGCGTATGGCATCGAGGCTCGCCATCTTGCTTTTGACCACATCCGGCAACGTCGCCAATTCACCGCCCCACGCAGATGACAGACCAACAGCTAAAGGATCTCGTTGAAGAAATCCACAACATCAAAGTCGGCATCAAAACCGCTGAGCAGCATCTGAAAACGCAAATGGCGCTGCTTGAGGAATGCCGCGCCAATGGTCTGCTTGACCGCTACGAATCTGAGGATGGCTCGTTTTACGTGAACAAAAGCCGCTTCAGGTCGATCACCAAGGCCAGCTACGTCTACAGCAAAGCGGTCAAGGATCTGCAGGAGCGCGAAAAGGTGGCCGGCATCGCCACCAAGGTAGAGACCACGTACTTGCGCTTTGAGATGCCAAAGGTTGGGACGGAACCGTGATCGGGATTTATTCCTTCACCGTGTTTGGCACCGCTGCTCCACAAGGCAGCAAGCGGCACCTAGGCAACGGTGTGATGGTCGAATCATCCAACCGTCTCCGCCCATGGCGAAACGATGTCCGCTGTGCTGCGATCGACAACAAGCCAACAGCTTGGGATCTGGCCAGCTCCATGCAAGTGAACCTGATCTTCTGGTTCCCCAGACCAGCTAGCCACTACGGCAGCAAGAACGGCATGAGCTACCTCAAGGCCAATGCACCAGTCGAGCCAGTTAGCGCTCGCGTCGGTGACATCGACAAGCTGTCCCGAGCAGTGCTCGATGCCCTCACAGGCGTGGCCTACCTAGACGATCGGCAGGTGGTCAATCTGCAGGCCCGCAAGGCCTACCTGATGGGCCTAAACGCGGCCCCCTACACCCACATCACCATCGAACCAACCAATGCCTGAATCGCTTAACATCCCCAACCTGGCCGGGGTAATCACCAAGGCTGACGTTGACACCAAGGGCACCGGCTCCTATGCCGCGTCCTACGTGAACTGGGCGAAGGTGGCCCACCTGCTCCACGAGCACGCTCCTGGCTGGGATTTCCACCTACGGCCTGCGATCGATGGCAACCTTCTCCACCAGGCCCCCGATGGCACGGCCTTTGTCGTCGGTGAATTCATCGGGCCTGAAGACGAGCGGCTAGCCAGCTTCCCATTCCCGTGCATGGATCATCGGAACAATCCGATCCAGTTCGACAAGGTGAGCGCCAGGATCTTGACCGACACGCACCGCCGAGCGCTGTGCGCCTGCGCTGCCTTCAGCTTTGGCCTGGCCTATGAGCTCTGGGCAAAGGATCCGGTGGAGGATCCACACCGCGAGGAACCGGCATCTAAGGCCGAAGCAAAGCCCACCAGCAAGCCACCAGCAAAAGCCGCGGCCAAACCTGCTTCAGAGCCTGCCAAGGAGCCCCAGCAGCAAGCTCAGGACCAGCCGATCACAGAAGACGAGCGCCAGCTCTGCATCCAGCTGCTGAAGGATCTCACAGCCGCTGAACGCAACCGCGTGATCGTCGCCTTCAAATCTCAGTTCAGCCTGCCTGACGATGCCTTGATCACCCAGCACATCACCACCGCCGAACATCGTGACTTCATCCAACAGCAACTCACCGCGTGAGCACCTCTACAGGGCCAGCGGTGCCATCCGTCAATTCCTGGCCAGCAACGACAGCGATCAGCTGTTCTTTAAGCATCGCTACGTGGCTTGGGCCCACGAGCAGAAACGCAACGCTGAGCTACGAATCGCTCTGGACATCATCGAGCGAAACACCACTTGCGGCAGCGTGGATACCCCACGCAAGCCATGACCGAACCGATCCTGCAGGAGCTTGAGCGACTGCGCGAATACCGGCGCCGCGCTGATGCCAAGCGCCGACAGCAACAGATCCAGGCACGGCTGCCCCCAAAGCTTGCCGAGCAGTTTCAGTCCTACATGCAGGCCACTGGCCTGAATCAAAACCAGGCCATCGTGGCCATCCTTTCCACCTTCTTCAACTAACCCATGCTGAACATCACCGCTTGCGGCAACCTGGCCGCTGATCCCCGCAGCAACAGCGTTGGCGGCACTGACGTGACGAATTTCCGCCTGCTGGTCAACAAGAAGATCAAAGACCAGGAATACGTCACCGCAGTTGAGTGCGCTGTATGGGGCGCACGTGCTGCAGTCGCCGCTCAGTACCTGACCAAAGGCGACAAGATCATTGTGGCTGGTGATGCCCATGCCGAAACCTATGAGCGCAATGACGGCTCAGCCGCTTGCAAGATCGTCTTGCGGGTATCTGATTTCACATTGCCCTCCAGGCCTGCACAACAGGCGAAACAGCCCGATCCTGCAGAGATGCCCTTCTGATCTATCAGGGCCCTACGGGGCCCTCCTCTCCCCTCCTAAGCACCATGGATCCCGTTGCCGACTACCTCAGACAGATCGGCCGTCACCCGCTCCTCACCGCCACAGAGGAGATCGAGTACAGCCGTCAGATTCAGGCCATGATCGCAGTTCAGGCCGATAACCCAGACACCGATAGACACACGCGCGAGCAACGCTTCATCGTGCGCCGCGGCCAACGTGCCAAGCAGCGCATGATCGAACGCAACCTGCGCCTCGTGGTGACGATCGCCAAGAAATACGTCAAACGCTGCACCACACTGGAGCTGCTGGATCTGGTGCAGGATGGCAACATCGGCCTATCGCGGGCCACAGAACTGTTTGACCCATCCCGTGGCTACAAGTTTTCCACCTATGCCTATTGGTGGATTCGCCAATCGATCAGCCGCGGCCTCCATGATCGTGATCGGATGATCAGGCTGCCAATCCACCGGCACGAGAGAGTGGTCAAGGCCAGGGCATGGATGAATCAGCAGATGGCACTAACAGGCCGGATGCCAACATTGGCCGAATGTGCCAAGGCCATTGAATGCGAACCGGATGATCTGCAAACGTCGTTGATCATGGCGCAAGATGTCTGCAGCCTTGATGCCAAGGTTTCGCACGATTCAGACAAAAGCCCAATGATCGATCTGATCCCTGATGAATCAACACTGAACAAAGAAGATCAGTATTTGCTGGAGCGTGACATCCTTCACGATGCGATCAACATGCTCAGCGAAGACGAGCAGGACATCGTGCGTAGGTATAACGGCCTAGCAGGCCAACCCAAAGTCACGCTGTCGCAGCTTGGCAAGGAGCTTGGAGTTAGCCGTGAAGCGGTCAGACTGAAGCACACCAAGGCCATGAACAAGGTGCGCCAGCAAATCGGCCAACTGATGAGCGCCAGGTTGCGGGATGAACTCTGATGATCGCGCCTTCAAGGCAGGCCAGCAGCAGGAACGCCAGCGGCTGAAGCAAATCATCGAGATCAGACTCGATCAGCTCAGGCACGTGCCAAGGTCTGGGCTGCTTTGCGCAGAACTGCTGCGCCTTTCCGAATACCTCAAAACCCCATGACCGTTCGATTGGATCAAGCCCGCGCCGACATGATCGACGCGCTCTACAAAGCATCAGGCCGTACCTGCAACACCTACACCGGGCTGTGGCAGGAGTTTTGCCAGGACATAGCAGCCAACTTCCGAGATACCTACTACCCAGAGCTGCTGAGCAAGGTGGTGAAGGCCATCGACGAGACGGAATCAGTGATGAGCCAGAAGGTGGCGCAGCAGGCGATCGAGGTTTGCCGGCAGCAGCTGCTGGGAGATAAATGGCGATGAAGGCCGACACGTTCACGGCCGGAGGCCTAGTGGTCGTGCGTCAATGGGACCGCTGGAATGGGGCCCTGTTCATCGCATGGAAGCCACATGTCAGCATGGCCTTCCGCGAGCGCAAAGCACTGCTCAAGTTCGTTGCATGGCCAGCCAAGACACCTACAGGTGATCGGCTGCGTGAATGGCTGAACAGCTTTGAGCAGCAGGCCCCAGAGCCGGCTCCTGTAGCGCCTGATCTGTCGCCGGAGGTTCTGGCTACCGGATTCGGGCCAGAGTGTCATCTGGATGAATCAGACCCTAACTTTCAAACGCGCACGGTGATCTGATCTGCTGCCATCGTCAGAATCAAGATGACGGTCTAGGTGAATGCCATGCTCGGCCCTGAGATCATCAGCCGCATCGAACGCGATGGCGGCACTATCGAAACCCTGTTGCCGGCCAACGGCGAGATCTACTACCGCAGCTGTGTAGGCAGCACCTGCCGCTACAGCAGTGATCTATGGCAGGCCGAGCTCTACCTCGATCAGCTGCTCTGCCGCGAGTTCAGCTAGACAGCCACTGCGTGATTGCCCATTCGCCCAACGCTGACCGGAACGGCTGCTGGCGATACCACTGCAGCCACGGCTGGTGGCCCTTGGAGGCATTGCACGCCATGCAGCAGGCCACTAGGTTGTTCGGCACCGTCAGACCGCCACAGGCCTTCGGCACCACGTGATCAATCGTTGGCCGGCCACCCAGCTCCACGCTGCAATAAGCACAACGCCCATCCCATGCCAGCAGGATCTGATCACGAGCCGAGCGACGAGTGATCAGCCTGGTCCCATCAATCCTGTGAGGGCCCATGGATGTCACCGGGCACCGGCACGCAGTTCACCTCGATCTCAATGATGTCTTCGTCAGACGTGACGTGTTCTGCAATCTGGCTGTAGACATCACCAGGGATCAGATCAGCCTCGGTGTCTGATCGGATGAACAGCTTGCAATGCACCTCGAGGAAGTAACCCGCCATGGTGCGATGCCGCTGGCTCCACGGTAGCTATGGCATCAGTAGACCCATCTGACCCTTGGCCGGCCCTGCCTGATTCCGAGATGCACGAAACCCTTTGGGGCGCCATAGCCCACTGAATAGGGCCAGTTCTGATCGCACCAGTTCTGCACTGCCCTGATGTCAGCGCCATCGATGTAGAAATCCACAGCACCGCAGCCGGGCCGGTAAAGGTGCTCGCTGTTGCTGGCGCCACCTACTGCAGTGTTCACCGCAGGCGGCCGGTAGCCGCTGGTGATGATGATCGGCTTGCCGCCGAACTGCACACGCACACGCTCCATAAAGGCCGCCAGCTCCGCAGCGATGTCTACCTGGCCTTGATTGTCAAAGCGTCTGGCCTCTTGATCCAGCGCAAACTCACCCAGCCGGATGTGGGGCGTGATCCGTGAGCTGAAGGAGCTGCCAGGGCGCAGCTTGGCCGGCTCCTGCTGCTGTTGCACCTGGTGCCTGCCCCATAACTGCCCCTCTGCTCTCCTGCGTCGCAGCAGGCCGGCCTCCACGGTGGTGCCGGGATTGCGGTAAAGCTCAAGCGCAGTAGGCACCGCAGCCCAGTCACGCTCGCGCAGGCACCTGCTGATCGTCTCGAAGCCCTGAGTGCCATAGAACCCAGAGCCGAGGTTGTAGGCGAAGCTGATCAGCGCTGATCGCTGATTGTCATCCATCACCTTCCAATGCGGCACAGTGCTGCGGAGCTTGTCGTGGATGCGATCGATCTCAAGGCGCAACAGCATGTCGGCCTCGATCATCGTGATCCGATCGCCGCGCTTGACCGGCACACCGCCGCTATAGCGCGTGGTGCCATAACCGATCGTCCACGGGTCACCGCCGCTCAACGGATCGGGATAGGCCGATAGGTGTACGCCTTCGAATTCTTTAATGATCTTGATAGCCGCGGCCAGATCCGTCTGTTTGCCGTCTTGGCTCCAGGTCTGAAACCACGGCCGATCACGTCGCATGGCGGCTTGATAGCCATTCACCGCCAGGTCTTGCTCGAGCAGGTCAATCGCCGCGGCCTGATGAGGCAGCTGCTTGTAGTACCTGAACAGCTGCTCAAGGGTGATCGGCGCCGTGTTGCTCATTCTCGTTTCCATGGGGCTTTGATCTCCATCGCGCCACCCAGCAGGCGGCTGTCGCCCGTTTGCA
>Ga0070745_1001457_pt1 | contig 13112 bp, 13 predicted proteins | sample VirMetDEL_Mar_4_FD_77438 | JGI IMG/M metagenome (GOLD analysis project Ga0070745, IMG submission 77438) | Aqueous microbial communities from the Delaware River and Bay under freshwater to marine salinity gradient to study organic matter... | ecosystem: Environmental > Aquatic > Marine > Coastal ...
AAGGCTTTGTCTGTAGGAGCACCCTTTGATCCAGCCTTTCTCATCTTCTCTCCACTGCCTTCCGCAATACGTTTACGTTTAGCATGGATATTAGCATATAATCCTTTAGCCATTATTTTTTCTTAGCCTTCTTCTTAGCCTTACGAGCTACGTCAAGTGCAATAGCTACGGCTTGCTTCTGTGGTTTACCAGCCTTCATCTCAGTCTTGATGTTCTGGCTGACGGTCTTCTTACTGTAACCTTTTTTAAGTGGCATCACAAGTATCCTTTATAATGTAGAGCAGCTACAGTTAGTACTACCATAATAATAAAAATAACAACACCCACTGCAGCTAACTCCAACTGTTCTCTTAACTCTTCAGCTTCTTTTCTTTCTTTTCTTTCTCGTTCTTTTCTTTCTTGAGCAATCTCTCTACGTATTTTTAGTAGGTCCTGATATGCTGAGTAACCTCTTTGAGATATGATAATTTCTCTTAGGGCTGCTTCTGCCTCAATAGCCTGTTGCTTTTTCATCCAAGTGTCAAGGGCTTCTTCATTGGAGCTTGAAAAGATGCTATCCTTTTTCTTCTGATGTTCTTTCTTTGCATTGTCTACAGAATCAAAGAAACTAGATATATCTTTAGACATAGAGACTAGTGTTTTTCCTGCACTAATACCAGTCTTAATCATGGCTAGTGCTGATAGTGGATCTACCACTTTACTTTATCGGCCCAGTATGCTGCAGACATCTTACCCTTCTTGATGTTCTTAGCATGACGAGCCTTAAATGCTTTGTTACGGGCTGATCCCTTAGGACTACCCTTGACACCCTGTTGACCAAACCGAATGATCTTCTCTTTACCACCCTCACAAGCCTTAACAACATGAGACTTAGTAGGGTGACTAGGAGTAGTCTTCGGTGAGTTACATTTCATTTTCGACTTATTAAGCCTCTCAGCCATCGGCTTATTCCTCTCCCTATTTCCTGTGGTGATGGTGCTAACCAACCTAGTATTAGCAATATCAATAACAGAGGATCTATCTCAGTATTGTTTGTAGTACTCTGGTCAACAGTATCTATTGGGCCTTCTGTCCTGACCTCTGGTTTGTTGTAAGTTGTTACACCTACGTTCTGATTGTTCTCTTTACCTATCTGAGTGTTGGCTGCTACATTAGGGCCACCACCGCCCATAAGGAATGATGGTATATTACTACAACTAGAGACTAGCAGTATGATTAATAACCATCTCATTTATAACTCATGGAAGTATTGTTACTGTGATCGGAAGAGGAGTTTGAAAAGGAACCACCTGCACTCTTTCCATTGACGTAGATACCATAGAACCCAGCACCAGCCCCAACAATAACAGAAACAAAACCAGCCTGTGCATTGCTTGGGTCTTCCAGTCCCATGAACCATTCGGTTGTACGGTAGAAGGCAAACCCATACAGAGTTATAATCATCCTAGGCCAGATACGCCACTTATCTAACCACTCAGGTGTCATTTGGGGTACTTTTCCCAGTTAAGTTGGAAGTGTGGCCCATCAGGAAACTTAGCCCAGTCACCACCCCACTCCATAGCAACACCTTGTTCCTTTGCTGCCTGTTTCATAGCTGCAGCAATCTTGTGGTACAAAGGCCAGTCCCAACGGACTGACCCATCTACATATGCACCCAAGTCTACAGCATGTCCTGTCAGGTGACGAGAGTTCATTGTTGTTGATGCACCCTGTTCAACCAGTTTGCGTTGACGATCTACAGAACGCATACCCTCAAGGACTGTAAAGTCTACTTCAGAGATTTCAATGGCACGTTTAACTACTGCGACAAGATCGGGGTGTACACCCTTTAGTCGTTGCTTGCTACGTAATCCTAGTTTATACCCCATGTTACCGTCCTAAAAATTCTACAATACGTTGCTTCTCTTCTTCACTAGCACCAGTCAAGCTATCTAGTAGAGCCTGTACTTCAGGGGATACTGCAGTTTCTTGTGCAGTAGGCTGTGGTGTTGTTGCAGCCTCCTGAGTAGGTTGTTCCTCTACAGGCTGTTCCTCTACAGGAGCAGCACCGATAATCTGATCACCTACCTGAATTGGTGCAGTGAAGGCATTAAGTGGCTGTGTAGGAGCTACAGGTGCTGGCATAAAGGATGGATCTGTAGCTGCACGATAGATGTTCTGTGTAAGACCTGCCTCAGTACCTACATTTGTAGAACCTGCAGGACGACGATAGCCTAGTAGACGATCTGCACTGTAGGATTTAACAGATACTTCATCACCCTGATTACCACCAAGGATAAGAATGTTACCCTGAGCATCAAAGCCTTTGAAGAAACCTACATGACCAAGGTTAGGATCTGTACCACGAGACAAGACTACAACATCCCCTAGCTGTGGTGTAGTAACTTCTTCACCCCAGTTCAGGAAGCTACGAGCATTAAGAGCACCTGTACCATCTAGACCAGTCTTAGATAGTGTAGCATTAACGAAGGCTGCACACCATGCAGTCTGTGATGGATCAATGTTTACACCACCCTCAGCTAGGTACTGTGATACCAAAGCTCTCTGTTTATTCTCGTTAAGCCCTAGAGCACTCTCTGCAGTACGGATAAGATCTGTAGAGGTCTGACCTGTCAGTGTCTCGACAGTCAACTCAGGTGCAGCTTGCTGTGGCATATCAGGTGTTAGCATACGAACTGTGTCCTGAATGACAGTCATAGCATTACGACGATCATATGCTGAGGATAGACCCTGTGGATTGAACCCTAATCCCTCAGGAAGAGGAACCATACCCTGTGCTAGAAGCTCAGTGTTACCACCATAAGTCTTACCGACCCAAGCTAGGAAACGATCAGCTTGTTCCTCAGTGAAGCCACCCTTCTGCATGATGCTTTCACGGGTAATGACGTACTTGCTACCATCCCATACTGCACCCAAGCCCTGCTCGATAGCACCTACGTTACGTTGCTGACGAGCAAGCTCAGTGTTCAAGCCTGAGATAATGTAGCTACGTACAACTGCTGCACCCTCAGGATCTACAGCCTCTAGTGCAGTTACATTACGTAGGAATTGTGGGTTAGCCACAAGTTGCTTAATAAAGTCAGAGGATAGGAACTGGTCATTCTCCATAGACATCATGACTGCACCAATACCTGCAGCATTTTCTACGAATTGTTGACGACCCTCAGGACGTTGAATAGCATTAGGGTCTATCAGGGCAGCTAATTGACCTGATGCCTTAAGGCCATCGTAGTATTGTTGTGGTGATAGACCTTGTATTTTAGACTGAACAGAAGGTGGTAGCTCAGTAATAGTAATTACATCACCATCCTGTTGCCCAGTAGACTGGCCTAACAGATGTGAGAATAGCTGTGGCTGAGTAATGTTTAGGTTAATAGACTTACCTGCTTCCATGATGAATGTTTCTACATTACCACCCATTAGGTTAGTCAATGACGATGGATCTTTAATAGCTGTCATTGCTGACAACAGAGATGTAACATCACCGCCACCCTCTTGGATCAGAGAGTTAGCCATTGCTGTAGTAATCTCTTCAAACAATACGTCAGAGCTAGATGCCTTCTGTAGGTTAGTCAGCATACTATCAATGTTATTAATCTTATCCTGAGTTGACTTCCACTGTTCATCAGCCACACCAGATGGACGAGAGATATTAACCTTTAGCTGTGACCATGAAGCCTGTAAGTTAGCTAAAGCTTGTGGTCCTACACGTCCACCACCCTGAACAGTAGACACAAGAGAACCTAGGTTAGCACTTAGGAAAGTATCAATAGCTTTGCCATACGCAGCCTCAGTTTCTACAGACCAAGCATATCCTGCCTCAGCCTTAGAACGAGCAATAACATCTGCAGATGCCTGTAGTGTAGCCTTCTGGCCGATAGCATACTCAATACGTTGCTCATCTGTAGAATCCTTAGGCAGCATAGCAAAGGATGCAATGTAAGAAGCCTGTACCTGAGGATCTTGTAGTGCTTGCTCACGCATAAAGGATTCATTGTCTCGACCATATCCAGCCCAAGGACGACCTGTGGTAGCTGTGTAGACATTCTGGTAGTCAGCATCAAACTCAACACCCTGTAGTGCAAAGTTCTTAGCTAGTTGACGTTCAGCAATAAGTGCTGCAGCCTCACCCTTCTGGTCACGTAGAGCCTGAATACGTTCTAACCCCTGTTGGAATACACTTAAGTTAGGATCAATAGATGATGACCGTTTGGTTGCAGCTTGTGCATCAGCAGCCAGCTTTGCACCGTAGTCCTTAACAAAGAACTCACCTAATCCTGCTAGTGCTGCAAGAGCAGATGGTTGTTCAACAGCTTGTAGGGGACGTTCAAAGGCGACATCACCTTGAAATTTAGGGGCGAATAGATCAGCCATTATTCTGTACCTTTCAGGATGGATCTTGTAGCCTGTAGAGCATACAACTTATCTTGTTCAATCAAATTAGTTTGGATCTTCTGCCAATTTCTCTCTAGTGCAGTACGAGTAGCACGACGAAGTGATGCAGTCTGTGAGGCTGAGAAACCTGAGAAGCTAATACGTTCATGCAATTCCTTCATGAGTTGTATTGCTCTGTCTACATCAGCACGGTCACCCTCCATCAAGTTAAAGATACGTTCAGCATCACGATTAACTTCTTTACGGAAGTCTGAGAACTTACGTCCACTGTTGTAGATGTCACTCATACGGCTGTAGTTCTCTACTACTTCGAGAGGAGTGAAACCTGTAAGGGCAACAATGCCATCACCTATGGACATTTCAGCATCTAGCTCAATACCATTCTTACTACGATACACACCGTTGTTGAAGATACCGATAGCCTTAGCAATGTTGTCTAGGCCAGATGGTTGACGTAGGATCTTAACTGCATCATCAGTCAGTGTAGCTGTGTGTCCATGGATCAACGATGATGCTGCATCCATAAAGGCTGTAAATACACCACCAGCAATCTCACCAGATGGACCACCCAGTGCTGTAATGGTAGCCTCTTCAAAGATCTTCTTATAGGTATCTGTGATAGCACCAATAGGGGCAAGACGTTGACCTAAGCCAATCTCTACATCGAATGGAAGTGAAGCTATCAGTCCATCTAGGAAGCCATACTTCAGTGCAATATATAGGCTACTATCTGGGCTGATACCCATCTTCTCACCGATATAGTCTGCAGCAGATGTAAGACCGAAGCCTGTCAAGCCATACATAGGAACCAATACAGCAAACAAACGAGCACGTTCAGCTACGGTAAAGTTACGTCCTACTACAATATTCTCCATGGCACGTAGTGAGTACGACAACCACTGAGTTGGTACCCGCATGAACCCTGACTGTACTTTACCACGAGACAGAGAGGACATGTTGAAGGTCAGGTCTTGTTCACGACGAGTGATCCACAGACGGGCTTCATCTGACAGTGCAGAGACATTAGGGAACTTAGCCTTAAACTCAAAGAAGGCTGTGTTGATTGCAGTCAAACGGGATAGACGTTCACCCTGCTTAAACGGGTACAAGCCTAGGTCTAAACCTTTACCTGCAAGTTTAGATATGTTGTAACCTGTAGCACTCAAAGCTGAGTACCGCATGTTCTCACCATTCCAACCTGAGATACCAAAGCCTACACCTGTGCCATCCTCGATAGCATCCCCATCTACAACAGCACGACCAGATGTACGAATAAACTCTACTAACTCACCAGCATCCTTCTCAGATATACCTGCAGCCTTAGCTAGACGTTTACGTGCTAGGTCAGCCATCTCAGGTGTTGTAGCACGTAGAGCAGCACGGATAGGCACAGTCATTGCTGCACCCTTAAAGCCATGCACTGGGCTAATTGCCATTACTGTAGTAGCATGGAAACCCTGCATCAGGAACTGAGAGATGTTACCGAAACCAAAGGCTGACTGGAAACCAATCTTCAACAAACCATTTGATGGATCACCTAGGTTAAGTTGCTTACCTGTCTTATCGAATACAAACTCAGCAATGGCCTGACCCTGACGTTCCATGAACAGGGATGCCTCATCCTTCATGTTTAGACGACGAAGTGTAATGTCACGTAGTTCAGCCATACGACGAGAGAACTCGTCAGTCCCACTGATCTCAGCACGACGGAACAAAGTCTCATAGTCATTAGGTGACACACCATCAGGGAACCAACTACGGCCCATCTGTTGTGCCTTCTTAACCCAGCCAACCATAGCATTACGAGCATAGGCTCGGTTGCTGTAGGTGAACACTGAGTTACCCATCTGAGCTAGGACTGAGTTAATAGGATCTTCGTTATATGCTCGTCCACCACCGAAGTCCATAAGCACTCGGTCATTCCTACGCATGTCAGCATTGACATATTCATCAGCCCTCATGCCAATGAATACATCAGAACCTGCTACCTCACCTGACAGGATGTCATCGTTACGTCCCTTGTAGGCAATGTTACCACGAGTTAGATCCCAGCCCTCATCTGTAGCTAGTTTCTGTAGATCCTCAAAGTTCTGGATAGATGGGTTCCAGTCGTTGTTAGCACGAATGACATCATCAATAGCATTGTCACCATCAATGATTGCACGTTGGATACGAGATAGTTGAGATACTGCAGTCTTAGCTTGCTTCTCAGAGAACGTACCCATCAGAGCCTTAAGACGTTTATCACCTAGTACAACAAAGTAATTAAGGTTAGGGTTAGAACGAGAACCACCTACGTTGTAACCCATTACATCTGTAGGCTCAATGACACGAACAGTCTTTGGTGCTACAACAAACTCCTGACCATCGGCAGTAGGCTTGTCTAGTTTCCAGATAGGAATATCATCAGACTCTAAGTCTTTAATTCGGATCTTGCCACCTAGTTCAGCATCATACAAACGAGCATCTGCAGGTACATCAGAACGACGAACCTTCTTGGCAGGTGCAAAGTAGTTATCAAATACTTCTACTGAGTTCTGGTAGCCCTTCTCAATGTAACGATTGAGCATGGCTGTAGTCTTCAGTAGGTAGTCAGCCTCTTCGATTGTAGCCAATGCCTCATACGCCTCAAGAGCCTTGGGGCTAGGGGCTTCACCACGGGGATGTAGTTGCTGATACTTAACTGCAAACTCACCCTCAGTATAACGAGTACGTAGGGCTGCATCCTTACCGTCACGTAGCTCTGTATACACAGCCTGTAGAGTAAACCGTTCCTGTGCATTAAGACGTTGTAGTGACTTAGTGTATGGATCAATTACTTCCTTGACTGCAGCACGAGAACTCTCAGCCATCTGGGATAGTGTAGCAAGACGTTGGTTATCACGAAGTGCAGAAGAGGCCATGATCTCATTGTTCATGATACGGCCAATAGTATTACGAACAATACCTGCCTCAATGCCTAGCTTCTCATCTAGAGCCTTAGGCAGACCACTGACATTAACACGTTCAGCAATGTCGATAACGTAACCCTTGGATAGATCGTTAGGATCTACAGGTACTACTTCAGCCTTCTGGACTTTCTCACTGATGTCATCAGCTAGTTTCTGTACACCCTGTGGGATACCACCGTCAGGCAGTGGTTTGAATGGGGTACCGTCTAGTGCCTTACCAAAACGAATGGTTGCTACAAAGTTACCTAAGCCTTCATCTACAACCTTGTAGTCAAAGACTGGGTTGCTAACTTTCTTAACGTACTTGTCAGCAATATCCTTAGCTGCAATCTTAACTGCCTCAGGGTCTGCAATGCGACCAAATGCACCCTTCTGCCACAGATCGTCGATACCCTTAATGATCTCATTCTCTGAGAACTTCTCAACAAACTTAGCTGCAGAGGGACGGACAGGCTGTGGGGCTAGGTCTAAGTTGGAAGGTGCTACGTTACCTAAGACCTCAGGGTCTGGGCTACGAGTAAGGATATTCTCTGCAGCCTCACTAGCTGCCTCAGATCCTCGGATAGCACCTACACGACCAATAGCTGTAGAAGACTTCATTGATGTTTTAGCTACAGCCTTAATACCTACACCAGCTAGTTCACCTACACCGATAAGGTCAACTGCAGACAGGATCTGATTTAGACCCTTGTTAGGATCAAAGCCCATACCTAAGACTTCTGTAGTCAAGTCCTCTAAGGCACCAATAGTATTCTCAGCAAGTAGACCTTCTTTTGCTACACCATCAGCAAAGGCTTCAAACCATACACGGAAGTCTTTAGGTGACTTAGTAGCTGCAGCAGTTAGGATCTCACGGCTCTGTGCCTCAGTCTTACCTGTAATAGCTTCGTATGTACCAACAGGTGATACATCACGAAGGAAACGATCTACAGAATTAAGTGTCTTCTCGAATGGGCCTTGACGTGCAGCTAGATCAAACTTACGGGCTGAGATGATCTCTTGAGCAATCTGATAGTTTGTAGAGACACGAGCATCTACAGCAGAGAAGTCATAGTTGTTTAGACCTAGTGCTTGTTCGATCATGAAGTCAGGGTTACTAGAGAACTCATTACCCTTCATGCCAACATCTGCAGCCTCAGCCGTTAGCTGTTCTACAGTCTTACCCTGCTGATAACCACGTTGGAATACTTGGTAGTATGGATTACTATCCTCATTACGTACTACAGCCTTAGCTTGTTCAGTGTCTAATTCTTCCCCAGTAACTGCTACAATATCTTCTGTACGAGTAGTCCTTTTCTCACGCAAGTTAAATTGTTCATCCAAAGACTGGATGTTGATGTTCATACCAAGAGGAAGATTATTAGCCATGATGGTTATCCGATACCCTTCAACAAGGCTGAGGCATTAGGAGCACCTGCCCCCTGTGCCTGTGGTAATAGAGTTTGGAAGCCACCAGAAGCAGAGAAAATACTTGCACCCAAACCAGCTATAGCACCTGCAGTCTGAGCACGAGCACCATAATTTACAGCCTGTTGGCTTAGATCAGTGATACGTTGTGAGATGCCTGACATTTGTGTAGAATAACCTAGAGCCTCACCTGTCTGTGACATTAGAGAGGCAGCACCACCAGCCAAGGCTGAACCACCTGTAACACCCATACCAAGTGCTGCAGCCTGTTGTTGTGACCTTTGAATTTGAGCCTGACGAATAGCTGCACGTTGACTACGGCGAACCTGTAGTTGCTGCTGACGTTGTTGCTCTGCTAAAGATGCACGTTGAGCACTAGCTGCCCTTTGTTGAGCATTGATTGAAGCTACTGTCCCTACAACTGCTGCTGTTGCACCAATAACGGCTGCACCTGCTAGAGCACCTCCACCTACTAGAGCACCTACTGCTGTAAATACTGCCATATTATAGTTCCTTTACGTATGCTGTTTCGACAGGTGTAAAACCTTTTCTCCTAAAGAGAACACCAACTCGACTTCCTAATAATTCATCTAGTGTAGATAGTCTTGCAAAACTACAATTATTTTGTTTAGACCAATCCACATAATCATCAATTAACTTGTGAGATACTTTACCATTACGATGCTCAGGGTCAAACCAGAACATTATCTCTTGAGAAAATTTGTACTCATTAATAGGTGTTGAACTAATAATTCCAATGAGGGCACCTATTATTTCACCATTGTATGAGGCTACTTTAATAAAACCTTCTGGATGGTCTATAACCTGTGATATTACATCCTTTATCTTAGAGCTATCTGTTTTCTTCCAAGCTGGATGTGGTATCTCTTTACAGAATTGTTTTACTGATAAAGTTAAATCAAAGACATCACTCTGGTTAGCTTCTCTGATTTCATAATTAGTATCGTGTGTTTGCTGCACTAATAACTCCAAAGCCTAGTAGTACGAAGTCCTTACCTTGTTCACTCTCGAACCGAAGACGCATACTACGGCCATGGCCTCTCATTTTAAGTCGTGTGGTTACGATCTCTTCTGGATAGTTCCAGCTTCCTAGTTGTGTTGCATCCACTACAGGCATGTACTTAAGGCGATACGCCTGTTGTGCTGTAGATGATGTAGTCTTACGGAAGTCCCAATAGCTAGAGACTAGCAGAGAGGACTCACGTATTGGTGTGTAACCTGTAGCATCACTACCTGTAAAGCCTTCCTCAGTAGGACGTAGATACACTTGTATATACGGTGAGTTCTTCTTAAGAACCAAGTCACCCATAAAGTCATACCCAGCCTCAGCATACGATGTGTAGTTGGCATCACCCCAGTCTAGGAAGTCAGTACCTGAGAATAATCCCATGGTCATCTTACCTGTAGCACCATCATAAACCATAAGTACAATAGCACTGTCAGCCTGAGCTAGTTGTGTTAGTTTGTTTACTACAACATCATCACCAGCAGAGGTAACTACGTCATCACCTGTAGACAATACAACATCTAAGTTCTGGTAGTCAGACCCAAAGCCTGAGTAGTATTCTGCTCCGACAATATAGTCTGGACTACTTGCACTATCAGATACAGCCCATGGGTAGAAGGCTTGGACTGCAATGTCTAGAGTAAGAACACGGTTCTTTTTATTGCTTATACCCTCGCCATTATTAGAGTAGAACCAGTGAATACGTTTATTAGTCTGGTCATACGTGCCATGGCAGTTCTGTTTAGCAGTGGCATCAATAGCATCAAAGAAAGTCTGGATAGTTCCAATAGTAATGTTCTGCTCTTGAGCTTTACCTGATACCTGATCAAACTGTAGAGTGTGGATACCATGCTTAGACCACCACATAGGCACACCCTCAACCGATACAAAGGTCTGTGGATTATCAATACCAATCTCACTGATACGAGAGATAGAGTACTCAGTAGCACGGAAGACGTTATCAACACCAGTGATCTGCCATACACCATTCTCAGCAAACACCATCAGAGTAGATCCGAAGACATGTAGCTTCTGAATGTTGGTAGCCTCAGGGATTACAATCACACCACCGTCGGTAGGTAATAGATCTGAGAAGTCCTCTGACGTAGGGTCATTCTGTTGGTAACAACGTCCAGCTTCACTTGTATTGTCAAGTTGTTTACTGAACAGTATTTTACCACTATTCTTAGCAGAAGTCAAGCCAGCATAGAAGATACGGCCTGAGAAAGCAGCTACAGATTGGAAACGAGAGTCCTCAGTTTCTGTGACTAGACCTGCAATACCTGATGCTGTAGCTCTATCCTTATTAAAAAAGTCAAGAATAAAGTGGCCGTTGCCTGTCAGTGTTGTACCACCAAAGACCTTACGCCATTCAGCTTCATCGAAGTCACCACTGGAATCCTTACCTGAATACCATGGGTGTGTTAGTGGTGGGTACTCAGAGTTAGCTGACTGATATGCTGTCAGGGCTGCAGATCCTTTGTCTCCTGTCCAGCCAGCATTAGCTGTGTCATACTTACGAGCATCTGTAGGAGAGGCTGCACCATCTGAGTAGGTTTCAGTATCACCCTGCCATTCAAAGTCACGAGCCTTAGGTATAATCTGAGTAGTCGAGATAGTATCTGTAGTGGAGTTGTATTCGATATAGAATGGTTCAATAGCTGAGGATACTACAACAAGATCACCGTTGATTGCAGCCATCTGTACTTTAGCTGTAGCTGCACCTGCAGAGCCAGAAAACTCAAAGGCAGTTAAGTCTACAGAGAAAGACTTCTGTTGTCCTGAGTATGGTTCCTGTGCTGTGTTGTAGAAGTAAAGAGTTGGGCCAGCCTGTACTACAACAAAGTCAAGACCAGCAGTACCATCTACGTTTCTCCACTTACCAGTAGTAAATACAAAGGCATTATTAATAACAAAGGTGGACAAGACATTGCTGTCCTCCACCTTAGCTGCCAGCCTACGCCGACGAGAACCATCACGATCAAGCAAACAGTTCAGTTCATCAATAGAAGCATCCTCAGGAAAGGTAAGTTCACCTGCCTCAGTTATCAGACCCTTGACGAATGTGTTTACTACCTTTTGTGTTATTCTCTGAGGCATCTCGTTTTTTCCGTTCTTCTCGTTCCTTGGCGAAGTTTTCTCGTCGGGCTGCTACACTCTCCTTCTTCTTTAGGAGATAACCCTCTACGGCTTTCATAGCACTTCTTATGCTGCTATACTTACCAGAGAGTTCTGCAGGTACTTGACCCTTCTCAAACTTTACTTCAAAGAATATAAAACCATCTTGGGATTTTTCGATTATAATGTCTGATACAAGTTTATCTGACTTACAAACACACCGTTGGTTGACGGTATCTTCTATAAATTCGACCATTAATTTCTCCCGTAGTGGGGCCGTTTGTTTTCTCGTTTAGTACGAAACATATCATTCTGTGTATAAGACTTAAGGCGACGTGCCGCCTGTTCAATCTTAGGATCACTGCCTGACTTAAACAAAGAGAAGCAAGTAGACTTGGCTTCGGCTAGTAGGTATGGCAACATAGTGTCATCTAGGTCAGGCTCAAAGTTATCAGTCTGGCTGAATGTCGGATAGACAGTGCCATAGGCTCTTGTCTTAGACTGTTGCAGTGTGCTTTCTACAGTAGCATCATAGGAGTCCATGACGATGTGGTAGTCATCAAAGCTAGTGTAGTAGCTAGGCATACGATCATTACGAATGTAGAGTGGTGTACCACCAGCTACGTCAGTAACTACTACAACACCAGAAGCCTGTTCATCCATACGGTTCAAGAAGTCTAGAGGCTCAACAAAACGTACCTCAGACCAGTTAGCTCCTGAGGTTCCAATGTTATAGAATAGCTTCTCAATCTCTTTAGTATTCGTAGGGTAATGAAAGTGAGTAGGCTTAGTGCTGTCAGATAGTGGAGTAATCTGTAAGAGTTGTTTATGCTCAGGGATCTCACGGGCAGAGATAATATTGTAGTAAGTATCTTCTACTACAGATGCAATCTGTTGAGCCTCAACAGTATCACTAATGGAGTTCACAGCCTCTGAATCCATATCGTTCAGGATTGACTGGACTATTTCGAGGAGTGTACGTTTCATTAGCTAGGTACTCCTGTGATACGTAGGTAACCTGAGGCATAGTTAATAGTAGCTGCACTATCTGCCTTAGTGAATACTTCAATGTAGTCGTTAGTGGCAAGGGTAGTATTGAAGGCTGTAGTAATCTGGTTCCATGCACCAGAGGCTGCAGTAGCAATAACTCGGCTACCAGCTAGGGCTGCACCATTCTTATAGAAGACTACCTCAACATTTCGGTCAGTACCAGA
>Ga0070745_1001460_pt1 | contig 13101 bp, 16 predicted proteins | sample VirMetDEL_Mar_4_FD_77438 | JGI IMG/M metagenome (GOLD analysis project Ga0070745, IMG submission 77438) | Aqueous microbial communities from the Delaware River and Bay under freshwater to marine salinity gradient to study organic matter... | ecosystem: Environmental > Aquatic > Marine > Coastal ...
CAAAAATAATATAAATAATAATTTTTTCATAATACACAACTTTTATATATACAATATAATAAAAATAAATTAAATATACAATTTTAATTTACATTCTTTAACTAACAAATATTTATATAACAAAATTATTATATGAATAAAAGGTATTACATCAATGATAGACAACTAAAATTAATAACAGAACATGTTAAACAACAAGAGTTATTAGAAGAAGGCTGGAAAGAGGTTGTATTGGGTGCAGCACTTTTATTAGGTTCTACATTCGGTGGGAATGAAGTTAAAGCACAACAAGCCAAAGATACTATCAACAAAAGTGAAGTGTTAAGTCAAATAAAGACAACTTTAGAAGACGAAGAAGGTATTAATAAACTTGCCAACTATCTTAGGATGGAACCTGAACAATTAAGTTCTTATATGCAAAAGAATGCTGATAAAATAGAACAAAAATTTGATGAGGTCGCTAAAGATAAAAATTTACAATTAACATTAAACCTAGATGACATAAAAAACCAAAAAACACAAATATACTCAAAAATAAAACAAGGGTATGGTGTGTCTTCAATTAAATTATATAAAGATTCTATATTAAAACAAGGTGATGAAATTATTATAGAAAAACAAATGACATTAGATTATACTAATATGGATATGTTTTTATCTGGTGGTGTTAAACTATCACCACAAGTTAGATCTGATATAGAAAATATGTTATCTATTTTAGAATCTATAAATGGTAAAGTTTCGGGTGTTATTATAGAGGCATCAACAGATAAAGAACCTATTAGTATCGGTAATGAACAATTGGCACAGAATAGAGCTAATAGTGTTATCCAAGTCCTAAACTCTATGGGTATTAACAACATTAAAACAAATATATTACCAAACCAAGGACCTGATTTATTTAAGAAAGGAATGACTTCTCAAGAAAGAAGTGGTGCAAGACAAACAACTAGTCAATATAGATATGTTAAAATAACTTTTATTGTAGATTTTCAGGAACCAATCAAACCTACCCAACAAACCGTTTATGAAATATTGGAAAAGGTGGAGGTTAAGTTAGTTAAGGTTGGCGTTAATGAATTAACCGGTGGTAGTAAAAAAATTAAGGGTGGTAAACCAAAAACAAAATGTAAATCGATTAAAAAGAAAGGTAGTAATAAACCAACAGAATGTTATTTCTTTGATTTATAATCCTAATCCTAATCTATTCCATAAAGTTTTGTATCATAAAAGAATCCCCCCAAGTAGGGTGGTTTATTATATAATGAATTGCTACGTATTTCGATTTAGGGTTTAATATGTTATATCTATGTCCGTGACCCGGTATACCAGAATCAACCATTAAATTTATTAGACCAATACCACAATTTTCTGAAACATTATTTCTACCTAATCTTTCAAATACTGTTTGACCATTTGGTCCAAAATGGCCTGATTTGTTAACACTTTTAAGGTATTCACCATGAGACACCGTAATTTTATACATGAAAGGATCAAATACTAATGTATCCATTGGTGTTAATGTATCTAAAACACTAATTAAATCTTTTGCTTCTTTAATGTTTTCTATATGAACATCTTTACCACTGATTTTTTTAACATTAATCATATCATTATTACTATCCATATTACCACTATACGAACTCGTATTAATTTTAACATTAGGGTTAGACATTAACTTCAATATAATTTCTTGTTTTTTAATATAATCTTCAACAACAGGGATATAAGATTTAGGATCTTTTCTAATCTTATTAATCTCAATAATCATCTTCATTTCCTCAACACTCTGAGAAAAAACCACCGATGAAAAAACAACAAATAATATAACAAACAAATTTTTCATAATTCTAATACCTTTTAATTATACCTAAATATAAGAATAATATACCATATGGCAAAACATATGATCTAATAAATTTTCGGGAGGGGGTAGGGGGAGGGATGATTCCGGGCACAATTTTCCTTAATCCACACATGGAAATATTAAAAAATAATGATGAATCCTATGAATTTAGTTAATCAATATTTTTTCTAACATAATCTCTTGCATATAACAACACAATACCCTCACGACCTGATTCTGATTCATCATTAGCAAAATCTTTTATGTGTTGCAAATAGTTTTCTGGTGTATCAGTATCGTTTTCTAAATCTGTAAATACAAAACCCTTTTTACCACTACCACTTTCAATATAAGAATATAAACCAACAACATCGTATGCATTACGTTCAGTCCCATAAAAAGGTTCAAAACCATTACGAACCAAATAATCAAATAACTTACCATAATCAGAATCGTTATCGGTTTCAACGGGTGGATCAAAGAAAAAACATTTGCCAACCAAATAATCAGTTGGTTCGACATATTCTATCCAATCAAAATCCTCCTTAATGAAATCCTCACAAAAAGAATAACGACCTTTAACTAAATCTTCCTCAAAAAATTTTCTATTAAGAATTTTATTTTCTTCCCCATCACTAACGTAAATAACCGGAGTACCAGCAAGACTTACACCAAATTTCTCTATAACCCATCGTGTAGAACTGAAATCCAATTTATCAACAATACAATCACCAACATTTAATGGTCTATGTTCAGGACTCCAGTAATCAGATTCTACATTTTTAGTCCAATCAAAATCCGATTCTTTTAATATATTTTTAATTATATCTTTCATATTATAAATTTACCTTAACCTCATGTTCAACACCGAACTCATCGAAGTACGTTACTTTCCAATCTTCCAAAGAAGCATCACCCTGATAATAAGAATCGTGGTCTATAATAGCATAATCCCTTAATTCATTAACCAACCACTCAAACAGTGTATCTTTTATAGTATCAGAGTCTTCTTCCATTGACCAACCCTCATCATTCATAACCTCTTGTACCTCCTTATTCATTTCATCCGACAAAACCCATGTTTCACCATTAAACCATAAATCAACCAACCCATAGACACCCCCACGATTATTAGATAACCAATGAAGTATTTTAACATATCTAATTAAATCATCTAATTGTGTGTTAGGGTCTAAGTTAATCCAATTATCAGACCATATACCATTATCTTCACCATAACCATGTGTGACGTATATCCTATACTTATTTTTAGGGTTTTTAAGTGTTAAAGGCTCACCAATTTCTAAAAATGGTACAACACTATCAGCAACCCAATCAAAATCCGATTCTTTTAATATATTTTTAATTATATCTTTCATACTATATAAATATCGTTTTTTTCAGAAAAATTTTTTCCGGGATCTTTTTACCCCTTTGTTAAAAAATGGGGTTTAATCTTTTTAATGGGTGTCATATCAGAACCAACAATAAAAATCTCATCAGATTTTATCCATTCGTTTATGTCATCAACTCTATTACCATAGATATTTTTTTTAGTACCATCATATTCAGCCCATTCCCATAAAATTTGGCCACCTTCTTTTGAAGAATCAATATCTGAGATGGTAAAAACAAAATCACAATCTTTCCACATTAATTTATCCCCTATTTTAATCTTACGTTTCATAACACAAATATAAAAAAATACTTGTTAAAAAACAATATAATTATTGATATGGAGGTTGGTGATAAAATAATATTTGATAAGAGGGAAGGTTTTGTTGAATCGGTTATAATAGCCTTGGAAGATAAGTGGGTTATAGTTAAATCCGTAAAGACCGATATTGAAGGGGAGTTTTCTATAGATGAGATGTAGAACCTTATAGATTCAGGGGAGTTAATACTAACAAAAGGTTATTCTATGAAAAGACATCATTTATAATACGTTAAATTTATGATTTATTAAATTTATGATTTATTAAATTTATGATTTATGATTTATTAAATTTATGATTTATGTGCTAACGCTTTTTCAGAAAAAATTTTTCCCGGGATCTTTTTAGTGTTTTTTTGTAAAAAATATCTTAACGGGTCCGACCCCCCTTTTCCGGATTACCCCCCTAGATCCTGGGAGGGGGGATACGAGCGGTACTGGGGGGGGTGGGGGTGTTTAACTCTTTGTCACAATGTCAGTCCAACATTTATCTCAAAACCATTCACAACTTAACATACATTCTATTTGGCCATGTCAAAGATAAGCCGTATCTTTATGATGGTGCCTTATACTTTCCTGTAACCATCACTCACACCTGACACTATGTCATACCCTTCACGGTAGCATACCTTAATGGAGACAACACCATCAGGTATCACCCCCACATTCATATGGTTCAGTATGTTATAGATTGTTAGGCCAAAGATTTAATAGGTGTGACACATTGTCATGTATTTTATTTGGCCATGTTAGAATAAAGCCGTACCTTTATGTTGGTGCTCTACTGTGTAATGATTTATTATATAAAGAGCACCAAACTAAGTTACGGATAATTTATTTAATGGCAATATCTTTCAGGATAAAGTTATCATCAATGACATTATGTCATGTTCATAACATTTGACTAAGATAGATTTCCTTATATGGTTTACCTACCAGGTGGTCAGCCACATTATTGTATTGGTATTTCTCGTATATATCTTTAGTACTACCATAACCATAATACATTAGACCTGTTTCACCCTTATAGAATTTTATATATTGGTATATATTATGTTTCAGAATATCCAGGTCTTTTAATTCGACAGGCCTTTCATCATCATCTATACCACGAGTATGAACATTAGCCTTTTTCATTTGGTGATATAGTTTCTCAATTAGTTCAGGTGTCATTTCTGTATCTAACCAAACAACCGTTAGTGGTCCTATATCAAATGGTGATACATCACTTGCCCAATCAAAATCATCTGATTCCGTTAATTGGTCTTGGGTTGATTGGTTCAGGAATTGGTTATAGGTATATTTAAACTCATAATCCTTATCACTGTCTGTTATTCTTTCATGGTCATCATAATCCCATCCATTTGAGATGTAACCACCGTACATTTCATCATAACTTACATAAATCACAATTGGTCCATCATAGTTATTAATGTATTGATTATCCAATATTCTAATATGTTTTTTATTCTTATCAATGAATTCTTTGCCATACAATTCGTATAACTTATCCAAAAACTTTGTCTCAACCTCCTTTGATGGGACGCCTGTAATCATGTAGTCAGATTTAACATTAAACGGTACCATTGGTTCAACATCACTTGCCCAATCAAAGTTACCCATTTCTTCTTTTATAATCTTTTTAATGTCCATAACAATAAATATTATTCAGGTTGGGTTAAATGATTGTCATCCCCATCCTCACATCTTTTCATGGTACCATCACTCAGGAGTTCTGTAACTGTCTCCTCCAACCATTTAGCTTCCGCCCATTCCTGACTTAAATCAAAGTCATTACTACGTACTGTTAAATAACCGTCATCTATTGATGTTATCGTCCACCTAACACGATAAAAAAGAATACAATCCCCCACAGTAAAATTACTAGGTTCAATATCCTTTGTCCATTCGAAGTCATCTATTTCTTCTTTTATAATCTTTTTAATGTTCATAACAATAAATATGTTAACATGACAAATTGTTACCCTTAGACATCAACCATACAATAGTTAATAAAATCTACCATTGGGATAAACTCACCATCAGAATGATTGTTTCTATAATCTCATGTCCTGTCATCTTATATAAACTTTAATGGTGTCATCTTAAATACTTGTTTCTTATTAACAGGTTTTGTTCTTTCCGATATAACATCCCAATATTGAAAACCCTGAGGTGTATCAGCCCAACTAAAACTTCCTGATATAAAATCATTAAAATCATTAAAGCCCCTATACATTTTATTTTCAATATATGTATGAGGTTCTGTGTGTGTTCCGATACAAGCATCTCTAAAATTTAACATCCATTGGTCTTGTTCTTCCTTTGTTAAAAAATGGTCATAATATTCTTGTCCTGTCATCTTATATAAATTTATATGGTGTTAACACTCTTGTTTCTTTTTTATCAACAATAACTTCTGTATGGTATTCTGTTGTTCCTGATGAGGTTAAATCAACTTGTGTTGTTCTGGTTGATATACGAAACCAATAATCATTACCTTCAGGTGTATCAGCCCAATTAAAACTAGAAGATATAAATTCAAATGAATTATTGTATTCACTAGCAAGGTAAAAATCGAATTGTCTTGGGGTATTGTCATGATTTAGGTAATTATTCCTGAACTTAAGCCTTTCCTCCCTCGTTAAATATGTGTTATAATAATGTTCTCCTATCATCTTTATATTTCTTTTTGTTATATCAATGCAAATATAATGATTTCTTCTAATTATACCAAATATTATTTAATTTATTTTTTTATTGCATTAAAAAGGTGTGGCAACATAACCACACCTCATCAATACATTTTATTATATTTTAATATTAATATTGCCTTATCTCAAAATATTCATATCCATCAACCTTATCCAACCATTCGTAATCTTCAATCTCAGAACTACTACACCAACCAGCGAAATCTTTATTTATATCTGTATAGAAAAACTTTATACCTTCTTCTTGATGTCTAGGTTCTTCAGATATTCTTGTCAATCTTTTTATAATACCGTATTTCATTCCCCTTGTGTTTTCTAGTTTTGGTATTAATTCGTCTCTAACTCTATCCATTGGAATATTTGGTTCAAAATAATATAAGGTTCTTTTTTCCAATGGGAATTGTTCTTTTGCTGGTTCTATATCCTTTGTCCAACCAAAATCGTTAAATTCTTCTGATTCTCCCAATGGTCCCAGCATGGTATAATATTCATATCCAATAAGGGCGTTATATAATTCACGATATTCGTCTCTAATCTCAATACTACCAGTATATTCTTCACAGGTTTTCTTTACCTCATCAAGAATTTCATTAAGAGTTATAATATCTCTATCATTCATATACCAATATTTGTAAACGCCTCCTTCATCTTCAATTCTAAAATATCCATCATCATGAATGTTGGCCTCAAACCTGGTACGATTGAACCTATTATCCATAAGTATATCTGCCATTTCTTCCCAAATATATTCCTTATTGGGGTCTATATCTGCAGGAACGTTCTTTGTCCATCCAAAATCATCATATTCTTCTGATTCATTTATATTTTGTTTCTTAAAGAAAACATAACCATCAATAACCTCAACAGGTTTATTTGTTATGCGTTCAGCACGTTTTTCGGGAGCAACGCCATTATCATTGTCAATTGTTAATACATGTGAATCACGAAGTAATAGTGCGTATAATTGATTAACACCCCTCATAAACATTGTATCATAACCAAGGTCTTCCAATTCCACCATAATATTATTAATAAACGACACATCTGTTTCTGAATGCAATGGTGGATTAAATTGGATAAGTTTATCCTCCAGATAATGTTTGGAATAAGGTGTTACATCTTGAGCCCATTCAAAATCATTGGATTCGTTTATTGGCATTAAAATTCCGTTTATAAGTTCCTCAAAATGGTCCATATTTATTGACATATTATCTGATACTGATACAATATTTCCTTTGGGATCTAATACCGAATAATAAATTATATTATATTCAATATCAAAATCATTTATTGTTAATATATTCCCACTTGATGTTTTATATTTCTTTCCTGGTGCATACCATGGTGTTGGGATATCCTTTGTCCATTCAAAATCATTGGATTCATTCAATGTTGACCCAAATAAAACAGAAACACTATATTCGACATATTGTTCACCATCAACCATTGAATTAAACGTATTTTTAGATGAACCATATCCAACTCTACCATCTACAGTTCTAATATACCCATTATTTGTTTTTGAATATCTAATAAGTGTATTTATGGTTGAATAAAAATTCTTAGGTTCAATTCCTGATTCTCTAACAAAATTCAATAATGTTTTAGACTCATCCTCACTTATTGGCCTATCTAACCACACAACAACATTGTCACCATTTAAAAATGGGTTTGGTTTAATATCACTCATCCAACCAAAATCATTAAACTCTTCTGATTCATTTATATTATCGGTTAGGTTAATAATGTCCTTTAACCTTGTTGTTCCATTAACCCATTCATAATGATATAGTTTATCAAAACCATTTTCCTTAGCTATTTCTATAGAACCGTTAATCGATTTTTCATCGGACCAACCCAACAAACGATCTTTAACAGAGCTCCTGAATACCGAAGTTATTCGTTTAATTGAATAGGAAAGTGATGAGATACTTTTACCATTATTCCACCTAAAACCAAGGTTAAATAAAAATTGTTGGCATTCAATTACCTCTTCCTCATTGTTAATTCCTGTTACAATCCAAGCAGTCCCAATTTGTGGTGTATTTTCACTAAGGTCAATTAACCAATCAAAATCATTCTCCCTTAACAACCCATTTATTTTATATTTCATTTTTTTATTAATTTATATTAATAAATATAATGGATTTGTTGTTTATGTGAATTATTGTGTTTATATTAAAAACAAAAAATAATAAGTTATGGCTTGGAGGTTAGTTGGGGTGTTTAGAGTTTGGGAATACACACCGTTTGCTGGAGGAGGTTGTTTATCATTAGTATTAATTTTTGGTAGTATTACTATGTTTGTGTTTAGTTTTATTAGGCCAACATATGAATATATGGGTTGGGATGAAACAACACATAAATCATATTTAATTAGATATCAGAAATGGGTGTTTGGTGATTCCATATATGGTGGTTATGCTTATTATGATTACGAACATGATTTTACAAGAGATAGTTATGAATCATATGATGAATGTTTTAAAGGCACAATATCAGATGGCATAATCACAGGAGATATGATACAATACAAAAAAACTTCCAAATGGTATGAATGGAATAATTATGATGACGTAGTATATACAGGGGATGTTGGTTTAGAAAATAACATCATCCCTATTGAACCATTACATATTGGTGATGGAGAAATTACATTTAACGGAGTAACACTTAAAGGCGGTAGAACTTGGTTCAGTACATGGAATAACAGATTTGATTGGAATAAGTTTGAAAAAGAAAAGGTTGATGGTGTTGGTATATTTAGATATTAATTAAAAAAGGGTAAAATAAATTAACCCCTATTCAATTCTAGAATAGTTAATAAAATCTTCCATTGAAATAAATTTAAGAAAAGAATCATTATCTCTGAAATAACTACCATTATCCCATCCTGTATAAATGAATTTATCATCATAATGAATGCTAAGAGTAATTGGTTCACCATTCTTCATTGAATCATATATCATAGCGTTATCAAATATATTGATATATTTGTGTCTACCCACATAACAGGAATCAACCCAATCCTTACCAAATATCTTATTGAATGCCTCACGAATAATATCATTATCAAAATCATTGCCACATTCAATACAATATTTTGTATCAGGTTCTAGTATGATACCTGGTTTAATCTCCGATGTCCAATCAAATAAATTTTCCATAATGCCAAATATAATAAAAAAACTTTATGGCACAAAAAATTTATGGTGTTTATGGACCATATTATGATTTTTAATACCTCGTTTGGTATTGTTTTTTAATTCTATTGGGTAAAACTTTATAAAAACCCCAGTATCTCTACTGCATCCATTATAGGTGATGTATAACCTAAGCCTTTGTTTGGTATGGGATAGTTAAGGCTAATTCCCTGTTATTTGTTGTTTTTTAATGATTACATCTAGATTCCCGTGCCTCAGCGATGGTATAGATTAATAATGTCCAGCATTAAAGTAATCATATACCAATAAATATATTGGAATTGTAAAAAGTTTCCTGTATAATTAAAAAAAAGGGTTATATGATTGTGTTTGTTTTATTGACGATTTTTATTATTATCGTAGTTAAAAAAGAAAATTAGTTTTGGTATGGTTTTTGTTGGTGGTAAAAAGTGGGATGACAATGTGTCAGGCTTTACTTTTTGGTATGATTTTTGAGTTTTTTTGGTTTGGGCCATGCAAACGGGTCAGTTCGGCACTGGCCTTTTAAAACCTTTTAGAGTCTTTTAAAACCTTTTAGAGTATTTTAAAGCCTTTTAGTGTTTCTCTTGGCATAATAAATAAACCTATAATATAACACCACATTTCCTACCTCATCATTCACTAAAGAAATACCCCTGTTTTTCCACCCAAAAAACACGCTATTTTACCCAAAATAAAGGGTACTTAATAAAAAACGATTGTGATTTACCACAAAATCCCACTTTTTACCACAATTAATTTAGATCTCACAAGTTAGATAAAATACCTTTTTCCACACATGTTTATTTTTTTAGTACATTTATTTACTGAGTTATGGGACACTTTTACTCGGTGAATATATAAACTATCCAGAGGATATATTTAACCACCGGAGAAGGGATAAAAATGGGGTATATTTACGCGGTAAACTCTATATAATTTATCACATGATTATACCCATATTCTTATATACATTTACCTCTATATTCTATTACATCATACATAAAATATTTGGCATTAAAAACCCCACCATTATAGATGGGGAATTATTTTATTCATTATACAGTTAATAACTTTTCCTTAGTTGAATTCACTACAGAACTAATCATATAAATCATAAATATTTCATACTTTGATTTATTAGTAAAATATCTAGGATGTATCACTTCTTTGGTTTCAAAATTTATTATATAACTCATAATACAATTAAAAGATAATTCAATAAAACTTCTTAAACCATATTCTTTAACATAATCCTTGAATAAATTATTATCTATAGAATCGTAAATTCCAGTATTTAGATTTCTATCTGTTAAAAATGATATTATATAATTCTTAACATAGCCAATTGAAGTATCTTTTACCACTGACATCAATTCATTGCCTTTATTTACATTGCTATTAAACCATGAATCTATTTCTCTTTTTATCTCAGTTGCCTCAATTAAAGATTTTGGTGTTATTGTTGAAACATCCAGTATATCTGTTACCTTGCCACCTGTAACCCATGGTTTATTTGTGAAATAAGATGATATTGCGTTATATAAACCTTTATCATTTAAATTGATAATATTATCACCCATTCTTTTATCGCCCTTCTTATAAATAAGTTCTATGCCTACTTCTCTTAATTTATTATGAAGTGGTCTCCAGTTGGTTGTCATAATATCTTTTGCATCAATCTTATTTGATGTATTTAATGCCTCACACATTTCAATATTCTCCTTATCACTAAACCCAATCATAATCTTTGTTGATATTGTGATATTTGGGTCTATTGGTTTATTTGAATCGCACCATTCGCTTATATATATTGTTTGTTGGCCATTCCCAATGCCATTATATTCCCCTTCCATGGTTAATTCCCATGTATCGTCTGTTACCCTTCTTGCTGATTTTGCCATTATGGCACATCCATTATTGTTTAAACTGAATTTGTATGCCAAAGATGGGTTTTCTCTAATTGCATCCAGTGTGGTCATTATGCCTTTGAATACAGGTCTTTTTCTTTGTTCGGCTGTTGGTTTTTCGTTTGATAGGTATTTTCTTACATTCACAGAAAATAAGTCTTGGCCCAGTTTTCTTTTTGATTCTATTAGGGATGTTAAAAATACCTCGCCCTTAATTACTCTTTTTTCTCCTGACACAATTTCTTCGTTTGTGCTCTTCAATTTTAATAAAATTGTTTTTTTCATTTTTGATACTATATAAAATTTAATAATCCTTTCTTTTGGTGAAAGTCTACCAGATGTTTTTAGGTTAAACAACAACCTTTGTAACGTTACACTATAAAACTACTAGTTATTTTTTAATCCATCAAGGGTTTCTTGAAAATATTTTGAATTTAAAGAAATCATATAATTTCTGATGGGGATTATATTATTCACTCTACCTTATTTATCTTTACAACCACTCACACTTTTATATATATTCATTATATCATTCAGATTAACTTCCTTATACTTCACCTCTTCATTAAACTTATAAAACTCAATAACATTGCCCTTTAATAACCATTGTGTTGATGCCATATTATTATCATACATATACTTATTCATTGTCATCATTAGGCGTTTCTGTTCCTTATGGGTCATTTTACATTTCAAATTCTTCTCTGATATAACATGTAACTCTTTTAACAAATCGGTTTCATTCATTGTGTTCCCATTAATATCACATATAACAATTCCTAGGTCCTTATAGGCATCAATAAAGTTTTTGTTTTTATTCTTTTTTAGATATTCTGAAACCATTGTGTTTTCTTCTGACAATATTTTAATGGTATAACAATAATCAATTAAGAATGTGATAAATTGGTCCAACGTTGTTATTTCTTTTTTATATATCTTTTCAATTAGTGCTTTGGAACAATTGGTTCTTCCATTGCAGTGTTCATCCGTTGTTTTTCCTTCACCATTTAATGCTTTTAATGATATGAAATCTTTTTTAAATGTTTTAATATTGGTTTCATCAAAAATGGGGCTTCTGAAATGTGATATATATTTATGTTTCTGATATTCATTATCCGTTTCATAATATAATTTGGAATATGCTTTCGCTTCTTCCCATAAGCATTCCAACGCCAATCTTTTCTTTTCCGTTATCATATCTATATAAATTTATGTGTTAAATCTGTTTTATTTTAATTTTACACATCTAATTCTCTAATCTGAACCCCTTTTAAACTTATAGCCAATTCTCTTCTCACGGTTGTCCAGTTCCTGTATCTAAAATCTTTTTCATCCAACGATTTAACCTGAACCAAATCACCCAACCCTTTTTCCCAATTATAAGCAGAATCTGTTGATGTTCCCATTCTATCTATCGATTTCCCTTGTTCACGCCATTCGGTCATAATCCAGTTATCATCGTTATACCATGTTTCCCATCCATTCTCGTTTAAGAATTTGGCCTTTTCTTCGTAGTTTTCTATATCCTTTTTATCTCTCAACATATTAGTTTTATTTTAATTATATCAAAATTATTAATCTTTTTTTTTTGATATTATATAAATTTATGTGTTAAATCTTTTTTATTTTGTCTAATCCACAACATATTTGTTAAACTGGTGAGTTTAATATACCACGTATCACCATGTGATGTTGGTGTCCCATCTAATGGTGTGGATTCTAAATAACCATCTTC
>Ga0070745_1001462_pt1 | contig 13095 bp, 11 predicted proteins | sample VirMetDEL_Mar_4_FD_77438 | JGI IMG/M metagenome (GOLD analysis project Ga0070745, IMG submission 77438) | Aqueous microbial communities from the Delaware River and Bay under freshwater to marine salinity gradient to study organic matter... | ecosystem: Environmental > Aquatic > Marine > Coastal ...
CAACCCTCTCTCGGTTGCGGCCATGCGAGCGACCCTCGAACTCGTGCTCACCGATGACGCCTTTGTTGGAATGATCGACACCGCGAGCTACTTCACCTCAGGCATCGAGCAGATCTTCGAGCGCTACGACCTCCCGTGGTCCATCAACCAGTTGGGAGCTCGCGCCGAATACAGGTTCTCGAAACCGTACCCCTCAAACGGCACGGATGCCGCGGCAGCAGCCGACGGCGAACTCGAAGACTTTATCCACCTCTACCTGGCCAACCGGGGCATCATGCTCACGCCGTTCCACAACATGGCGCTCATGTGCCCGACCACAACCCGAGCAGACGTTGATACGCATCACGAAGTGTTCGAGAGTGCGATCAAGGAACTGCTCGGGCTGCAGTAGTGATGGTTCGGTGACTCGCTGGCCGCCGAGACCGCTGGCGTGCTAGCTGCCGGCGCGACCAGCGTGTGAGCCGCAGTCGCGACTACTCGGCGAGCAGCTTTTCGCGCACTTGGCGGCGCAGTACCTTGCCGATGAGCGACTTCGGGAGTTCATCAACAACAACGAGCGTGCGTGGAACCTTGTAGGCCGCGAGGTTGGCTCTCACGAACTCACGGATGCCCTCCTCGTCGAGAACCGCGCCGGCAGCGAGCACAACGGCCGCAACAACATCCTCGCCGTTGCGGTCGCTCGGGAGCCCGACAACCGCCGCGTCGGCAACGTCGGGGTGCGAGCGCAAAGCTTCCTCAACCTCGCTCGGTGCAACGTTGAAGCCGCCAGTGATGATGAGCTCTTTGATGCGGTCGACAATTCTCACGAAACCATCGGCGTCAATAGTGACGATGTCGCCCGTGCGGTACCAGTTCGCTCCCCCGTCAGTCGACGGCACAAAAACGGCCTCGGTCTCTGTGGGTTTGTTCCAGTAGCCGGAGAACACTTGCGGGCCGCGAACGATGAGTTCGCCCTCGGCTCCTGGCTCGCGATCGATACTCGGATTCTCGGGGTCAACAACACGCAACTCGGTGTTGGGCATGGGAAGACCGACGGTGCCCGCACGGCGGTTGGGTGCGACGGGGTTGGCCATGAGCACGGGCGAAGTTTCGGAGAGACCGTACCCCTCAACGAGGTACCCGCCGGTGTTTTTTTCCCACGGCTCGACAACCGACACCGAGAGAGGCATGGCTCCTGAAATGGCTATCTCTATGCCCTCAAGAGAGACACCCTTCTCGACGGCAGCGGCCGTGAGGCGCTCGTAGATGGGAGGCACCGCGGGCAAAAACGTTGCGGGGTGCTTTTTGACAACAGCGAGCACGAGGTCTGGGTCAAACTTCGGGAACAGCACGAGGCGAGCACCGATGCTCATGGCGAAAGTCAGGCACAGAGTGAGGCCGTAGGCGTGGAACATGGGAAGCACCGCGTACACGACGGCGGTGCCCAGCGGCACGGTCGGTGTCCACGCGCGAGCCTGAGCGGCATTGACAAGCAAATTGAGGTGACTGAGGGTGGCGCCCTTCGGGTAGCCGGTCGTGCCACTCGTGTACTGGATGAGCGCGACATCCTCAGAGACGGGCCGGAAAATCGCGGGAGCGATGGGTGCCGCTTGGGCGAGGTCAGACCACTCGATAGTGTCGTGAACTTGTGTCGTTAGGGCCGCGCGAGACTCGCGAGCCTTCGGAATCGGCAGCATCAACATCGCGCGGGTCACCAACGGCATGGCTTGCGTGACGTTGACCGAGATGATCGTGGGCACCGCGACATCTTCAGGGAAACCCTGAATGGTCTCGACAACCTTGTCCCACGCAATGACCACTTTCGCTTCGTGGTCTTCGAACTGGTGGCGAAGTTCACGCGGAGTGTAGAGCGGGTTGTGTTCGACAACAATCGCACCGAGCCTCAGCACCGCGTAGAACGCGACAATGTGTTGCGGGCAGTTGGGCAGCACGAGCGCAACGATGTCGCCCTTCTGCACCCCCAAGAGTCGCAAGCCCTCGGCCGCTCGGTCGATCTGTTCGCCGAGCTCGGCGTAGGTGGTCTCTTTGCCAAAAAACTCGAGAGCCACGTTGTGCGGGTATGCAGCAACGGATGCCGCGACCAAATCGTAGAGCGACCCCTCAGGCAGCGGAATCTCGTGGGGCACCCCCTCGGCGTAGCTAGAGAGCCAGGGTCTCGGCGGGGTGTAATCCATGTGTTTAGGCTGCTCCGTCAAACATCGAGGTGACCGAACCGTCGTTGAATACAGCATCTATGGCGCGAGCGATGAGAGGCGCAATGGGCAAAACTGTGAGTGTCGGAAAACGCTTGTCCTCGGGGATAGGCAGCGTGTCGGTCACAACAACCGAGTCGATAAATTCGCTTTGCAACAGCTCGCTTGCCGGGTCGCTGAACACGGCGTGAGTTGCCGCGACGACAACGTTTGTCGCGCCTGCCTTTTTGAGGGCTTCCGCGGCTTTAGCGATCGTGCGTCCCGTGTCGATAAGGTCGTCGACGATGAGGCACGTGCGGCCAGCAACCTCGCCGACGATCTCGTGAACCGACACTTGATTGGCAATCTTCGGGTCGCGTCTCTTGTGGATGATCGCGAGAGGGGCGCCGAGCTTGTCGCTCCAAATATCGGCAACACGAACACGGCCCATGTCGGGGCTCACAACGGTGAGTGTTGCCGGGTCAAGAATCGCCTGGAAGTGCTTGAGCAGAACGGGCATGGCAAACAGATGGTCGACGGGGCCATCGAAGAAACCCTGAATCTGGGCGGCGTGAAGATCAACGCTCATGATGCGGTCGGCGCCAGCGGCCTTATACAGGTCGGCGACGAGGCGAGCGCTGATCGGCTCGCGGCCACGCCCCTTTTTGTCCTGGCGGGCGTACGGGTAGAACGGCGAAACCACGGTAATGCGCTTGGCCGAAGCGCGCTTCAACGCGTCAACCATGATGAGTTGCTCCATGAGCCACTCGTTGATGGGAGTCGTGTGCGACTGAACAACAAAAGCGTCACAGCCACGAACGCTCTCGTCGTACCGTGCGTAAATCTCGCCGTTCGCAAAAGTACGAGCATCCGTGTGAACGACTTCGGAGCCGAGTTCGCTAGCGATATCGTGAGCGAGCTGAGGGTGTGCTCGACCCGTGACAATCACGAGCCTCTTCTGTCCGGTAACGGTGATCTCGGACACTGTCCCTGCTCTCTGCCGGGCTACCGGCGATTTGGTAGGGAGATCAGTCAGTGTCGGCGGCTGCGCCCGCAGCTTTCGCTGCTGCCGTACCCGCACGATTGGCTTCGACCCAGCCACTCATGTTTCGCTGCGGAGCCACGTTGATCGCCAACGAACCGGCCGGAACGTTCTTTCGAACAACAGTTCCCGCGCCTGTATAGGCTCCATCAGCAATTGTAACCGGGGCAACGAACACGTTGTGCGAACCAGTTCTCACATGTGAGCCGACAATCGTCTTCGATTTGGTCACACCGTCGTAATTGGCGGTGATTGTGCCAGCGCCAACATTGGATTCCACACCAACAGTGGTGTCACCGATGTAGCTCAAGTGCGGCACTTTGCTCTTCGCGCCGATCTGCGAATTTTTTGTTTCAACAAAAGTGCCAATCTTGCCCTCGGCGCCCAGCTCCGTGCCAGGCCGAAGGTACGCAAAAGGCCCAACGGATGCCCACGCTCCGATAACCGCGAGAGTCGCGTCAGTGCGCTTGACCGTTGCCCCCTGCTTGATCTCACAGTCGAGAAGAGTTGTGTCGGGGCCGATAACCGCGTCACGCTCGATACTCGTCGCGCCCTGCAATTGGGTGCCAGGCAAAATCTCTACGTCTTCGCCGATCGTGACAGAGAGGTCAATCCACGTCGTCGCCGGGTCGTGAATCGTGACCCCTGCCCTCTGGTGGCCGCGCACAATCAACTGATTCAGTCGCCACGCAGCCTCAGCTAGCTGCACCCTGTCGTTGACGCCAGCAACAATCCACGGCGCGCTCGCGGGAACAGCGGCAACGGCAGAACCTGATGCGCGAAGAAGTCCGATCACATCGGTGAGGTACTTCTCGCCCTGAGCGTTCTCTGTGGTCACGAGAGCAAGTTGCTCACGAAGACCTATTGCGCTGAACACGTACGTGCCCGAATTGATTTCGGTGATGTCGAGCTCGGGGGCCGAGGCATCCTTGTGCTCGACAATGCGATCGAGAAGGCCGTCGGCGTCGCGCACAACCCGGCCGTAGCCTGTTGCGTCTTCCAGCACTGCAGACAGCACCGTGGCCGCCGAGCCGCCCTCACGGTGGGCAGCGACAAGGCTCGCAAGAGTGTCTGCATCGAGCAGCGGAACGTCGCCACTCACAATCACAACTTCGCCCTCAAAATCTGCGGGCAGGGCCGCTATAGCCGCTTCGGCCGCGCGACCCGTGCCCGGAATCTCGTCCTGATCGACGATGATCACGCCGGGCAAAAGCTCGCTAATGGCGCCGGCAACGGCATCGCGGTCGTGACGCACAACAGCAATAACGTGGGCGGGGTCGAGAGCGTTCGCCGTCGAGAGCACGTGACCGACCAGTGGAATGCCTGCCAAAGTGTGCAAAATCTTGGGGCGTGCACTCTTCATGCGAGTGCCCTGGCCGGCGGCAAGAATGACAATGGCAAGGCGAGAATCGGTCATGTGACTATTGTCTCAGGAACGAGCCCACGTGTGGCGATCACTGAGTGGATCCCAAACAATGGGCGCTTTGCGAACTCATGAGGGACCAGCCTTAGGCCGGTCGTGAACCTCCGTCGCAGGCTCCGTCGGCGCTGGGGTCGCGCAATCGCTGGCGCGATTGCCACAGCTCCACCGCGCGCACAGCGGAGCAAAATTTTGACAAGTCGTTGTCAAAACTTTGGCTCCGCCTCCAGGATTCGAACCTAGTCCTAACAGCTCCAAAGGCTGTCGTGCTGCCGTTACACCAAGGCGGAATGCACCACACTTTCGTAGTGGCGCCCATCAATTCTGCCAGATTCTTGGAGCACCTCGTGCCGAACCCGGCGAATTGCCCACGACACGAGCAATAATGGGCAGATGCCAGCACACGACGAAGTCGACCGAATCGTCGAAGCCTGGCAACGTGAACGCCCAGATCTGGACTTCTCAGCGCTACAAGTGCTGTCTCGAGTCGCGAGGCTCGCGAGGCACCTCGATCGCGCGAGGCGCACAGCCTTCGCGGCATCCGATCTCGAGTCGTGGGAATTCGATGTGCTCTCCGCCCTTCGACGCGCCGGCGCCCCCTACCAGCTGAGCCCCAAAGCTCTCCTGCAGCAAACCCTCGTGTCGAGCGGAACCATGACCAACCGCATCGACAGGCTCGTCGAACGCGAGCTTGTCGAACGCCACAGCGACCCGGGCGACGGTCGTGGGATCCTCGTCGTCATGACTGCCCTTGGCCGAGACCGAGTGGATGCCGCCATAGCCGAGCTCCTCGGCTACGAAGCCCAACTGCTCAACGCCTTGCCTCAGGCCGAACAAGAAACCCTCGCAACCCTGCTGCGAACCTTGAGCCTGGACTTCGACGGCGCCTGAGCCTTCCGCACACGCGACGGGCGTGAGCCCGGCATGCCCCAGCCCCAGCCCCCAAGCGCCGGGCCTCGAGCGCAAACGCCAGCTACCCCTGGCGGCCCTTCATGCGCGGATTGAGCTTGTTGATAACAAAAGTACGCCCTCGACGCCGCACAATTTGTGCTCCTGGCATCTTCTTGAGTGACTTGAGCGAGTTACGAACTTTCATGGATTACCTCGATTTATTGAGAATGGTTATCATTAACCATACTATCCCTCACTCTCAGAAACGTGGCCCCATGAATCGCGAATCACTCGCTGTGACACTTGTCAGCGGGCTCGACGGTGGCGAAAGAACGACTGTCGCTTGCGAGCTCACGGGCTCGAAACCCCGTGGCGCAGTCCATACAGCGCAACAGAACCACAGCGGCGAGCAGCACGCTGAGCTTGCGCTCCACCTCGCCGATCACCTCACCTCTCTTGCCGAAAACGGCCAGCGCGGTGACGTTGTTGTCGAGCTTCACGCCGGGTGCGACCCCATTGAAATTGCACTCGTTCTTGAGCACATCTTTGCCACCACTCCAGGCCCGCACATGAGCTTCAGAAACCTCGTGACCGTTGCCAATGCTGCAGACATTCGGCGCCTCCTGTTTTGCGACACTTCAATAGAAGCCGCCCTTGCTTCTGGCCACACAGACACTGCAGATTCGAGCGAAGAGCTGGCAGTTCAGCTCGAATTTGCAACCACAATTGTGCTCACCAATCTCAGCCACTTCTCTGCCCACGTTGTCAACGAGATCCATGGCCTAGTTCGCAAGCTCAACCCTTCGGCCCACGTGGTTCCCCTCGCGCTCGCCATGCGCACGCACAGACGACTCGCACCGTCGGCAACTCTTGCCGCAGACCTCGGGAGCCGTCTCGGGTGGGCGCGTGAACTCTCGGGAAAGGCCGGCCTTCCCTCCACAATCAACACCATCGGCAGCTACATCTTCACTGACCCCCGCCCGTTTCATCCGGGGCGACTTGCCACAGTGATCGACTCGTGTCTCGCGCCAGAAGACGTGGGGCTCATCGTGCGCTCTCGTGGCCTTGTCAGGCTCGCCACGAGACCCGACCACGTCGCCTCGTGGTCGAGCGCCGGCGTCATGCTCGCGCTCAACCCCACCGGTATGGAAAGTTGGGATGCCAGCTCCCCGGTCGGGCAAGAGATCGTGTTTTTCGGCCAGAACCTCAACCACTCACGCCTTGACAGTTCGTTGCGAGCAAGCCTTGTGGCCGACGACGAATTTATCGCAGGGCCGATGGAATGGTCGAGCTACTCAGACCCGTTCCCGGTCTGGCATCACGAACACGGCCACTAGTCCCCGATCGCTGGCCCGCTGGCCCGTTGGCTCAGCCCCTCAGACAAGTTCGACGGGCGCTCCGAAGCCTGCAACAGTCGCATCAGAACTCAACAACACGAGGCCCTCAACGCGCGCTTGAGCGACAAGAATCCGATCGAACGGGTCTTTGTGTGTGAGGGGCAGATCAAGGGTGGCGATCGTGTGGCTAATGTCGATGGCGAGCTCGGTGTATCCGTTGTCGAGCAAACCGCGCCGAAGCTGTCTGGGGTCTGCTGTGAAGTCTGCTCGCCCTAGTTGCGACTTGATTGCCACCTCCCACAGGGATGCAGCGCTGAACATCAGCCCGCTCTTCTCGTCGGAAATGAGTGCGAGAGCTTTCGCGCTCAACTTCTCGGGGGCACCCGCCGCCCAGAGCAAAAGATGAGTGTCGAGAAGGTAAATCACTCGAACATTTCCGAAATCTCTGTATCACCCATGGTGTCGAAATCATCGGGCACCTCGATGTGGCCGGTCAGGAAACCGACTCGCCGCGTAAGCCTACGATCAGCGTTGTCGAGTGGAGCTAACTTCGCGACTGGTTTTCCCGCCTTCGCGATAACAACAGTCTCCCCTTCAGCAACGCGATCGAGAAGTCGCGAGAAATGCGTCTTGGCGTCGTGAACGTTGGTGGGCACTGCGTCAACGGCTTTCACGGCAACTCCTGCGCTCAATGCCACATGGACTAAGTGTGGTTAGTCCACTCTACGTTCTATTCTGGTCGCGCGCCAGAATTTCCCACGTACTCCTTGAGGTGCTGCCCCGTGAGGGTCGTGGCATCCGCCACAAGCGCAGCAGGAGTGCCCTCGAACACTATGGAGCCACCGTCTTGGCCAGCTCCTGGCCCGATGTCGATAATCCAGTCGGCGTGGGCCATAACGGCTTGGTGGTGTTCGATGACGATGAGGGTTTTGCCCGAGTCGACAAGCCTGTCAAAAAGCGCGAGCATGTGGTCGACGTCAGCCAAATGCAAACCCGTTGTCGGTTCGTCGAGAACGTAGATTCCACCTTTATCGGCCATGTGGATCGCGAGCTTGAGTCGCTGACGTTCGCCGCCAGAGAGTGTCGTGAGCGGTTGACCGAGGCTGAGGTATCCGAGCCCCACATCGTCGAGTCTCTCAAGAATGGCGTGCGCGGGGCCCGAAGCGAAAAACTCGCGAGCCTCGGTTACGGACATCGCAAGAACCTCCGCGATGTTTTTGCCATTGAGGGTGTATTCGAGAACCGCAGCCTGGAACCTCTTGCCCTCACACACTTCGCACAAAGTGGCGACTCCCGCCATCATGGCGAGGTCAGAGTAGAGCACACCGTTGCCGTTGCAGTTCGGGCATGCGCCCTCTGAGTTGGCGCTGAACAGGGCGGGCTTCACTCCATTGGCTTTCGCGAAAGCCGAACGGATGGGGTCGAGAAGGCCCGTGTAGGTGGCGGGGTTGCTACGCCTCGAACCCCTGATCGCTCCTTGGTCGACGGTGACGACGTTGTCGCCCTTGGGAATCGAGCCGTGGATGAGAGAGCTTTTGCCGGAACCCGCGACCCCCGTGACAACGGTCATGATGCCAAGCGGCACGTCGACGTCAACGTTTTTGAGGTTGTGCCTCGTTGCTCCTCGAATCTCCAGAACACCCGTGGATGCCCGAACCTCGTTTTTGAGCGACGCTTTGTAGTCGAGGTGCCGACCCGTGAGGGTGTCACTAGCACGCAAACCCTCAACGGTGCCCTCAAACTGGATCTCACCGCCGTGGGTTCCCGCGCGTGGCCCAAGGTCGACGGCATGGTCGGCTATCGCGATGGTCTCGGGTTTGTGTTCAACAACGAGAACAGTGTTGCCTTTGTCGCGCAACTTCAACAACAGTGCGTTCATGCGCTCGATGTCGTGAGGGTGCAAACCGATGGTCGGCTCATCGAAGACGTAGGTGACGTCAGTGAGCGAGGAGCCCAGGTGCCTGATCATTTTGGTCCGCTGCGCTTCGCCCCCGGAGAGAGTACCCGTTGGGCGCTCGAGCGAGAGGTACCCGAGTCCGATGTGCACAAAAGAGTCGAGGGTCTCTTGCAGAGTAGAAATCAGTGGAGCCATGGATGGCGCGTCGAGCCCGCGAACCCACTCGGCAAGGTCGCTGATTTGCATGGAGCACGCGTCCGCAATGTTCACTCCGTTGATGCGCGAGGAACGAGCCCCCTCGTTGAGCCGCGTTCCGCCACAATCGGGGCATGCTGTGAACGTGACAGCGCGATCGATGAAGGCTCGAATGTGCGGCTGAACCGAGTCTTTATCCTTCGACAAGATGCTCTTCTGGACCTTAGGCACGAGCCCTTCGAAGGTGAGATTCATCTTCTGAATCGCAACCTTGGTTGGCTCCTTGTGGAGGAAGTCGTGGCGTTGTTGCGCTGTGAAATCTTTGATAGGCACGTTTCCTGGCACAAGACCCGACTCGGTAAAGACGCGAACCAGCCAACCGTCAGCACTGTACCCGGGGATAGTGATTGCGCCGTCGTCGAGAGACTTCGACTCGTCGAACAATTCGGCTAGATCGAGTTCGGTCACATGCCCGAGGCCCTCGCACCGCGAACACATCCCGCCCGTGATGTTAAAGTCTCGACGCTCTTTAGTGGTGACGCCGCCCTTTTCCATCGTGACAGCACCCGCGCCAGAGATCGACGCGACGTTGAACGAAAATGCCTGCGGGGAACCCACATGTGGCTCACCGAGCCTCGAAAACAGGATGCGCAACATCGCGTTCGCGTCGGTGGCCGTACCCACGGTCGAGCGCGCGTTTGCCCCCATGCGCTCTTGATCGACGATGATCGCCGTCGTGAGTCCGCTGAGCGAATCAACCTCTGGCCTGCCGTTCGAGGGCATGAAACCCTGCACAAAAGCGCTATAGGTCTCGTTGATGAGCCTCTGGGATTCTGCCGCGATAGTGCCAAAAACCAGACTCGACTTGCCAGAACCGCTCACTCCCGTAAAAACGGTTAGGCGCCTCTTGGGCAGATCAAGCGAAATGTCGCGGAGATTGTTCTCTCTAGCCCCTCGAACCCTAATCAGATCGTGGCTGTCTGCGGGATTGGCTGCGCTCGAAGAAGTGGGCTCGGTCATGAGGCGATGGTAGTGCAGAGCGCCGACGCCGTCACCGGTTGGCCATCTGCGCGAGAGTGCCCGAGTGTGCGCGAGGGCCGAAATGGCCGCGGCCCGCACTGTGCGCTGGGCACGTGCGGGCCGCGGGGTGGTGTTAGCAGCAGCCTCCGCCGCAGCATCCGGTCTCGTTCTCCATGACAATCTCCCTCCTGCAATTGGTGACAATCATTACATCGACTTTCATCGATATAGCCATTGTCGCACTATATCGATGACTGTCAATATATTGCTAGGATGTGGGCATGGCAGTTCGAGAGCTCCTCCCCGTGATTGACGCAGCGACATGCTGCTCTCCCCTCGTGGGAGAACCTCTGCCCGCTGACAAAGCCGACGACCTTGCGCGCTCGCTCAAAGCGCTCGCCGACCCCGCGCGGCTGCGCATCATCTCGATCATCGCCGCTCACGACAACAAAGAAGTGTGCGTGTGCGACTTCACCGAACCGCTCGGCCTCAGCCAACCCACGGTCTCACACCACCTCAAAACCCTCGTCGATTCAGGCTTCATCGACCGCACCAAACGCGGAACCTGGGCGTACTACACCCTCGTACCTGGCGCGCTCGACGCCGTCGGAGCGCTATTCGCCGAGTAGAGGTACTCCCCCCAGCAGCGCTAAGTGCGGCAGCCCTATTTGCGCAGGAGAACTACTCGCCCGGCCGCCCTACTCGCCCAGCAGCTCCGCGAGTTCGAGCCACCGCAATTCGAGAGTCGAGACCTGAGCCTCGAGGCTCTGCAGCTCCGTAGTGAGCACGCCGAGACCGTTGTAATCGTTGTGGTCGTGAGACGCGAGCTTCACGTGAACCTCGGCGATCTGGCCCGCAAGTTTCTCGAGCTTGCGACCAGCTGCCGCGTATTCCTTCTGGGCGTTGCGCAACTCGGCTCCGCCGAGCTTGGGGGTTGCGCGCTGCGGCTGCGCCGAGGCACCGGCAGCGGCATCCGCAGGGCCCGTGGTTTTTGCGACGGTTGTTTGGCCGGCCTGTTGTTTCGATCGCAAAGCCAAGTACTCGTCGACACCTCGCGGGAGGTGACGCAAATGCCCGTCGAGCACCGCGTACTGCTGGTCGGTGACTCTCTCGAGCAAATACCTGTCGTGGCTAACGACAAGAAGTGTGCCGGGGAACGTGTCGAGAAGATCTTCGATCGCCGCGAGCATGTCGGTGTCGAGATCATTGGTCGGTTCGTCAAGGATCAGCACGTTCGGCTCAGACAACAAAATGAGCAGGAGCTGCAAGCGGCGCTTCTGGCCACCACTCAAATCTTTCACCGGAGTGCTCAACTGGGCGCTCTGAAAACCCACTCGCTCGAGCATTTGGGTCGGGGTCATTTCTTTGCCGCCCGCAACATATGTGCTCTTGTGACGGCTAATGACTTCGCTGACCCTGTCGTTCCAGACGTCGTCGAGTTCGGCAAGTTGCTGGGTAAGAGTCGCGACCTTGATGGTCTTGCCGCGCTTGACGGTGCCTTCGGTTGGCTGCAGACTCCCTGCGACGAGGCTCAAAAGCGTCGACTTGCCCGCACCGTTGACACCGAGAATACCCGTGCGCTCGCCCGGGGCGATGCGCCACGTGACATCCTTCAGAACGGTCTTGGGCACCGCCGAGGTGCCGTTTGGCGGGTAGGTGACACTGACGTCTTCGAGGTCGACAACGTCTTTACCGAGGCGCTGCATCGCCATGCTCGCAAGCGAGACGCTGTCGCGCACCGGGGGTTCGTTGGCGATGAGCTCATTTGCTGCGTCGATGCGGAACTTGGGTTTCGCGGTGCGCGCTGGGGCACCCCGGCGAAGCCATGCGAGCTCTTTTTTCATGAGGTTTTGGCGCTTGGACTCCATGGTCGCAGCCATCTGGTCGCGCTCCACGCGCTGCAAGATGTAGGCAGCATAGCCACCCTCGAAAGGTTCGATCAGCCGGTCGTGAACTTCCCACGTTGCCGTACAGATCTCGTCAAGGAACCACCTATCGTGAGTGACAACCACGAGAGCCCCAGCGTTAGACGACCAGCGCTTTTTGAGGTGACCTGCGAGCCACGTGATGCCCTCGACGTCGAGGTGGTTAGTGGGCTCGTCGAGAAAAATTATGTCGTGGTCGCCGATAAGCAGCGAAGCAAGAGCAACGCGCCGGCGCTGGCCACCCGAGAGGTCTCTGACTTTCGCTTCCCACGGAATGTCTGCCGCAAGACCCGCAATGACGTCGCGCACTTGAGGATCCCCCGCCCACACGTGCTCGTCGATGTCACCGATGATCGTTTGGTGCACGGTGCGCTCGTTGTCGAGGTCGTCAGACTGATCGAGCACCGCCATTGTTACGCCATTGCGCTTGGTCACTCGCCCCGAATCGGGTTCGAGTCTGCCAGCGAGCAGCTTCAGAAGCGTCGATTTACCATCGCCGTTGCGCCCAACAATGCCGATGCGATCGCCTTCGTCGAGGCCGATAGTGACCTTGTCAAAAATGACGCGAGTGGGGTATTCGAGGTGAAGCGCTTCTGCGCCAAGTAGGTGTGCCATGTCTAGTCAAGGGTAGCTGTGACAAGAGCAGAGCACCGACCGACCATTACTGAACGGTCACTCCGACCGACTGCCAGCCTTCGGCGCCATCGGGCACAACGGGCCGAGGAGTGCCACTCTGGATGCCACCAGTCGAGTCAATCGCCCGCGCTTCGATCACGTGGTATCCAGCCGGCGCATCCCACTCAAGGTGCCATTGGCGCCACGTGTCTGCACTGATTGCTTCGGCGAGAGTCGCTTGCTGCCACGGACCGCCGTCGATGCGCACTTCGACCGCCTCGATTCCCGTGTGTTGCGCCCACGCGACTCCGGCAATAGGAACTATGCCGCGAGACACCGATCGCCCCGTGCGTGGCACGTCGATGCGGGAGGAGGTTTTGACCGGCCCTTTTTCACTCCAGCCGCGATCGGTCCAGTAGGCGGTCTCCGCGGCAAAAGTGGTGAGTTTCATTTCGACAATCCATTTGGTCGCCGAGACGTAGCCGTACAGCCCTGGCACAACCATGCGCAGGGGAACCCGTGTTCGACCGGCAGCGGCTCGTCATTCATGCCGACGGCGAGGATGCTGTTGCGATTGGCGTC
>Ga0070745_1001464_pt1 | contig 13087 bp, 16 predicted proteins | sample VirMetDEL_Mar_4_FD_77438 | JGI IMG/M metagenome (GOLD analysis project Ga0070745, IMG submission 77438) | Aqueous microbial communities from the Delaware River and Bay under freshwater to marine salinity gradient to study organic matter... | ecosystem: Environmental > Aquatic > Marine > Coastal ...
AACTTTCTGTTGCAGTCGCACTTGTAACAGTATATTCTAAATTTGCTGTTACAATTGCATTATAACTAGAACCATCAACTCCTATATAGGGAATTGTTATTTCTATATCTTGTACATCATCAGGATGCAACAGATATGTTTCATTCAAGCTAGTTCTATACCAAAATCTTAATAAATTCACAGGTATATCACCATACTGCCCATTAGCAAATTTTACACTAATAGTGTCATTATCCCCTGTGATAACCTGAAATATTTTACGAATTCCTCTGTTAATATTATTGTAAATTACGCTATTACCAACCAAATTATCAACTTTTGTCCAATTATCTGTAACTGTGCCATCATTACTAATACTTTGTACCCATATATCATTTTCATTAATATTGGTTATATCTAAATCTACAACTCTGTTTTCTATTGCATCTTCTATTAATACATCTAGATTATTAAGATTTCCTTGCTTAAACATTAGAAAAAATCCAGTATTGATACTAGATAAACCATTACTGTCATTACGGTAAATTAAATCAAAACTGCTATCTGGATTAGGATCTTTTTCATAAAAATATAAATTATCAGTAAAATCAGGATTAATTATTTCAAAAGTATCAGAATTTCCTAACACTGTCGCACTAAATCTTTTAACAATATCTTCTTTATCTAAATCACTGTTTACTCTATATGTTTGTGTTAAAATACCATCAACACTGCCTGATTTATAGGGGTCTCCAAATTTATTAGTACTTGTCATTACCTCATTTATAATTGTAATGAAGTTATTATAAGCATTTTCATCATTTAGATCTTCCCAGGAAACAATTTTTCCACTTAGATTTTCATTTTCACTATTATAGATAACTTGATTTGTTTTAATACTTGATATTTTCAATAAACCCTGTGCTGGAATACATCTGTTAGGTGTGTATCCTAGTTGTCTAGCTAGTCTAAGTACATTTGCTCTACCTTCAGCTGTTGCGAGGAAATTTTCTCTACTATCTAAGTCTACTCTAAAAGCATAAGAATGACCAACATAAGCAATTAGATCCAAAATAGCCACAAATTCACTAGATTCTATCCAATCATTATAATTTTCTGGATAGTTATTTCTAATATAATCAATTAAAGCATTTCTTATACCATCATAATCATAGCTTTTAAAATTTGCATTACTAAAAGATTCATAAGCTATTCGATAATCTTCTGCTGCAAACAAATAATTTTGTCTTACACTTACAGCCATTTATAATTCCCTTGCATTTTCTGATCTTGTATCAAAGTTTATAGTCAAATCTGTTAATTCCTGTGTAGGAACATAGGTTAAATTTAAATTTACATTGTATCCATTATCATAACTATCTATTGCTATATCGTTTAAATTAAATCTAGGATCTAAAGACACAATTCTTCTTACATCTTCATTTATTAAATCTTCAGTTTCTTCAGTTTGAGGATCAAATATTAAATTAGGTATTATACTACCAAATGTAGGCATCATCACTCTTGTGCCTCGTCTTGTATAAAAATGATTTAATAAATCTCGCTTTGCACAATCAATATTGTAAATACCAAAGTTACCAAAAGATCTATTTATGGTAGTAAAACCTTTTATAGCAATTTTTTTAATCATGTAAAAACAATCTATTCATATTAATCTTATTTATATTAAAAAAATAGTTGATTTTTTATTTAACACAGTTATAATAAATTAATAATTCCATGGAGAAACAATGAAACTAATCGCAGGAAATTCAAATCGTTCTCTAGCATTAGCTATTGCCGAACATAGTTTTAGCACACTGGTACCAGCCAAGATTGATAGATTTGCAGACGGAGAAACTTCTGTAGAATTCTTAGAAAATATCCGAGGAGAAGATGTTTTTATAATCCAATCTACCAGCACTCCGGTCAACGATAACCTAATGGAACTAATGGTTATGATTGATGCAGCTAAACGTAGTTCTGCACAACGCATTACAGCAGTTGTACCTTATTTTGGATATGCTAGACAAGATCGTAAGAGTGCAAGCCGCACACCGATTACAGCAAAACTAGTTGCTGACCTACTTACGACAGCAGGTGCCGATCGTGTACTGACTATGGATTTACACGCCGGACAGATACAAGGGTTCTTTGACATTCCTGTTGATGATCTTACTAGCAGGATTATCTTTGCAAGAGATATTAAGGAACATCAAAAAGACAGTAGTGAATATGTGTTTGTAAGTCCAGATGCAGGTGGTGCTGTCCGTGCTCGTAAGTTTGCAGACGCATTCCATGGTAACATTGCTATTGTTGACAAGCGTAGACCTGCAGCAGGTAAGAGTGAAGTAATGCATTTAATAGGAGATGTGGAAGGTCGACATGCTATCCTAGTAGATGATATCGTAGACAGTGGAGGTACATTATGCAATGCTGCAAAAGCCATTATGGATGCAGGTGCAATTGATGTAAAGGCCTACATTACACATGGTGTATTAAGTCGTAGTGCCTGTATTAGGGTAAGAGAGAGCGTTTTAACTGAGCTAGTTATCACTGATACGATTGCAGATCACTGTGAAGATGGTTGTAGGGTAAGGCAGGTGAGTGTAGCAAATTTATTTGGCAAAGCTATTAGACGTGTAACCAATGAGGAATCAATTAGCAGTTTGTTTATTTAAAAAAAAAGGTTGACTTATTTTTTCTATGCTGTATAATGATATTATTAGTTAGGCAATGCAAACAAAAACTGGACGAAATTTTCGTCCAATTAACCTCAAATAGGAGAAACAATGGCTACAACAGATAACGCTGTACAATATGATGTACGAATGGTTCGAGAATTTGCACCATACCTAAACCTAAGTGCCTGTGAAATTGACAACTTAATAAAGTTCACTAAAATGGGCATTGTACAACGAGAAACAGTCGCAGAAGTTGCAATGTCTGCTACAGGTGACTTTAGAGGTGATAGTGCTATAGGCAGAGACTTTGATGACGGAACAGATGCTAAGACAGTTGTTTCATCTGCTCGTAACAATAACAAATTAAAAGGACAATGGACCAACTCGTTCATGGTAAGATCCGTTACTACTAAAACTGGAGATTTACGTGTCATAGCCTATAACAAAATATTGGATCAATTTCATTACTTTTATATACCTTATTCGGCCTATCGTCATATCTCAAGTTATATAGAAATAATCATAGAGAGGAGTACTTGTTATGACGGTGAGCCAACCTTTACTGGTATACCACAACGACATTTTAAATGGTGGGAGTACGAAGTTTCATCCTTTGCGGAGCTTTGTAACCGCCAGCCAAATAAACTTTAGAAAAAGATTGACTCTTTTTACAAAGGTTGTATAATATTATTATCAGTTAGGCAATCCACAACACACACAGGAGACGATATGTTTGAGAAAGCATTGTTCAGCTACTCAGCAGGATGGCTCTACTACACAATCAACAAGGAGCGAAAGTTTGTTGCTCGTTTCAAGTATCGTAACCCAATCACCAAAGCCAAGTTCGTCAAGCAACTCATTGCCAACCACACTCCAGCAGAATATTTTGAAAAGCTGGACAACAGCGAAACACCAGTAGGCATCCTGCGTGATGCTGATCCAGTTTGGTATGCTACAGTGATGGCAAAATAATTTTAAAAAAGATAAAAATAAGGGTTGACTTTTTTAGTCAACCTGCTATACTATATGGAACAGTTAGGCAATAGCAACACACACAGGAGACACCATGTTTGAATTAAGCAAGCGAGAAGAACTACTTTCAATCATCTCCGATTTCCACAAGGACGCTAGAGGCTTTCGTCCTAATCTAGCTCGCTTTACTGACTTTACTGAAGATCAGCTTTTGGCTGAGGTTGAGTATCTTGCTGGTGAGGTTCAGGAAGAGCTAGAGCGCCAAGAGGCTGCTAATCTTGCTAATGTTCGTGCAGTACAAGCTACTGTGGCTATTAACATTTTGTCAGGTGCTGGCAACACCCGTGATGGTATTCGCTGGATGCTTGAGGCTAACGAAGAAGAGTTCAACCACCCACAGGATGTAGAAGGTTATGTATGGTCATTGGGTATTTTGGACACTGTATACGGACGGCATTTTCTTCGTATTGCTCAGGATATTATTACTGAAAAGAATACAGAAAAAGCTGAGGAAGATTGTTACAATGCCTATGAAAATCATGTTTTAAATTACTATTGTGGAAATACTTTTGCTAATTTATAAAAGTGTTGACATTATCTGCAAAAGGCGTTATACTTATTAGAACAGTTAAACATTAACTCCTAATAGGAGATAACATGGCGTTTGCATCCCACTCTACTTATTTCAATACCGGTGACGGTTCCATTATTGGTAACTTCCGCGAGCTAGACTCAGGCAATTTGTTTGAGTATAGCAAAAATGATGAGACTGAAGGACCTATGTCACAATTTCCCCACAAAATTTGGGTATCTACTCCAATGTATGCAAGCAATGGAATGTGTTTGGAGTCAGGTTTCCGCTACGGCACAGTGCTTAAAACTCGGTGCTATATTGCCTTAGATGAAGACGAATATGGCAATCCAGTTCCGGAAAAATGGCATTTTGTGCAAAAATCTCATAACACCTATCCAGGAGTATAAAATGGCTAGAAAACTCAAGCTCATTGATTACCAAGTTTGGCATGCAAATGGCAAACAGTATATTGTTAGCTTGCCTAAAATGTCAAATGCAAAGCTTCGTGATGCTTTGATTACTGACGCTAAATCTGACGGCACTGTCCTTAAAGGGTTTAAGGAGTGCAAACCACAAGTTTATAATTAACAAGGAGAACAAAATGAAAAAGTATTTTATCTTAGCTATTGTTACTGCAGCCGCTATCTCAGGTTGTACAAAAGATCCTGTTTTGCCCAAAGATCCTAGTGATAATGTTGATAGACTTCGTTATTATCAGGAAATTAAAGATGTACGTCCTGATTGGACTAGTAAAGGTTTCTGGGAAGAAGATGATCAATATTTCCAAGTAGGTGAAAGTTTTGTTTTTGATACAGAACGTGAAGCTAAAAAAGATGCAATGCGAGATGCTACATTTCGTTTGAGCGAGCATGTACGTCAAGATGTAGATATTAGTTTTGCTCAAAAAATGACTAGTGAAGGAGAAACTGAAAATACTGTTTTACAATACAGAAATGGTACTGAAATGGCTAAAATTATTAGTCAAAGTGTAATGCAGAGTATTAGTGTGCATGAAACTTACACTGAGCTTGATGTAGACAGAGGAGAAAAATATGGGTATAGAGCTTTTGCAGTTATGAAAATTAATGCAAGAGATCTTAAAAATGCTATTAATCGTGCAATGTCTAACTAAAAGGTATTATGAAAAAGTTTTGTATAGCATTAGCTTTAAGTTTGTTATCTAGTCAATCTGTTGTTGCTGGAGACGTAAGCTTAGGTATAAGCGTTACAAAAACATTTAGTGATTCCGCTAGTAATAATAATTCTGTACCATTTTGGGTCAATGAAGTTGAATTTGAACAGGACGGTATTAGATATTTTGTTGGAGTTAGTAGGTGGTTAGAACATGAAAACATGGCACTCAATCAAGCTAAAGCAGAAGCTTTAGGCGCTATGAGTTTGTCTAAAGAGTCACAAATTAATACCTGGTATGAAGAAGAGATCAATCATACAGGTACCAGTGGTAGAATGCAAAGCTCTAAAAGGACAACTGCAAACTTTAACCATGCACGTTCTAATACAGTACTAAGTGGATTCAGTGTGGCAGGTGTCCATACAGAAGTAGACAAAGGGTTTTTTAAAACAAAGTATAAAAAATATGTTTTAATTAAAGCTAGTCCTGAATCTGACCTACCTGAAACTCGAGCTCCTGGAGGTATGAATTATTACAAGGATATTGGTACTACTTGGACTCATCAACAAACCGGTATAACCTTTGTACCTATTCCTGAAACTACTTTATGGATGAGTCAAACAGAAATTACTATGGGACAATATGGAAAATTTATGAGCTTAGAGGATTATTATCCTAAAAACAGAAGAGATAATTTTCCAGCTTTTAGAATGAAATATCGTGATGTTACTGAATATATTAACAAGGTGAAATCATATACTGGTCTTATAACAAGATTACCAACTACAGAAGAATGGCAATGGGCATGTCAAAGTGGAAGAAACTTCTTTGTAGCAGGTACGGAAGACGGTATGCTACAAAAGCCTAGTAGAAGTACTGATCAAATATATGATGTTTATAAAAATCCTCCAAATAGTTTTAACCTTTATGGTATGAGCAGCGGAGTTGTAGAATATTTAAAAGATTCTGGTTATCCAGGTTATCATGAAAAAGCAGGAGGTAGCAGTGGAAATTTAGCTCATGTAGCTTGTAATAAAATTGATAGTAGTTCTAGTGATCAAGGAGAACGTCACGTGGGATTTAGATTGGTTATAGAATAGCATTTAATCTAGGATCTGCTGTTATTTGATCAACTATTTCTTTAGTTTTTAGGTTGGTAGATTCAGTTACATTTTTAAAAAACTTTTTAACTTCTCTGTAATAACTTACCCTAGCTTGTGTATTTTGTTCTACAGTATTTTTAATGGAGCTTGCGGCATAGTTAGGGTAGTTTTCTCTTAGCCATTGTATTCCTTCATTTTTTAACCAATCTCTAGTAACATAATTTACATAATTACTTAAAATAAAAATGTCTGCTTCCTGCACTCTTCGAGAATGATGATTTATGCCGTCATGCAGAATACTTGCAAAGTTTACTGCATCATTAAGCTCTAATGCTGCAACAAGATTATATTCTCCTGCATTTCCTATCAACGTTTTTATTTGTTTTTGGTCAAAGTATAAACTCATTAAAGCATCAAACTCTCCTTGAGTTAATTCTTCTACGATACTAAATCTTAATGTTTGTTTTACTTTTAAACTGGTTTGTTTTATATCATCCTTAAATAATTCATAACTTTCTGACTCTGTTAACCCATATGTAGCACTTCCATTATGACCATAACCAATAACTTCAGTATTATTAACATATTGATTCACACCTCGGTATCTTTCAAAACTTAATATATGATTTATCCCTTGTTCACTTATTGCAAGATTTCCTAATTTGATTTTTGTATTATCAAAAGCTGCAGATTCAGCATTAAAAATATCATATTCTATTTGATTAGGAGCAACAGTTAGTAAACTCATTTTACACTATGTCCTTTCCAAGGCTCATGTTCAGGAGCTTCTGTAACAATTGCTTGAGTAACTTTGACATTACTGCTTAATGGTTGTAGCTTTTTTTCTTCTGCCTTTGTAGCAGGGGGACCGTTAAGATCTATCCTAGGTGCTGTCTGTTTTAAATTGCCTTCACATTTAATATGACCTTGAGAGGTAGCATATAGCAGTAGCTCTTTTCCGCTAAATATGTTTAGATTGTCATTTCCAGTTTCTACAATCATTTTTGTGCCTGCTCTTATAACCATTTCTTGTTTTGCTTCTATATTAACATTTTTGCTTGCATGAAAATTAATGTTTTCTTCTGCATTAAAACTTATATTTTTTTTACTATAAACATGCAAATTACCTTCTGGCGTCATTTCTAACCAACAACTACCATCTGCATTATTAATATATAAAATATTTTTTTCGGCATGCATTAATACCTGCATTCCATTTTGTGTTCTTAACCGTATCTGACTATCTTCTCTGGGAGTAACATAATTATTATCTTCTACAGGCTTTCCGTCATCTATAACTAATTGATGTTGGCGAGGACTTAAAAATCCATATACATGACTTGGAGATTCTCGTCTAGCACTACTACTTGTTGCTCCCCTATATTTGTCTTCATCTAAACCTTGCGTTTTTAAATGTGACAAGAAAGGTGTATGATCTGCTAAATTAGTGTCGTTAGGTTTTTGGACTTTTCTATTTTTTTCCGCACAAGGTTTGGGATTATTACCACTTTCTTCGCTGTATGCTAGTCCAGGTATACTATGATTAACATCTATTTGATACAAGCATCCTAACACGACACCAGTTTCCATTCCTTTAGGAAACGCAACAACTACGTAATTATCCAAATCAGGCGGTATGCCCCACCAACCATAGCTTTTTTGTGTATCGTCAAAACTAACGCTATTGCCTATGTCATATTCTTTGGTGCTGCCTGCAATTGGACTACTCCATACACAAGTTACCCAGGAATCAGAATCACTTTCATTAGTATTGCTACTTGTTATGTAAACTCTAACTCTACCAAGCTTTAAAACATCTTTATTGTCTTTAATTTTACCTAAATGTAAGCTATCAAAATTTGCAATTTTTAAATTATTTGTATGATTAAACGAAGACAAAACTTCGTTATACATTCCTGTTTCATTCATTCTATGTTTATAGATTGTAAGTATTGTGAATTTGTATTCACATCTTTTACCGCTTCTAGCGATTGTGTAAATTGTCCGTTACTAAACGTACTCCGTACCTTTATTACTTGATATAATCCTTGTACTATACTAACTTTTGTATTAAAATCACTTTCTTCAGGTTCTCCATATAGTGTTTCTTTAGGTAATTGAAGTGTAAAATAAAATAAATTACTTCCTTTTTTATAATCTGCATATTTTTCACTTAAAACATTATCAGTAGCAAAACTTTCTCCTGACAAAAAATTAGGAGTAAAACCAAACCAATAAGGATCTCCAACTATATCTAAATTAATTCTAACAAGACTCTGTTCTGCTAAAAGATTTGCGTAAACCGCACCCATCATTACAGAGCTTGCATCTAATTCTCCTGGAGGTAAAAACCCAGTATAACTGCTTAAATCTATTTCTTTCCATCTTACAGGTATTTCAGTATTTTTACCTCCTTCTGCATAAAAATACTGCTCAATGTAACGTCTTCCTTTTATTCTACTGGTTTTTGTTGGTGTGTTACTACTACCAGGATTTGTGCTATTATTACCAAATGTACTTGCTTCTTTATTTTCTCTGAAACTAATTATTTCTTGTTTTTTAGTGTTAATTTTTTGTTGATTTTGTTGTACTTGTTGTGACAAATCATTTATAGCATTACCGTCATTTGTTTTTTTAGCCTGTTCTAATCTTTTTACTAATTGTTCCTGTTCTGTTTTTAATTTTTTATGTGTATTTAAATCTTTTCTTTCTTTATCTATAGCAATATCAGTACCTAATTCCTGCGAACCCAAATTATTTCCAGGATCATTTACAGTTCCTCTATCAATAGGCTGCAACGCTACATATGCATAGTTCAAATCAAAATTAAAATTAAGTATACTTGTATTTCTACCTGTGTACCAATAATCATATCTTTTTCTTAGCAATTGATACTTTTGTATTTCTTTTAATCTGTTTTGTTGATATGATTTGTTTATTATTAAATTATTATAATTATTACTGTCGTATAAAATTCCAACTTCAATACTGGGTATTAATGTATACGTTATTTTCTTTTGATATTCGTTTCTCCAACTATCATATTCACCGTATTCAACATCTCCGTCAACTTTGTAAAACATTGGTAACCCGCTGCCTTCAGTAACAGTTGCTTCATCATTAGCTTTACTTTGAGCCCCTGTTTTATTAATCGTAGTAATAGTTTTTTGAGCTTCATCAGTATTCATATATGCCAATCCCAAAACTTCACTTATTAAACTACCAGCAGGTATAGTAAAATCAAAACCCACACCACCAGTATATTCTATCTGTAATTTGCTGGTTGTTTTATATTTGCTTACTGCAAAGTTGTAATTTTTTATTTCAGGATCACCTAATACACTGTCCTTGCTTTTATCTTTAATTTGTATTATATATTGATCAGGATGTACTTGGGTTTCTAATTCTTTTTCCGACTGGTGCTTATTGATAGTTTTTTCTAATTCTTTTATAAATTCATTATATGTTTTAACACCTTTTATTGTAATTTGTTGTCCTATTTGCTCTGTAAAAACATCAAATGCACCATTACTAACACTAACAAAATCTATACTATGTGAAGTTCCGTGTTCATTAGGTATACTTTTTACTTTTCTAACTAAAATAGGCCATCTGTATACTGGTATATTTGCCTCATACAACCCTTGTTCATTTTGTCCTGCCCATGTTACACTCAAAACATATCCAGCTCGCAAGTGATTAGCTATACCTAAATCCTGACTAGCACTAAAAATAGCATCATAATAATTTAATCCTAATGGTTCGTATATATCAATAGTTCCTTGAAACGCAATTGCACTCCTACTTGTATGATTCCATCCAACATAATTTTCTAAATTTAAATTTTGTATTTGGAATTTACTAGTGACTCCTGTTTGTGCTATGATAATTCCATTATCTTCAACACTAGTAGTATCTTTTAAATATTCAGGATGCACCATTGCAAATTGAATAATATAACTATGGTTATCAAATATTGTTTCTAAAATATTTTCTAACCAAGTTATTTCGGAGGTAGCAACACTAGTAACCATATTAATTTACTTTTGAAAGATAACCAGATTTAAAAATTTTAATTTCTGTTCCTGCTGTAAAATCCCAAATAGGATTTTTTAAAACATCAGGATTAAGATATTTAAAAGTCCACAAATATCTGGGAGTATTATACAAATAATAGCTATAAAGATCAGGTCTATTTTCATATGTATGAGAAATAATCACTGTTTCAATATTTTGTGAGCTATTATTAAGATAAGGAGGACTCCAATATTCTAAAAACTTGCTATTAACAGCAGTGTTATTGTAAAAATTTGTTTTTTGTCCGTAAGCCATATTATACGAAACCTTTTTCTTTAATTAAATTACCTTTTGCAAAATCCATTATGTCGAATTCCCTAAACTGCTTAGTTGGTAAATATTGCGGTTGTAGCTCTACACTAACAGTAAAAATCACTGGAATTCTACTATGAAAATCCACATTGTCGTACAAAACATCAACATAATCAACATCGTCTGAGAACGTCATTGTAAAATTGCTTACAACTACAGGTGCATTTTTAATTATTAGGTCTCCATAGGCACTAAATTTTAATAGTGGTGGAGGAGCACCTCTGTAATCATCAACTTGACCAAACCTAGATTTAGTAACTGTTCTAAAAAAATGTACTGCTGCCATACTATATCTAGTTTCTTCCATTGTTCCACAAGTGAACTGTCCAGTCAGTGTAAAAGGACTTACGTTGCTCATAGCATAACTGAGCACACTGTAATTACTATGAGTTGTTTGATAAGGATTATATTGTGCATTAGCGGAAAGAGAAAAAACTGGTGTATAAGGAAATATAACACCTCGTGTACCTTTGTCTTTACCTAAATAATCTCTCATAATAGGAGAATCTTCTATTAAAGCACTTACTCCAGTTTCTTTGCGTTGAGGTTGACTTACATACTCATAAGGTTGCAACTTTACTCTTGTATCAGCCATTTAATCTTCCATTTATAAAATTAAAAATTTCCGGATTAAATTTACCAAAAAATTGCTCAAATGCTTTTTGCTTTTTTGTATTTGTAATTTGATCATCACTCATTATTTTTCTAAAATCTGTAGCACTCATACCACCTTCTTGTACTGGTAACTCCAAAATATATGCAGTCTGTTTTTCATTCTGTACATTAGGAACCAAAGTGATATCATCACTATAATATTGAAAAACATTCCCAGGTTTTAATCTACCTGCATCTTTTTTACTAAATGCAAGTATCAACGGATATTCTTCAGGATTTCGATTAACCAATCTTTGATCTGGTTGATAAGGTAAAGTATTTACTATGTGATCTCTACTTATACCAAACATCTCATTTATAATTCTTCTTTTTTCATCAAATGTAAATGGATCAGTAGTATAATCTTTTTTATCATGAGCTTGTTGTTGTTTTTTTCCAAAAGTAGTACTGATAAATACATTATCAGCGCCAAATTTCCTAACTAAAGAGAGATAAGTTTGATAGTGACCTTTATGCATTGGTTGAAATCTTCCACCATAAAAGACAGTTACATTCATTTCATTAAATTCATAAAGTTTCATATATTCCTGACCTATTTTAGTTATATTTATTATATCGAAAAAGGCTTTTCTTGACAAATTATTTCATTTATAGTATTATATAGTTTTAGGAGTGTCAATCTATGAAATACCTCAATAATAAAGATTTATTAAAACAAATTCATATCAGTAAAATGAGCTACAGCTGGTATAAAAATAAAGATTATTTTTTCTATGATGTTATAGTCGATGATCTTTACAACATCTCACAGGAATTAAAAAGCGAAGCAGAAAAAAAATGTTTGGATAGGTTAGAGCTAGAAAAAACTGATGAAAATATAGCTAGTATACAAGACAAGATTGTATACAGGATTATTACTTATGAACACATACCTGAGGATCCAAAAAGAAAAAGCAAACCCAAAACTGTCGCAGACAGGCATGTAAAAATTAATTTTCCTAGTTTTAAACATTATGTACAACAAAATGAAGGCTGGAAAGAAGTTGCTAGAAGTCATTGGAAAGGAGACTTGGAAACTGGAAAGTTCAGTTTTACTCACGGTAACGTAAGTGATGAGCTAGCAAGAATGTTTTTAAAACTTTGCGAACGATATGCTACTAGGAGTAATTGGAGAGGATATACTTATGTAGATGAAATGAGGAGTCAAGCAATTTTACAATTAACTATTATGGGTTTGCAATTTGATGAGTCTAAAAGTCAAAATCCATTTGCATATTATACAGCAGCAATTACTAACAGTTTTACTAGAATTTTAAACACAGAAAAAAGGAGTCAAGTTATTAGAGATGATTTACTTGTAAATGCTGGATATACACCGAGTTACACAAGACAAGTAGAAGATATGCTTGCTACACAAACAACCCAAAATGATGTATTTTAATGCAAAATTTATTTAAAAAGGCTGCTTGTTTTACTGATATTCATTATGGAATGCGTAATAATAGTCGTACCCATAATTTGGATTGTGAAGAATTTGTTAAATGGTTTTGTGATACTGCTAAACAAAATTACTGCGAAACGGCAATATTTTTAGGAGATTGGCATCATCATAGAGCCACAATTAATGTCAGTACACTTA
>Ga0070745_1001466_pt1 | contig 13081 bp, 2 predicted proteins | sample VirMetDEL_Mar_4_FD_77438 | JGI IMG/M metagenome (GOLD analysis project Ga0070745, IMG submission 77438) | Aqueous microbial communities from the Delaware River and Bay under freshwater to marine salinity gradient to study organic matter... | ecosystem: Environmental > Aquatic > Marine > Coastal ...
AGATCAAGAAGGTTTCGTATGGGCATCGTGATTATAGCGATTTCACGAAACACAAGAATCCAAAGCGTCGGGCTAATTTCAGGGCCAGACACAACTGCAAAACAGCAAAAGACAAAACAACGGCCCGTTATTGGGCTTGCAAACATCTCTGGTAACCATGGCAGAAGAAGGTCAAATAAAGAAAGACGTAATTAAAAAGGCTCGCAAGAATCCCGCCAAACCAGCCAAACCCGCTGAAACTACTAAAGTAGAAGAGAGTGACGACCCGTATTCTCAGGCTAGTATTGACGCTGGATCACTCGAAGGCAAGGTAAGCCCCGCACCCGCTATGCGTGAAGACCAACCTTCTCAAGCTAGCATCGAGACACCAACCTCATCTGAACAGCCGTCTACGGCTTTTTTAGATATGTATCGGGGGGTAAGAGATCAAATGGCCAAAGAGAAAGAAACTGAAGCTCAACAGGCTGTTACTGATCCCGCTAAACTTGAAAGCGCGGCACAAGATTTAGCCTCTTTCCGCTCTGGTTTAGGCGTCTTTACAGAAGAAGGGACTCCCCAGCCTCGAAAAGATACCATGCTCGAGGAAGCCTATAGGCGCGTCGGAGAGAGGGAAAAGCGACGGGAAATCGCTGCTGACCTAAAAAGCCTATCGAAACGAGGGGCTTTGACTGGAGACCTACTCAAAGAGGCCCGACAGAAAGCTGAGAAAGCTGGTGTTACTGGAGAGCAGTTCGAGTCGTTCATGGAGAAAAACCGAATCCGTGAAAGGGGTTCCCCGTTCTCTTTTAAGAGGCAGAAGTCTGGGACTGGTTTGTTTGATCAACCCGCTCCGTCACCCGAGGCAGCGGCTAGAGCAACTCAAAAGGTTTTGTATGAAAGAGAGTTCGGAACGGAACCATTAAGTATGCAAAAAGCGATGCAAAGTGAGGACTACGTAACAGGGTCTTATTCCCAAAACCTCTTTAAGTCCCGCCCCCTCTCTGGAAGAAAAAGCTCTGCTTATGAGAGAGAGGCGAGGAGAGCAGAGAGAAAAGGAGAAAAGTCTTTAGCGAGTGGTCTTCGTGCGAAGGCTGCGGAGGCACGAGTCGGTGAGCCTTCAATTGACACACCTGCACTTAAACAAGGTCGTAGGGACGCAGAAATTGCAGCCGGAGAAGAAGCGATACTGCAAGATAAGGTATTTAGTGAGACAATGAGACGTGCGGCAGAGTCTGATGCTCGTCTTCGTGATATGCAACAGCCAAGGCGTTTACGCTAACGTAAGGAATAAATAAGTATGGACATTGACTTCAACCAAGACATCGCGCCTCTCCGCCAGCAGTATTTCCCAATGCTTGCTGGCGAACGTGGTTTTGACCAAGCGATGAAATATCGTCAGGAAGTCCTGATGCCTATGCGCGAGCAGACGCTTAACCTGTATCGAACGCAGCAACAAATCAGATCGCAGGATCTAGCTTTTGAACAACAACAGTTTGCTTTCCAGCAGGCTAGGGAGAAAGCCAAACGAGAGAATGAGGCGTTCGCAATGAAGCCTGTAATTGACGAGAAAATCAACTCATTACTCGATGATGAAGTGATGAGTACTGACGATAAGATGGCTGAATTGGGTAAGTTGTCTTTGTCAGTTGCTCCTTACCTTACTAGAGATTCTCCGCTAACTCAGATGTTCTCAGTGACCTCGGGGATTTTCCAGTCTCAGGCAGCTTCTGAGCAAAAGAAAAAGGCTGAAGCACTTCGTAAAGAAAAAGAAACTTTGGGCCTTGTAGACCTCGCCTCAAAGATCGGTAAGTTTGATCTAGCCGAAGAACTCGCCAGTGCAGACGGCATCTCGACGGCTGAGAGTCTGATGATGGCCGCAGGTAAGCAGTCCTATGAGCAAGGGCAACAAGAGAAAGAGAGGTTGACCAAATTGGCTGAAGCCAAAGCTTATGGGGAAGCAACCTCTAATTATGTAGACCTCCTTAAAAACTTTAAGTCTTCTCTCGCTGGCCTTAAATTTAAAGAGGGTGACCCTGAAACAAATAAGGATGGGGAAGTAGTGAGAGACGTATCTGAGCTTGATCCTTCGTCAAAACAACAGTTGCTCGGGGCTTTGAAGTTTCTATACCCTTCGATGTCTAACGACGAGTTTGATAAAAGCAGCGACGTCAATCTTCTTAGATTGGCTAACGAAACTGTCTCTAGTGAGATGGCGAAGTATACTCCCAAACCCGATAGAGGCATTGGCATACAAGCCGCATTTGATTGATTCTCCCCTAACATTACATACTTAAATCAGCTATGACTGAATACGAAAAACTACGTGAGTCCGTTGTTTCTGCAACCAGAACGCCTGAATATCAAAAATTCTCAGAATGGTCAGTAGATAAGCAGATCGACGATCCAGTTAGGGGGAGGCTAGACTACGCGGATTACCTTAGAAAGGTTCACATTGATGCGGGGATCGCCACACCTGAGATTGAGGCGGACATCCGAAAAGGTTTGTTTTCTTCTTTAATTAAGGAGGGGTCTTTGGAAGAAGGAGATTATTCCGGATTCCAAAAACTTACAGCGGTCCCCGATGTTTCTTTTGAAACTAAACTAAATTTAGCTCAGAGCCATACTGATGCTAATAGTGAAGAATGGAAAATCCTAACAGACTATAAGGAAGCTCGGAATGTTTTTGCGGAAGGAGATGAGCAGCTTCTTCGCTTACAAGAAAGGGCAACTGAAGTCCTTGATCGGCAGTATGATATTGCTAAGAGGAATATGCTTCAGTCTGGCGAGCTTCCGTTCATTGCAACTACGGACGAGCAAGGCAACCGAGTAATCCTCGCTGGTGAAGCCGCAAACCGAATGAGTTTCAGCAAGGCTCTTGAAGTTTCTAAAGCTGGCGGTGTTTCATTATCCGATGCTTACCTTGCCAAAGGACAATTGGATGTTGTTGCAGGAACGAAACTGCAACGCTTTAAGTATAACCGCTTTAATGAAGCACTGAGTGTGCTTTCCAGCTTGTCTGAAAAGGACTCAAATGTATCTGACCAGATAAAAGCTCACGCACAGAACTTAGGGGAAAAAGAAGATGAAGGTTTCCTTGATTGGTCTGCCCGTAAATTAGATGACGTTGTTGATTCTGTTCTAGGTTTCTTCTCTGAAGAAACGGAGGCTCAGAATGAGCGCATGGAGAATTTCCAGAACACAAGCACTGATAAGGTTATCTACGAATTAAAGGATAAACTTAATTCTCCCGATATAGTATCCGCAGGAGAAGAGTTTTCGTATGAGGATGTTAAGAATGCTTACGACTATTTAGTTTTACAGACTGCCTCAAGCGGCAACTACTTTGATCTATACGAAGAAAAAGAAGCGGGTCGAAACATAAGGATGACCTCTGCTGGCGTTCCGATTGTCCATACTGCTGCTCTCGCGAATGAGAATGCCTTTAATGATATGGTAGCGGCTCGCCCCGATATCGATCCTGAAATTTTTGATCAATTAAGAGTCCAGAGAACTGCGTTGTTGAATCAGAACTTCAACCACTATGACAAAATCCTAAGTCGAAGTGGAGTAGATGATGAATGGCGTGAAGCAGTCATGGAAGGTCGTGCTAACGGCAAACAGAACCACGAGATCCTCAATGACTTCTTAAAAAATGAGGATAATTACAACACCTACTGGGAAAGAACCAAAGGCATTGCGTCATCTGTTGTCGAGGGAGCGGCGACTCTTTTAGCTGCTATTCCGGCAGTTATGGGGAATGAGAGTGCTGCCAACGTGTTGGCTCAGGTTTCTCAAGACTCGTCGGACCGTCGGGAAGTTGCGCGACTATTTAATCAAGAGTATGGGTATGGTATGGAGGTCGCGGAAGCCATTGCTCCGATGACCACAGATGTCTTAGCCACTACTTTGCTCGCTGGAGTGACATCTCCCGCAGGTGGGGTAGGTGGTGCAGCTTATCTCACAGCTAGAGCAGGGTCCGTCGCTGGTCTTAAAGCTCTTACTAAAGGGATTACGTCTAACGTAATTAAATCGGCCCCATCGATTATTGGGAGAGGGGGAGCTACTAAAACTCTGGCAGAAGTTATTGAGACGTCTTTGAAGACAGTTGACGGCAAGTTAGCTAACGACGCCTTAAAGGCTTACAACAAATCACTTGGCCGTAAATTAGGAGTAACGACCGCCGTCTTTGTTCCGGCTGCTACCCGTTCTGGTGGGTCTACTTACGGCTCGATTACGAATGCTCTGAGGCAAACGACGGATCTATCGAAAGAAGAAATCCACGATAGAGCCATGGGTGCTGCTATGCTTAGTGGCACTATCACTGGTGTGATTACATCCGGATTTAGTTTTTTCGGTCGTGGTGGACTCGAGGATGCCTTCCTTCGTGGGATGTCCTTCAGAGAGTTTAAGACCGTGTTAAGTAGTTTAGACGACTTCGCTAGCACTTTTACGACTGGTAAAGTGAAGGACGTCCTCACTTCAGTAATTAAGAAGGCCTCACAATCCAAAGGAGGATTTATCAGAGGAGCTTTCAGAAAGACTCGCGGTTTTACTGATGAGGCGATGGAGGAAGGACTCGACCAGTTTATCAACTCCTATGTTGAGGACGCGGCTCTGGAACAAGATACTCCCATGATTGAGCGTCTTGAGCAGTCGTTTAATGCCGCAGTAGTGGGAGGTATTATAGGTTCTGTTGTGACTACAGCCCAGCAGGTAGCTCCTCGTTTCCAAATGAATGCAGCCATGAGGCAGCAACAGGAAAGGGACTTTAGGAGAAGCTTGTTCGAGAAAGCTTCGGAGAGCTTGCGAGAATCAGGTAGCCCAATTACTGCATCTGTTCTAGAAGCCCAATACTCTATTGCGGCGAGGGTCAGACCGGAAGACACCCCGCTTATCGGGGCTGAAACACAGCCGGAGGTTGTGGATGTTAGTCAACGTCTCGAAGGTGAGACTCCAGTAGTTGAAGAAACTCCGGCTCCAGCGGCTGAAACTGAAGAGACCTTTAGAATAATAGGTGGTGAAGATTATTATTCCAATCTTCCAGAAGGGGTAGAGACCAAAGAGGACTTCCGAAAATGGGCGGGATCGTTGGAGGAAGGAATTTATGAATACGATTTAGATGGGTCTGGCAAGAATATCGCTAGGCTGTTTGTGGATAAGGATGGATACGCAAGTTGGCGTTATCAACGCGAAGATGGCGGATTTGCCGGAGGCCGATTGGAAGATGATTACGATAGGTTTAGACTTTCTCTGGTTAATACAAGTGCTGAAGCACGTATCAAGAAGATTCCAAACGCGACGGCATCTTCTGCCGCAGAGGCATTTGCGGACTTTGCCGAGATAGAAAGGAAGCAAGGAGAAGAGCAAAGAGAATCTTTTGAAGCGAAAGCAGAAGAAAAAGACCAACAAGATACAGAGGAGATTCTCTCTACTATTCAAAATACTCCAGAACGTATTTTGCGGCGTAAAGTTAATAGTATTTTATCCCTCAATTCGCCAGAGAAGCTTGATAACTTCCCGAAGTCTAAAAAAGGCAAAGAAAAACAAAACGCCAGAAAGATCTCAGGTCCAATCGATATAAGACCTGAAGACGAAATCGAAGTCGTTGAAACCGAAGTAGAGGTCAGCCCCCTTAAAACTCAGTTTATCGAAGAACCGGACATAGCGATCTTTAAATCTGGCAAAGAATTTACAGAGGAAGAAGCCGATGCTGTAGAGGCCGTCTTGGAATTAGCTGAGGTAGGCTTCCCTGTTCGTTTCAATTCAAACAAAACTTATGGCGTTCCTTTTACTTCCAAGAAGCTTGCCAACAAGTCAGAGTTTTTAGCGAAACAAATCTTCAGCAAGTATCCCCTTATTCAGTCAGAGTATTATGCTAGCAAGTTTACAGGGATGCGTGCGATCACGCGCTTTGATCCTGCGACTGGTAAAATCGCCAAGGGCAAAGTCAAAGGCTTATTAGACAACCAAGGAAACGGGATTTTCAATAACGATCCCGTTGTCCTTGCGGAGATGTTGGCTCATGAAATCCGAATCCCTGTTCCCGATTCAGTGAATGTTTTCGACATCAACCCTTCGATCAAAGTTCGTGATGGGTTTGTTGTCGATGTCATTAAACCTTCGGACACTGGAATTGGTGTCGAGTCCGCAGTTACTCCGGTCACTCCAATCAAGAGTTTAGAATTTGACCTAGCGGCCATCAAGAATCTGACTCGCATACCCTTCATTGAGGCTAACAAAGATGACAATGTCATGCCTTTCGGTGCTAGAGAGATCAACGAACGGGGGTTCACACAAGATGTCTCAGACAGAAAAGTTACTTATGGGGACATCAAGCGGCAGTTAAACGATTTTTACGAGGCTTCCAAAACTGACGGGAGCCTCCGTAGGACTCTCTTACAGGGGTCTCGTGGGGCAACCTTGCAGCAAGGCTACGATCTACTTGACGACACGAATGCCGATATTGCTTTTAACGAAGCCTACCTTGAATACAGCAGACTCCTCCACTTGTTTGAGTTGAAGGGCGTGATGGAGAGCCAGATGAACTACGCGATTGAGGTAGTCGCTGGTGAATCTAGAGTTAAGAATACTAAGAAGAGTAAGAATGCTGTTAAGAAAGCTCTCCTATCTAGAGTGGACATCGACTCTGAAGCCGAACTTGCTCAAGCCGTCCAGCCATTTATCGCTGGCAAAGGCAAGACCCACACTGATTCTATCGTCGGGTATGTAGATACTCAGATCCTAAATAACGATGCTTTTAAAGCTGGGTCGATGCCTACCTTCGATTCCGTCTTTAAGAAAAAGGTAAAGAATTACATAGCGAAAGAGAAAGTTCGTGGGGTCCAGCAATCAAAGAATGTTGAAGTCGATAACGCTAATTTCGACTTCGATCAAATTCCGGACATGGCCAGCGACATCTATGGGGAAGGTGACCAAGGGGTAGCTTACTCCGGTAGCCTCGGCTCTGTCGATGCCTCTGATACTATCGATGATGCTACTTTCTACAACACGCTGAAGGACGCTATGTCGAATATGAAGAGCCAGATTGAAGCTTCACCAGCCTTGAAAGCTTCTATTGTTGATCTTTATATCGAAGCTATTCAACCCAACGCTACCCCGCGTATGAGAGGGATTGTGTCAGAGATGGAGACTTCCGAGCTGATGGGTCATCTTGGGACATACCTTGGAACTGGAAGCCATACTTCTCGACCTGAAGTTCTGGAGTTTGTCCGCCGACTTGAGGAAGAAACGCTTGATGCAGGGGTGAACATCAAGGATGCGTTGTATCTTAGCTACCTCACATATCGATACGAAGGTAATCCTCTGGATAACTCTGAAGCTATTACAGAAGTGCAGAGACTTATGGGTGAGTCACTGGGTCGGGCCTTTAGCCGTAGAGACGCTACCAACTTCATTAAATCGATGGATCAGGCCGTCCGCCGGAGATTCTCCCGCGCACACGTTTCCGAAGAAGTCAGAGCCATCCTCGAGCAACAAAACGCTGTAGATGTCGAGCGTCTCGGTCTTGTAGACGGAGATCCTGAATCTGTAATTTCAGCGTTCAAGAAGATTGCTAAGACAAGTGACAGCAAATCACACAAGCTGGTCGCAGAGCTTCTTCTGGAAGACGAAGCGTTTCTCCGGACTGTAGAGTTCTCTCTCGGTGAGAGTCTTTATCCGGTAGCAGGTCAGCATTCACTCTTGAAAGACGGACGGCATGTCGTCTATGTGAACCTTAGAACCGGAAACGGATTGGGTCTGGAGAATGTCCTTCTCGAAGAGTATACCCACGCTTTCCTTTCTGACGTAGCGAACAAACCGGAGGACAGCCTCAACGATAATCAAAGGGCTGCCCGACAAAGACTTCAGAATCTGTTCACTCTCGCAGAGAAAGAGTATCGTAAGAGTAAGATTACTACTCCTGTTTTGGAAGATGCTTTTGAGAACTTCGATGAGTTCCTTGCGAATTTCCTCCTTTCTCCAAAGCTTCAAGCTCACATTAAGAGCTTAGAACCTCCTAAAGGGCAGCGCGGATTCTTCCAGCGCATTATGGAGTCTCTCATCTCTATGTTCCGTAAGCTTACTGGACGTGAGAAGAACGCTTACACAGAGGCTCTGACTGACGTTATATCACTCAGCAAGACGCCTTTCAGAACGACTGCCGTCCCTCCTGCACAAGCAGCAATGGAATCTGCTGAGTCCGCCTCTCGCGATATTAAGGAAGTCACAGAAGTGTTAGGGACTCCTGAAGAACAGATTCGTGAGGTCGCGACTCCAGAGCAGATCGAGTCACAGCCGGACCCCGACCAAGAGAAGATCAACAATAGTATCGATAACTTCATCAATGAAGTAAGGAGTTCTGGTAACTTGTCTTCAGCAGATCAGCAGAGAATGGAGTCGATCCTGCTCCATTTAAAGAACCGATTACCGTTGGGTGTTGAAGTTTCTGTTGATCTGGACATGGATGCCCCTGCTTCGGCCACTGCTAATACGGTGCAGATCAACCCGAAGGTTTTAATGCGAGACCTTCAGAATTTTGACTTACTGGGATCGAAAGTATATGCGGAAACCTTGATCCACCATGAGCTGGCCCATGTCGCTTCTTTCAATGCCCTCACCAAAAAAGAGATCTCTGACTACGTAATGTCGCTAGTCGAAGGGGACTTCATAGGGATAGCTAACACCTACTACCGTGATCCCGCTCAAAGAGACGCCGCGATAGACCTAATTCAAACTGAGATTACAGAAGATACTGATCCTGAAATCTTAGATGCTATTGCAATAGAAAAGCAACGTCTGGCTGAGGAGAAGCTCCGTATGCATCTCGAGAAAGTCAGAACGGGAACGACGACTGAAGACGATTACGACTTCTGGTCAAGTGATCCCAGTATCTTCAGGATCATTACCCGTTACATCAGAGCTTACTTCTCTCGACTTTCTGCTGCAAAGCAAATGAAACGAGAGTCTACTGCTTTGGATAGTCTGCTTGTAAAAGTCAACCGTGAGGCAACTCTTTTGAATCTCGGGTTCAACAGAAACGTCGATATCCAAAGTTTGGATGTAAATGACCCTGACGCTTCTGCTTTGGAGTTTGCTAGATTAGTAAATTACGATCCAGTTGAGGAATCGTCAATTCTTCAGGAACAAGCAGAAGGGGTAGTAAGATTGTATGCTTCTACGATTCCTTCTGATTTCCCAAATGTCGTAATGGCTAAGGCCCGATTGAGGATGAGCGATGCCTCTGAGTTTGTTCCTGAAGATAGAGACAGAGTTCAGATTGCTGTTGATGAGGGGTATGTTGACGAACAAGACGCTAGGGAACTTAGGGATTTAAGTGAAGACGAAGTTGAGGGGACCCTCCTAGCGGAACTACAGGAGGAACTCAGCCCCACCTCAAGGTTTAAGCCAGTCGATATTAACGTAGTGAGTCCTGACCTAAACTTGGGAGCCATCGTTAGTGCTGTTGAGTCTCTAAGCAACGATACTTACAAGGCTTCTGTAGATATCTTTGAAGATGATATTTCTGGTTCCTTCCAAGTGGACATTAAACTTACTAACCCCTCCGGAGAACTAATAGGTAAAATTGAAGATACTGAGATCCGGCCTTCTGGTGTGATCAGCATTGGCTACATGGCTAATCAGACAGATGCTGCAAAAGGCTTTTCTTCTGATCTTATGACCGCATTGATTATGGTCAGTGAACAGGCAGGCATTGACAAGGTAGTCACTGAAGCTGCTGGTTCCAGTAAAGGTTTTGTATATAAAAGGAAACTTGTAAGTACTTACAATGACATTACTAACTCCCTGAGCGAAGAAGAGTCAGAAGCAACGAAAAAACAGTTCTTTGCGGATGCCAAGCTTGAACAGGCTTTTGCAATGAATGGTTACTACACTTGGCCTTCGATGGGTTTCAAACCAAATGACCCTAAAAAAGTTCAGAGGATTATCACACGAGCAAGCAACCCCGAATACGCCGACGATTTTGCAGAGGACTTGGTAGACGAAGTCTTATTCAACAAATCAAAGTTCTTACGGGATCTACCTGAAGATAAGCAGCAGGTAATCGCGGATAAGCTCCGCGAAGACGCTTCTAATATTTCAGCGAGCATCGTAAGAAGTGCAGAATTCCTAGAGAGTATCGCGGTCAAGGATGCTAATGGAGACATCGATCTTAACAAGACCTTGAATGAGGGTAGCGCAACGCAGAACAAAATGGCTGCGAAGGCTTGGAAGAGTATTGGTGAATCAATAGACGTGACCTTTGACCTCACCGAAGGTAGCGATTCCTTAAAAGCCTACGCTAGGAAAACGATCCCACCTTTGCTGTTCCGTAAGATAAAGGAAGTCCGCCCTCTTGTTTCTGAATTCAAGCAGGCCAAAGACCAGCCCGATGTAGATATCGAGTCACTACGCGACGAATACAATGATCGAGCAGCAGCTCTCGGTATCAACTTCAAGCTGTTTGCATCCAGAGGGATGCCTACCACTACTATCACCAACCTAGACTTCTCCAACGTAGTAAAGCTGCTTGAGATGCCGATGGCTGAATTCCAGACTTACAAGAAACCAGAACGGTGGATAGATCGGATCCTTATAGGGGATGTAGGTTCTCCTGTAAGAGATCTGATCGAGCAGCGTGACGAGTTTAAACGCGCTTCTTACTCCGCCCTTAAAGCCTTCCAAGCTAAGTTCAAGAAGGTTCTAGAAAAAGATCAAATCGTCTTGGATGATGCGATGCTCCAGACTATCGCAGATGCCCAAGGATACTTCGACGGGAATCTTGTCAGCGACGAATTCTACGCCCAAGAAGAAGCCGCTCATAAAGCCAGAAGGGACGCAATCAAAGCGGACGACCAACTAACTAAAGCCCAGAAGAAAACGAACATCGCAACTTCAAGGCAGCTTCGCGACAAGAATATCGCCGATGCGGAGGATGCTGCTATCTCCGCTATTGAGGCCAGCCAAAATAAAGCCGTCCAGACGCTCTCAAGAAGATCACCTGATCTCGCGACATTGATCACGAGTATGCGTAAGGAATTGATTCAACCAATCCAGAATAAGCTCACTGAAGCTGGCGTTTCCAAAGACATCAAAATTCGTATTGATAAGACGGGTGGTTTCTATCTCACCAGAGCTTACAGAATTTTCGACGACCCGACTTACGCTAACAAAGTCAGGGAGGATAAGAACTACGCAAAAATCAGGCAGGCTGCGATGGACTACTTTGAGAAAAGTCTCAAAGATACAGCTCGGGCAGCAGCCCTACAGAAAAATAGTGATACCGCCAAAGCAGAGGCTGCTGCGGAAAAAGCCCTACGTGATGCCAACAAAGAGGCTGGCAACGGTAAGTCGTATGCTCAGAATGTTCTCGAAGAGTTTATCTCGAGATACGAAGGTGTCGTCAGTGGGGACTCAACTGTAAGTAATCGTTATTCAAAAGTCGTTAAGAACCTCACGAAGAGGAAAGACTTAGACAAGAGCCTTCGGGATCTTCTAGGCGAGTATGGTAAGGAGTCCGGAACTGACCTGATCGTCAGGACGTTCTCAGTTGTTTCCAACTTAGCCGCAGAACAGGTCTTCCGTAGCAACCTTGCCAAGGTAGGAAAGAAACAAGGGTTCTTGGTTGATGCTAACACGGCACGAAAGAATCCAGAACTTTACACAGAACTTAAGCCGAGTGCGAATCGGAACGACCCTCTTTACAACCTCTTCGTAAAGAAGGAGCTGTTCGACGATTTAAAAGACGTCGTAACTCCACCTTACGGTTCGTCATTAAACAGCACGTCTGAAAAGACTTTAAGTTCTGTGGCGGCGTTCCTTCGGAACATCACAGGTAAGTCTATGTTGTTCAAGACTCTCGGTTCGGTTGGATTCTATCTCAGAAACATCTTTGGAAACGCCCTCTTCTTCGGGCCAGCTCAAGGTATGAATACTAGCTGGAACATCTTCACAAACTCTTTCGGGTTCTCAAAGGAGATGTGGAAAGACCCGAACAAACTCGATGCATACTTGACCGAACTAGTTGGTCTCGGCGTATTTGGAGATGAACTTCGGGCAGGGACAATTCGAGAACTGATGTCTGGTGATATCTCACCAGAAGCTAAAATGTCGAAACTCAATAAGCTTATTGAGAAAATACCTGCTAAAGCTAGAGAAACGGGTAAGGCGATTACCAAAAGCGTTGAAGAGAAGCTTACTAATTTGTCAGCATCCATCGATGGATCATACAAAATTGCTTATTATGAGCATGAACTTTCGATCCTACGGCAAGCGAAGAAAGACCATCCAAATACTAAAATCGGTAGTCTTGAAGACTACGATCTCAAGAGGATGGCTGCGAAGAAAGTTAAGATGACCGCCCAGTCATTGAGTCAAGCTCCTCCAATCGTGAGAGACATGACGAAAGGAAGCTACGGTCTACTTCTCGCTCCGTTCCTCCGATTCAAAGCTGAGGTTCCGCGAATCGTTTGGAACACCTATAAATTGGCCAAAGAAGAAAAGGCTAGCGATAACCCAACCATTGCCGCCAGAGGTAGGAAGCGATTCAATGCGATGACCATGATGCTTGGGGTCTTTTCGACTTCATCAGCCTCGCTTCTGTCATGGTTGATGGGGATTGGGGATGATGAGGAAGAAGCTCTCCGGAAATCGATGCCTGAATATCTCAGAGGCCATACCTTCTTCTACTTTGGAGATCGCAAGGACCTGACATCCATCGACCTAACATACCTTAATCCGTTCAGCTTGCTGGCCGATCCAGTTATGAGATCTTTCGAGTCTATATCCAAAGGGGATGTACTCGAAGGGGTAGGTAAATTCATCCAAGGACTATTCCTTGATCAGTATCTGGACGAACAGATTTTAGCAGGATCGTTGACGGATATCAAAGAAAACCGTGACTCGACTACAGGACGAAGGATCTGGATTCCAGAAGCCGATAGTTTTGGCACTGCTCTTTACAAAGGTATGTCATATCTCTTTGTAGGTGCCTACCAGCCTCGTGTCGTAAAAGACGTTCTCGAAGCCGTCAATGCTGCTGGCGGGGACTATCATAAGTTCTCTGACTCACCACTCGGAGAGCTTCTAGACGGGGTATATCCGG
>Ga0070745_1001467_pt1 | contig 13074 bp, 3 predicted proteins | sample VirMetDEL_Mar_4_FD_77438 | JGI IMG/M metagenome (GOLD analysis project Ga0070745, IMG submission 77438) | Aqueous microbial communities from the Delaware River and Bay under freshwater to marine salinity gradient to study organic matter... | ecosystem: Environmental > Aquatic > Marine > Coastal ...
GATAACATTGCTGGTGCGTTGACTATTGAAGCACTTAACCAAGTTTCCGATGTAACAAAGTACTCGTCTGAAGACATTGCCGATCTCAAAGGCAAAATTACAAATGATCTAAAAACAAAGACTTTAGACGAAATACGTTCTTCCGATGCAGGCAATTATGTAAATATTGCGCGTGATAACTACACAGCCTCCGATTCCGTTGCGTCTAGACCTTCTCTTGGGGATGACGTAACCGCAGAGGATATTGTAAATGGTGGGGCACGGCTTGTTGTTGGAGATAACGGCCTCTTAGATTGGCGTAAAGTTACCTTGTTTGGTACTCCGCAGTGGAGCGCAGAGCATGGACAGCTTGTATACCACAGGCCAACACCGTCAGGTCAGACAATTATTACAGACATATCTGGTGTTAATATTCTTGAACGCTTGCCTTTGGAACTAGAAATTGTAATCGGTGATACTCTCGCCGAAACACAAACGTCTAACCCCAATGCGTTTATAGAGACTGCTACAAACATAATCGATACTTCAAGTAACGCTGTAAAAAATCAGCTTAGAAACGTGCTTGGCGAAGAAGGATATGACTACGTAGCCAATACACTACTTGCCGCTAAAAATAGCGTTGCAAACAGCGACGGCGTAAAACTTGCGGCGGCAACTGCACTACGCGCTGGCGGCGGTATTACTGAAGCAATGAACGATATGTTGGTTCTTGCTGGCATTAACCCAGAAACTAGCCCAGCAGGACAAGCGGCTTACCAGATAATTTCTTTAGGTGAGTCGCTCAACACCGAAGAATACAAACAGAAGATACAAGACTTCCAAACAAACTTTGCCAATGCAGAAGGCGTCATGGGCAAAGCAGAAGCAATTCTTGGCGGGTTCCAAGATGCACCTGTTGAAATGATTGCTGAATTTATCGGTGTTGAATTTGCTCAAGAAGCCGCTCCTTGGCTTGTCGGTGGTGTTGCCGCAGGTGTTACCCGAACTGCTAATTTAGCTAAAGGAGCCGCTAAAGAAGCCGCCGAAGCCGCCGCTCGCCGCGCAGGACTCCAAGCCGCCGCTGTTTCTGATGTTGGTGAAAGTGCCGGTAGTAACGCAGGTGGTGCATATGATGAGGCGCTCCAAGTTGCTCTTGCTAACGGTATGAGTGAAACCGAAGCAAACGACTACGCGTATAAAATGGCGGTATCTGCTGGTATTTTAGGTAGTACCACAACCATGCTTAGTCTCGGTATTGGCGGACAAGCGTTAGAAAAAGCGTTATTTAATAAAAACACATCAGGACCGTTAGGCGATGCCCTTGACGTAATCGGCACTAAACTACGCGATGGTGCGACGATTACATTAAAAGAAGGCGTCACGGAAGGACTTGAAGAAGGCGTAGTTACCGCGTTCAAAGAAGGTTCGTTCTATGAGCTAGACCCTACTCGTGACGTTAGCGGTAACATTGCCGGTGCTTCCATGCTTGGGTTTATCGCAGGTGGCGGTACATCAGGCAGTATTTACGGGCTTAGCACCACTGGTGACATGACTTCTAACGCCTTAATGGTGTTAAACGGTGATGTTGGCAACATAATCAGCAGTTCTCAAAATTCTCAAGCGGGCGCTAATACCGCTAAACAACAGCTTACTGACTTAGGAATTACTGATTCTCAAATACAGAGTAACTTGTTAAACCAAGTTTATGACGCGGGCTACACTGACAAAAACGAAGCGGTGCAGTCGTTTAATACCTACGAATACTACACACCAACCGATGCGGAAGTTAGTTCGTTTGTTGGTAATATTTCAGACACTGATCGCAATACTCAAATCGAACAATATATTGACCCACGTTACGTTGATATTGACGAGATTCGCGCCGCCGCACAGGCCGAAGGAATTAACCTTACTGACGAGCAACTACAATCTTATGTAGGACAGCAGAGCGAAGCGTCTGTAATTAGAGATGCACGTGCAGAGTTTGATCCTCAAGCAACGACATACCAAGAGGCCGAACAATTCTTCCGTGACACTTACGGATACACCCCCACGTCAGACGAAGTTAATCAATTCGTTGCAAGCGTTGCCGAATCCGACCAATCAACGGCTATTGGAGAATATGTAGACCCAAGACAGGTCACATTAGAAGAATCAAGAGCATTTCTTGAAGAGCTTGGGTATCAGCCAACTGATGATGAAGTCGCTCAATTTGCCGCACAGGTAGAAGAATCAACGCAACAAGAGAATATTGGTGCGTATGTTGACCCCCGCATGGTTGACCGCGAGGAAGTAATACAAGCCTTCACAGAAGCAGGTCTAGAAGATGTGCTAGAAGGCGACGTTACCCCGTTAATCGGGCAATATGCGGAGTCTGAGCTAACAGGGCGATTGGAAGAAGGACTGGACGCCGCTAGATTTAACGTCTTACGAGACTACATTGGTAAGCCATCGACAACAGATAGAGAAGCAACGGGTGTATTTGCGGAGTTTGAAGCTCTTGAGGATGCAGGTGTCGCACGAGACGAAGCCATTGCTCAACTTGCCGAAGACCTTGGAGTTACTGAACAGACTCTACTTGATGAAATGGCGAGTGTCGAAGAAACCCTTGGGCAACAAATTACGGGTGTCGAAGAAACCCTTGGCGGGCAAATAACCGACGTAGGGACTCAGCTTGGCGAACAAATTACGGGTGTTGAAGAAACACTCGGTGCAGATATTGAAGCCGTTGCCGATCTTGTTGGTAAACCTGCGGGGCTACTTACAGATACTGATATTGATTTTGTTGCCGATTTAATTGCACAGCAACAGGTACTTGAAGACCCGACTACCTATCAATTTACAGATCAAGATTTGCGTTATGACGTTACTGGCGATGCGGCGGTTACTCAGGAAGATTTAGACCTACTAAAACAGTTGCAACAAGATCCATCACTTGCTACTGAACTTGATCTCACTCTAGACCCGACTCTGTACACCGATCCCACGGGAGTGTATAAAACTGTCTTAGATACGCAAACCGAGTTAGAATCTCAGATAGGAGATACGAAAACAGCATTAGAAGCTAAAATCGCTGAAGAATCGTTAAAACAGGAACGACTCGGCAACTATCGTGATTTTAGACGAATGCTTATGGAAGCAGGTGATATAGGTGGACAGCGCGTGGATGTGAAGACCCCTGACCCATTACAACTTGGGTACCTGTATGACTTTAGTAGTATCTTTGCTAATCCACGCCAAGAATCTTTATTTGCGTCTCCTTATGCGGGAGGCGGAAAAGTGGATATAAACGATGAGTTGTTGCAACTCCTTGGAGATAAGTAATGGCAGAAGAATCTAGCTGGTGGGAAAGTGCTTGGGATTACGTCACTGATACCGACGATGGTTTGGTAAGCGACGTTGGTGGGTTTTTCACTGATAGCAAAGGTAATCTTGACACTAAAAAAATTGCCAGCATCGCAACAACTGGTGCTACGCTAGCCGACGCGTTTGGATTATTGCCAGATACAAACAGACCTACTGGTTACCAAGGTAGTATTCCTAAGTATACCGCTGTTCGTGCCGCTGTTCCTGAAAGCCCTCAACCTGCATCGGTTGAAGATTATGCGTTGATGCAACAATACCAGTATGACCCGAACAGGCGCCCCGGCAGTAGTGGGCGTCGATATTTTAGTGATGTGATGTATTCTGCACCTGACCAAGTAGCGTCAGCACGTGAGCAAGCAGAGCGGCAAGCCGAAGGTCTAGCAATGCTAAACCGTGCAAACCCTGCAAGACGTACAATCACTCCTCCTGAACCTAATCTAGCAAATACTGAACAAACACAAGCTATGGCTCGTGGCGGGATTGCGAAGTTAGTTGGTGGTGGACCTACTGCAAATGCACCTCAGACACCAATGTCACGACAAGACTTAATTAATTTGTACGAGTCTAATCCGCAAGAAGCATTTAAAATGGTTATGAGTGGTGCAGTCGGCGGTAAACCACAGTCTATGTCTTACGCACGCACTTACTTAGAAATGCTTAAAAAAGCGCAAGGTATGGGACAATTACCTAGCCAACAACAGCCTGCACCAAAACCTCCAATGCCGACAGGCACAGCTACGGGTATGGCGCAAGGCGGACTCGCCGGATTGTACGGGCAACAAAACCCTATGTTTGCTAAAGACAAAAACAAAATGAGAAACCAAACAAAAGGGTATTATTTAGGTGGCCCGACTGATGGTATGGCCGATGCCGTCCCTGCACAAATTGATAACCAACAACCCGCCGCACTCAGTGATGGCGAGTTTGTGATCCCTGCGGATGTTGTTTCTCATTTAGGGAATGGCAATTCAAATGCAGGAGCGGAACAGTTGTACGGTATGATGGAGCGTATTCGTCAAGCACGTACAGGCAATGCAGAACAGGGTAAACAAATAAACCCTAACAACTTTACACCAGCGTGAGGTAGATATGGCGGTCGGAGATACTACTACTGTAGATGATACAGGCATAGGGGCTGATCCACTTACAGGCGAGCAAACGGGTACTGAATCTTCCTTATCGACATGGGTAGGTCCATACGTTACAGATATGCTTGGGCGCGGTGAAGCCCTTGCTAGTGAGCCATATCAAGCCTACACGGGGCCACTTACAGCAGGTGAATCGGAGCTACAACAAACGGCTTTTTCCGGTATCGCTGGGCTAACTATCCCTACAGAACAGATGGGCGCATTTACACCGGGCACATTCAGCGCCGAAACTGCTCAACAGTACATGAATCCGTATTTACAAGCGGCGTTACAACCCCAAATTGATGAAGCACGTCGTCAGGCGCAAATTAGTCGTCTTGGAGATGCGGCACGGTTGACCAAAGCCGGTGCATTTGGTGGGTCACGTCAAGCTATTATGGAGTCCGAACTCAATAGAAATATGCTTCAGAATCTTGCCGGTATTACTGGTGAAGGGTACAGAACAGCATACGACAAAGCTGTACAGCAGTTTGAAAGAGAACAAGGCCGAGAGATGGACGCGCAACGGCTGGCTAATGAATATGGCCTTGCGGCAATACGCGGACAAGCGGAACTCGGTAGAGCACAACGTGATATTGAGCAAGAAGGTATTACCGCAGATCGTTTGCAGTTTGAAGAAGAACGCGACTTTCCGTACAAGCAAGTTCAATATATGCAGTCATTGCTACAAGGACTTCCAATTGCGGCTCAATCTTACTCGTACCAACAGCCCAGTGCGTTAGCTGAATTTGCGGGGTCAGCAAGTGGGTTGATGGAACTGTATAATATGTTATTCCCTGACGGCATTAGCATGGGCACTACGCCAGAAAATGAGTTTACTGGTACAACTCCTGAATCAGATGAAACAGGTTTAGAGTGAGGTTGAGATGATAAACGGCGGAATTGACCAACAGGTTCAACAGAAAGTAGATGCTTATCGTTCTAAGCCACAATTGCTTCAACAGCGGTATGCCCAAAACAAAGAGCTAATTGACCTTCTTGCACTACAAAAATTGAAGTCTGAGAAGGACGCAGTTGCACGTGATATGCAAATGCAAATGCAACAAAACCCACAGACTATCAAGGATCAGTTAGAGACTGAGATGGTGCAACGCACCAAGCAAGACATGATGAGTAAAGTCGGCCAAGTCAAGGGCGTACTCGATAAGCGTCAAACTGACCAGATGAGACGAGCTAAGCAGATGGGTATTGCTACTGCTCCTGCGCCGAATATGGCGCGTATGGCTAACGGCGGTATCGTTGGATTTGCGGGGCCAACAGGTTCTGAAGTAACGCTTGAAGATTACGAGGGGGTTGATCTTTCTGGTGCTACGTATGGTCAGCAGATGACTTCAGAGTACAAAAATATAAAACAAAAACAAAGAGATGCAAAATTATTAGACCGGTATCAAGATTTGTTAAGTCGTCGTGGCAGACTTAATTATATGGAAATTAAGGAATTAGAACGGTTACAAGGTAAGTTTTCGCCAGAAGTCGGTGCTGATGGCCCAGAACCATCCGAAGCTGAACCTCCAATGGGGCCAACACCCGGTTTTATTGCACCCGAAGAATCCCCAGCTACACCGCAACCAGAAACTGAAGTCGGACCTGAATCTGAAACACCCGCTACTCCTTCACAACAAGCACCTGAGTCGGGTATAGCGGCGGCGCTTGGCGCAGTTAAAGGAAACCAAAGTGTCGCGGTTCCTCCACGCACGGGCGTAAGTAAGTTAGAAGTACCAACTACTGATTACACGAAAGCTGATGCGTTATCCGCTGATTTAGCAGAAGCCTTTAAAAAAGACTCAGCTATCGATCCTTCTAAAATGGAAGAAGATGAGTACAAGAAGTTTCTTGAACGTGTTGGTTACGGTGCAGAAGATAAAGCACTACGTCAAAAACGTATTGACGAGTTGGAAGCTATCCGTGCAAAACGTATGGACCCAGAAGCTCTACGTGGCGAAGAACTGTCATCATTTTTACGTGGTATGGCTGGCCGCTCAACTACAGGCATGGCGTTAGCAGGTGGTAGTGCAGGTGCCGCCCGCGCCCGCAAGGCCGCACAACAAGCTGAGACAGGTTTACTTAGCGATGTTATGGGCGCCGAAACTGATTTGATGAAAGAATTGGCGGCACAACGTTTAGGAGCAACTGAACAATCGATTACACGTGCAGGCCAAGCAGAATTACGTAGAGGGCGTGGGCTTGAAGGTCTCGCAGGTTTATCACAAGAACAAGCGCGACGCGCTGAAGATGCAAGTAAACGGTTATTAGAAACAAATATAGCTAATTTGGAAGCGGGTGATCGCGACCGTAAGATGGAACTAGAAGCGTTAATTTCTAATGCGTCTACCGGCCTAAAACGAGATATTGCTATATTGGAAGGTTCTATTGCACAAGAAAAGAATCGTCTGACCGCCGAATCAAATGCGGCACTGCGTGAAAGCACTGACAAGCGTTATGCAGAACAAGTTCTTGGTAGCGTTAATAACTACATTGCAAGCATTAGCCAGAAATACGATAAGCTATATACCGACCGTATTAACCAAGTACCTATGATTCCTCCGTTTGCTGGAGATGAAAAAGCAATTAACGCCGAAATTGCAAGACTGCAAAAAGAACGTGAAGAACAACTTGCAACTACGTTACAAGATTTGCAAGAACAACGCGCACGATTAGAAAATTCTCTAAGCGGAGGCGAAAGCGAGTTTTCTGCTAGAAGAGTTCAGTAAGAGGTAGGCATGGCGCTTTATGAAGTTACTGCTCCTGATGGAGCTAAATATGAAATTGAAGGGCCAGAAGGGGCTACCGATCAACAGTTATTTAATGCTGTCCGTAATTTAATACGGGAAGAAGAACGTGCTCAACGGCAAGCCGCGCTAGAAGAAGCCCGTAGGCCAATCGAAATAACCCGCGAAGAAGAATCTGGGTTCTTTGAAGATATTGGCGCAGGTCTTGGAGCCGGTGCTGTTGGGTTGTTTGAAACCGCCGCTCTCGGTGCCGCTACATTGCTTGACGAAGGCAATGAAACCGAAGCACGTCAAATCATCCAAGAAGCCGCTGACGCACTAACTCCTGAAGGTGGCGACAAAGAATCTACAACTTACAAACTCGCACAAGGTGTGGGTTCTATTCTTGGCTTCTTACCTACCGCTTTACTTGGCCCCGCCGCCTTACCTGCCGCCGCCGCTTTAGGTGTAGGTGCCGCCGCAGGTGAAGCCTCTGAACGTGCTCGTGAAGCCGGTGCCACTGAAGAAGAACGTAGTACAGCCGCGTTGATGGCCGCACCTGTCGGATTACTAGAAGTTACTCCACTAGGCCGATTTGCCAAAGCACTTAAGATGCCTGTTGTTGGCGAAACTATTGATAATCTTAGCGACACAGTTGTTGGTGGTATCACTGACAAAATCGGCGCAGGGGCAATGCGAGAGATTAGTGATCGTATTGGTAACGCCGCCGCAACTGGTGGGCTAGAAGGCGCACAAGAAGCCGCCGCAGAAATTGCACAAAACCTGATTCAGCAAGGTGTTTATGACCCAGAACAAGAAATACTTGGTGGTGTTGGTGAAGCTCTAGCTATTGGTGGCGGAGCAGGTGCCATTGTACAAGCACTCGTTGATACGTTTGCAGGTCGTCGCGCACGGACTCCAGAAGGTGAAGGACAAGCGCCCGCAGAAGAAGCATTAGGGCTTCCCGCACCAAGACCTGAACTTGGTGCCCCCAGTGTTATTGGAGCAGGAGGCGCGTTAAGCGAACCAGTAACATTACCTGACGGTTCAGTTGCTACTACCGCAGAAGAATTAGCGGCATTTGAAGGTAGACGCGCAGAAAGAGAACAAGCGCCAAAACTAGAACAATTAGATCGAATGGTTTCAGTCACTTTTGAAGATGGCTCAACAGATACCATTCCACTTTCTGAAGCATTGCAGTCTGAAGACGTTGGGGTTAAGCGACAAGCAAACGATTTACAAAATATATTTGCTACCGAAGAACGAGCGCAGACTGAAGCAACTCGTAGAATGGAAACGGCCCGACAAGCAGAAACCGAAACCGCTCAACGAGATAAAACCCTCGGGCAAACAATCCTTGCCTTGCGCGACCAAGAACGAGGTATAGCTCAACAAGAACTTGATCGTCTTGACCAAATGGAAACCGCCGAAATTGAAGCGATGTTGGCAGATGATGTGCGACGCGCTGAACTTGCTACTAAAATCGGCGAACGCAACGTTGCAGAATTGGAACGTGCTAGAGAGGTTGGTCCAGAACTACAAGCTCGCGAAGCCGAAACAGCGCAACAACGTCGTGAAGCACAACGTATAGCGTCAGAAGCCGAAACAGCCGCAGGGGTAGAAACTGCTACTACTCAAGAACTTGAAGCAGAGCGTAGAGAAGAAGCACTGCAAGATATTATTTCTTCAACCCCAGAACAAACACCTGATATTCGTGGCACATTCCAAGCGGTATTGGAGTCAGGTAATTTATCAACACAGTTAACTGAAACCGAAGAACGTATGATTCGACGCGCAGAAGATTTACGCGCCGCCGAAGAAGCTGTGCCACGGCAAATACCATCTACGCCTGAAGACACACAACTAGAAGAACTGGAAGCGGCTGTTCCTGAACGGCAACCTCGCGCAGAACAACTAGCGTTGGAAGGCGTACCGTCACGACGACAAGAGAAACGTGCCCAGAGGCGCCCTGCTACCACAACTCGCGACGTTGAAAGAGCACCTGAATTACCACGTAAAGAAGTTACTCCAGAGTTCTTAGATCAACTAGCAATCCCCCCAACTGCACCGATACGTCGTAGAACACTGGGCAAAAACTTTAACGACCCAACAATACGTGAAGACTTTGCAATGTTTGCGGGGTTACCCAGAACGTCTGCTACTGCGCGGTCTAACATTAATCGTGAACTTACGGACGTACCCGCAGAACAATTAGATCTACTTGGTCCAAGAGGCGGCGCTCCAAGAGTGCCTCGCGCTGTACCAGCTAGGGCGGAGGAGGCAGTACAAGATGTCGAACCTAGACAACCTGAACCAGAAACAAGTAGAGCTAGCGTTCAAGCTAGTGAACCAAGTCCTAGAAGAAGACAAGCCGAACCTGAACCTGAACGTGCCGCACGAGCTACGACACCTGAACCAACACGATTGGAGGATACTGAGCGCGACACTACAGACGTTGTTGATAGAGAAAGAGATGAGCGAGGTGCATTAGAAGAAGCACCGGCTAAAGAAAAAGCCCCCGCAAAGCCAAAGCCTAGACGTAAGCGCCAACCTCGCACTGTACAGATTCCTGCTCCTACACTTAAAGCGGATACTAAAAAGGCCGACGTAAAGCCCCCGGTGCCAGCAGAGTCAACTACCACACGTAAAGACGTTACTACAAAAGACAAACCTGAAGTTCGTGAAACAACTACAGGACGTGTAGCTATGACACGTGCATCTGAAGCAGATCAGAAGTTACGTGAGGCACAGGACAAAGTAGTAGCTAACCCACTTTCGGCGTTATTTAACTATAACTTCCGTAAAGTAGGCCGCGCTGTTGCTAAAGATACAGATAAGACAACCGTTGCAAGTTTGTTGGAACGCGTTGCTGACCCAATTAAATCGAAACTAAACAAGAAAGAGCCTAAGAACGCGGCACGTTTCTATTTCGGTAAAAAATCTCGCATCGAAGATACTCTAGAACTGATAGCACACGACCTCGCGTTTGGCGGAATGGGTAAATCTTCTTATCAAGCTACAACTCGTGGCAACTTGGGACAGCTTGCAGAGCTTGAAGATGTAACATCTGAAGCAGAAAACGCGTTCTTTGAAGGACTCGGCAATGCTGAAGTTGCTCGTGCGGCGCAGTCTTGGATTGTTGGTAATATGAGTCCCGCAGTAACTAAGAAGTTACAACAACGTGCATCTCACTACGCAGAGATGGCGTTAAATATTGACAATATGAAAGGCCGTGACCTCGTTGCCGAAGAACGTGAACTCGATGCGAAACGCGCTGATTTACAAAAGCAAGTTCAAAAACAAGTTACTAAAGAACCAGAAAAGGTAGACAAACAAGTAACTCGTCAATTAGAGCAAGCGTTTGGAGAAGAAGGCATTCTCGATGAGGGCGCAACCTCTTACATTGACATCTTAGATAAACTTGCGCGACTACGAGACGGACTAGACCTACCAAAAGACGCAGTTGCGGCATCATCATTACCTCTGCACCCAGAAGTTTCAATAGCGTTAGAAGCGGGCAATCTAGGTAAAGCACTCCAATACATCGCCTCTACGACACAAAATACTCGTGTTCAAAATGCCGCCGAAAAATTAGCAGGGGTTGTAGGCGATACTAAAGTCGAAGTCGTAGAAAACTTAAAAGAAGCGGGTAGCTTCAACCCAGAAACAAATACGATAAAGATTAGCGCCGAATTAGGTATGAATGTGCATACCGTGCTACACGAAATGGCACACGCGGCAACGTCGGCAACACTTGCCACTAAGTCACACCCCCTAACAAAACAGTTAACTAAGCTATTTGAGTCTGTTAAAGACCAACTTGATACAACATACGGCGCTACAAACCTTGATGAGTTTGTAGCTGAAGCGTTTAGTAACCCAGAGTTTCGCATGAAGCTAGCAGGGCTGACCCCCAAGGGAGATCAGTTCACCGCACTACAACGGTTCACTAACGCAGTGATGAACTTCTTACGTAAGTTAATGGGTATGCAGACTAAGCCTCTTGATTCGGTATTGACGGAAGCGGATGCGTTGATCGAGAACATTCTGGCTCCGGCACCGGAGTCGCGTAACGCAGGAGAACTTCTTCTCACAGTTAAAGAAGGACCACAGGCCGTTGCCGACTTTGCAAATAAGTACGGCACAAACCTAAAGAATAGCGCCCAAGCGATTAAAGATGCCGTCAGCCGAGACAAGTTTGCCGATAATGTCGCAAACTTCTTACTCCGTAGCGGTGGTAAATTTGCTGATACTTTACGTGGTATCTCATTAATGACCCTACCATCACAAGCGTTCTTAACCGATGTGCTTGGCAAACTTAAAGTAAAAGCAGGCGCAAAACTGCATGAGCTATTTCAAAACCAAGAAGCAGACATTAACTTAGTTAACCGTCAACTTGATGGCGTGCTAACTCAACTGCAAAATTGGCAGAAGGGTAAGCCAGAACAGACCGACATATTCAACAAAGTTGTGCATAACAGCACGATTGAACAGGTTGACCCGACCAAGAGTAAAGACAAATACGCAGGCAAAGAAACTCAATACGATGCTGTAAAAGCGTTGTATGACCAACTAGACCCAGAAGGGAAGCGGTTGTACGCAGAACTCCGTGATACATACAAGAAGTTGTATCAGCGTATGCAAGACGTGCTTAATCGTCGCATTGACAACATGGTTGACGAAGCCGGTGATCCAATTGCCGATTCGGAAAAACGTACGTTGAAAGAAAAAGTATTTGGTAAGTTGTTTGAGCAAGGCCGTATTGAACCATACTTCCCGTTAGTACGTCGTGGTGACTACTGGTTAGAGTACGACATCGAAAGTGTTGGTATCGACGGTGAAACAACCACAGAACGTGTTGTTCGTGCGTTTGAAACCAAAGGCCAAAGGCAGACTGCTATCGCACAGTTAAAGGATATGCCAGAGGTTATTACCAAAGATGGCGAGCCTGTGTTTGAAACAAACGACGACAAGAACAAGGTTAACTTCCGTAATGCGCCTCCTGTTTCGTTTGTGGGCCAGACATTAAAAATCCTGAACGACAAAAACGTAAGTAAAGAAGTACAGCAAGAGTTTATTAACTTGTTTATCGACACGTTACCAGAGGCATCTTTTGCTAAGTCACTTAGAAAACGGGAAGGCACGCTTGGTTTTGAAGAAGATGCGGTGCTTGCGTTCCGCACGAAAGCCTACGATGTAGCGCGTCAGACTGTACGCTTGGAGTATACACAAAAGATCAATGCTCAAGTCCGTGCTATCGAAACCGAAATCGATGAAGACCGTGATTTGAGAGGAACATCTCTGGCAACTGTACTCAAAGAAGAAGTTAACAAACGTGGTGAGTTCGCTACGAATCCCCCCAATGACGTGTTCGCACGTATGGCTCAAGGAGCTAACCGTCTCGCGTTCTTGGGTACAATCGGCTTTAACGTATCTTCTGCCATTGTAAACATGTCGCAAATCCCTGCGGTTGTTTTACCGTTCATGGCGGGTAAGACGAGCTTCAAGAAAGCAACTAAAAATCTGAATACAGCACGTAAGTTTTTTGCTGGTGCTGGTTCTGAGTCTTCTATCATAGTTAACGGTAAACAAGTTAAGACACGTAATAAATTACGTATCCCGTCGATAGACAACTATTACACTGTTGCTGAAGATGGCACATTGTCTTTGAGAGATGATCTTGAGTTAAGTGACGAAAAGAATATTAACGTCCACGGCAAGGATGTTTCTCAAAAAGAACTTGCTGAGATGATGCTTCCACTCGTGCAGGAAGCAATGAACCAAGGTCAGTTAAATCATTCATTATTCTTTGACACTCAAGGCTTAGAGCAATCGGGTAAAGTCAAGTACGTAGGCGATGGCGTATTCAAAAA